>Ga0163215_101006_pt1 | contig 24196 bp, 23 predicted proteins | sample SynspAceP_FD_185934 | JGI IMG/M metagenome (GOLD analysis project Ga0163215, IMG submission 185934) | Saline lake microbial communities from Ace Lake in Antarctica - Synechococcus sp. Ace-P (Hybrid Assembly) | ecosystem: Environmental > Aquatic > Non-marine Saline and Alkaline > Saline | place...
CGCAAGCAGGGTTGGTCTGTCATCGAAACCCTGATGAAACCGTCAGATCAGTTGATCGCACAACTGCGCTTCGGATGAATATCTGATCACTGCCAAGGCACATCCAGCCATGCTGGGCAGTTACGTTATATAGGTATCTGGTGGGTGATAACGGACTCGAACCGCTGACATCTTCGGTGTAAACGAAGCGCTCTACCAACTGAGCTAATCACCCGCTGCGCCTGAGTAGCCAAAGGCTGCGCAGAGCACAAGTGCCCAATTGCCCGCAAAGCGTGGCTTTTTACGCGCGGTCAAAGCGGCCTGCGGTTTGATGCAGCACGCCGCGTAGCTGTTTCAATCAAGGGAAAATGGTGGGTGATAAGGGATTTGAACCCCTGACATCTTCGATGTGAACGAAGCGCTCTACCACTGAGCTAATCACCCGGTCGAGGCGCTTTTAGACTCAGTCTTCATCCTCTGCAAGTGCCTCTTTATCGGCTTTTCCGCCACCGCCGCCCTACCGCAATTTGCAGATCAGGATGCGCCCATTGGCGGTTTCCTTGATGCGGGTTGTCTTGAGCCGCCCCAGAGGTTGCAGGATCAACTCGCGCCCTTCGGCAATGGATTCGCCCAGAACGGCCAGCATCGCCTCGACCACCAGCTTGGCGTCTTTCTTTTTGACGCCAGAGCGTTTGGCGACCTTTTCCACCAGATCGCGCTTCTTCAATTCGGGCCCTGTCGCAACAGGCACTGTTGACGTGACCAGCTTCGGTTCTGCGGCAGCGGCGTCCGTGACCGGAATAACAGGAGCCAGACCAGACATCGGCGTCACCGCGGCCATCTGGACAAGCGCAGGTGCCTTGTCCGCTTTTGCGGCGTCGGGCTTTGCATTTGCACCCTTGCTCCGGTTGGCTTTGGCGTCGTTGGCCTTGGCTTGCGCCGCTTTGGCGGTAGACCGCGGCGACGCAGATGTTTTGCCCACCGTGGTTTTCGACTCTGACTTCTTGGCTGCCGTCTTGTCCACGTCTTGCAAATTGATCACCTTGGCCATGGCCCATGTCCCCGACATTTGTTTCCTGTTCGCAAACACATAACGCGGATTCGTGAACAGTGCATAGAGAATATTCACAAACGGCGGCCCGTTATGGGCCGCCGTTTGCTACGTCAGATGGGTGTCACGACTGGCGCAAGCGTCAATGTGTGACAGCACTCGATGGTTCCGGTTTGGCCACGGCAGCAGCGGCTGCGGCAGCTTCCTCGGCTTCCTCGTCCCATTCGATGGGTTCCGGCGCGCGTACCAGTGCATGTTTCAGCACTTCCGAGACATGGCTGACCGGAATGATGGTCAGACCCTGTTTCACATTGTCCGGGATCTCGGTCAGATCCTTTTCATTCTCGGCCGGGATCAGAACGGTCGTGATTCCACCGCGCAGCGCCGCCAGCAGCTTTTCCTTCAAGCCACCGATCGGCATGGCATTGCCGCGCAAGCTGACTTCGCCCGTCATGGCGATATCCTTGCGGACCGGAATCTGCGTCAGCACCGACACGATCGAGGTGACCATCGCCAGACCGGCGCTTGGCCCGTCTTTTGGAGTTGCCCCGTCCGGCACATGGACGTGGATATCGATCTTGTCAAAGCGCGTCGGCTTGACCCCGATCTTGGGGCTGATCGAGCGGACATAGGAACTGGCAGCGTCGATGCTTTCCTTCATCACATCGCCCAGCTTGCCCGTGGTCTTCATCCGACCTTTGCCCGGCAGACGCAGCGCCTCGATCTGCAGAAGATCACCCCCAACAGAGGTCCATGCCAGCCCGGTCACAACACCGATCTGGTCCTCGGCCTCGGCCAGACCGTAACGGAACTTCTTGACGCCCAGGAACTGGTCCAGATTGTCCAGATCGATCACGACCTTGGTTGCTTCCTTCTTGACGATCATCGTCACGGCCTTGCGTGCCAGTTTCGCGATCTCGCGCTCAAGGTTGCGCACGCCCGCTTCGCGGGTGTAGCGGCGGATCATCTCGTTCAGCGCGGCGTCGGTGATCTCGAACTCGCCTTTGCGCAGCCCGTGATCCTTGGTCTTTTTCGAGATCAGGTGCTGGCGCGCAATCTCGCGCTTCTCGTCCTCGGTATAGCCTGCAAGCGTGATGATCTCCATCCGGTCCAGCAACGGCCCCGGCATGTTGTAGGAGTTCGCCGTGGTCAGAAACATCACGTTGGACAGATCGTATTCCACCTCAAGATAGTGGTCCACAAAGGTCGCGTTCTGTTCCGGATCAAGCACCTCGAGCATGGCGGATGCCGGATCGCCACGGAAATCCTGCCCCATCTTGTCGATTTCATCCAGCAGGATCAGCGGGTTGGTCGTTTTCGCCTTTTTCAGCGCCTGAATGATCTTGCCGGGCATCGAGCCGATATATGTGCGACGGTGGCCCCGGATCTCGGATTCGTCCCGCACACCACCAAGGCTGATGCGGATGAATTCGCGCCCCGTGGCACGGGCCACGGATTTGCCAAGGCTGGTTTTACCAACACCCGGAGGGCCGACAAGGCACATAATCGGGCCTTTCAGCTTCTGGCTGCGCTGTTGTACGGCCAGATATTCGACGATCCGTTCCTTGACCTTTTCCAGCCCGTAGTGATCATCGTCCAGTACGGTCTGCGCCTTGTGCAGGTCTTTTTTCACGCGGCTTTTGATGCCCCATGGCAGACCCAGCATCCAGTCCAGATAATTGCGCACCACAGTAGCCTCGGCCGACATGGGCGACATGTTCTTCAGCTTTTTCAGCTCTGCATCCGCCTTGTCGCGGGCTTCCTTGCTCAGCTTGGTGCCTTTGATGCGGTCCTCAAGCTCGGCCAGCTCGTTGCCGCCATCCTCGCCATCGCCCAGTTCCTTCTGGATGGCCTTCATCTGCTCGTTCAGATAATATTCGCGCTGGGTACGCTCCATCTGGCTTTTGACGCGGGTCTTGATCTTTTTCTCGACCTGCAAGACAGACATCTCGCCCTGCATCAGGCCGTAAACCTTTTCCAGCCGCTCGCTGACACTCAGCGTTTCCAGCAGTTCCTGCTTCTGGCCCACATCAATGCCCAGATGGCCCGACACCAGATCGGCCAGCTTGGCCGGATCGGTGGTTTCCGACACGGCGACAAGCGCCTCTTCGGGGATATTTTTCTTGATCTTGGCGTAACGCTCGAACTCGGCCGTGACCGTGCGCAACAGCGCCTCGATCGTGGCGGCGTCGCCGCCGGTTTCGGCCAGATATTCGGCTCGCGCCTCGAAAAAGCGGTCATTGGTCAGGTATTCGGTGATCCGCACCCGCGCCTGCCCCTCGACCAGTACCTTGACGGTACCATCGGGCAGTTTCAGCAGTTGCAGCACATTGGCCAGCACACCGGTCTGGTAAATCCCATCCGAGGCAGGATCGTCGATCGAGGGATCAATCTGGCTGGACAGCAGGATCTGCTTGTCATCGGCCATCACCTCTTCCAGCGCGCGCACCGATTTCTCGCGTCCGACGAAAAGCGGCACGATCATATGCGGGAAAACGACAATATCGCGCAGAGGCAGAACGGGATAGGAGGGGTTCAGGGGGTCTTGCATGCTCGGTCCTTTGTTCGGCAGATGACGCAGCCCCGACGATCGGCAACTGGGGCATCTCCATTTATCACATGTTAACTTGGGGCAGTCGGCCCCGTCTTTCAAGCACCCGACACTCACGAGTCGGGACAGAATGCCTTTGTGCCGCGATCAGGGCAAGACGGGACATACTTGCATTTCGATACGTCACAATTGCATCACGATTAAACAACAGCGTCCACTGTCCTGCATATCCTAGCGCACAGATCCTAACTTGCCCGCCCCCGCGCACAGAAACACGACACATCTACAGGCAGATCGGCACGTGCCAGCGCCAGATCCAGCCGCTGGCGGATCAGTCGTGCCTCGGGCGTGGCATCCCCGCCACGCGTTTTCAGACAATCCATCAAGCCGCGCAAGGCCCAGATATTGTCAGGATGGATCTGTGCGCGCGTCAGATTGCCGCCAAGCCCCAGATCGGCGCGGTAGACCGCCTCTGCCTGCTCGACATGGCCCTCCTCCAGCAACAGCGCACCCAAAGCATGGCGTGTGGGCTGCATCCAGCCCCAGGGCTCGTCATAGGGCAGATTGTCATCAGCCGCGACAGACGCCCGCAAATGCGCAAAAGCGACGTCGAAATTCCCGCGCCTGTATGCGATCTCGCCGCTCAGCATCTCCTCGGCGATGGCGAACAGATCCTGACAGGTGTTGTTGTGTAAAAGGCGGCTGTCGGGAACCCTTGCGCGGGCGGCGCGGAACAGGCGCTGTTCGTCCAGCGCCGCGGCGACCTGCCCCAAGGCAGCGTGGGCCACGCCTTTGGCATAATGGATCATCGCGGTCAGGTTGGCATACAGCACCGGATCAGCGGGCAAATCCTGCGCGATGATCTCCTCCCATTTGCCAAAGCGCACATAGACATGCTGCTTGACCGCCAGATAGCTTTCAAAGAAATCCGCCATCGGGGGCGAGGGGATACGCAAGAATGCCTCGGGCATCGTCGCGATCAACTCCTCTGCCGCCGCCAGCGCCGCGTGATACTGGCCCAGAAACATCGCACCGTAGACCGCGAAATGGTAATCATGGACGCGGTAGCCGGTGTAGAAGTTCATCACCCCTTCGCGGTCAAGATATTTGCGATCTGCCGCAATAGCGGCCAAGTTCCAGTGCAGCGCGTCGTGGTAATTGCCGCAAAGCACGTCGATATGTGTGGGCATATGCACCAGATGCCCCGCATCCGGCACCAGTGTGCGCAACACATCCGCCGCTTTCAGCGCCTTTTCGGGGAAGGGCGACATCTCCATCAGATGCACATAAAGATGCAGAATACCGGGATGCACCATCGCCCCCGGCAGATCGCGCATCGCATCTTCCAGCAGGGCGCGCACCTCGGCTGTGCCTGCCCCCTTGGCAGGCTGGCCGCTGCGCAGATCCCACATCTGCCATGGCGTCAGGTCCATGATCGCCTCGGCACACAGCGCGATGATATCGCAATCACCCGGATGCGCCTGACGCACAGCGCGCATCGCATCGGCGAATGAGCAGTCCCAAAGATGCATATCGTCGACCGGAGCAGCCTGCGGATAGCGCACCGCCAGCGCCTCGATCAAGGCACGTTCCGGCGCTGACACATCCGCCACAAGCGCCAAGGCTGCTTGCGTCGCGTCATAGGCCCGCGCCAGCGCCGCCGCCTTGCCAGCCGCGTCGTAAAGCGCCCAAGGCATGTTGTAATTCGGCCCCAGCGCATAGGCGATGCCCCAATGTGCCATCGCGCAAGCGGGATCAGCCACAAGCGCTTTGTCGAAACAGGCGACCGCCTCGGCATGGTTGAAACCAAAGGTCCAGCTCAGCCCGCGATCAAACCAGAGCTGCGCCTGTGGCGATCCGGTCGTGACAGCGCGGGAGTAGCCCCCCAGATCATAGCCATAGTCCATCCCCTGCCCCTTTTCGCCTGCCCCGCCTGTCGATGGATATTTAGAGCAAGAAGAAACGCAATGTTAAGGTTAATCGGCGAAGCTGGGCTCACGGTACAGGCGGGGACGCCGATGACCGTGCAAGAAGAAGCCCCTTCCGCACCCGCTGCCGGCCCTTCTGCCGCGTGGCCCCGTGTGGAAGGGACACTCCCCGCGCCTGTTTCTTCTTGCTGCAAATATCCATCTGCGGGCGCAGACGGGATTACAGCGCGGGGATATCGCCCTCGGCCCGCTGCGCGAGGAAATCGGCCTCGAACGCCGCGAAGCGACCCGAGGCGATCGCGTCGCGCATCCCCTGCATAAGATTCTGATAGTAATGCAGGTTATGCCATGTCAGCAGCATGCCGGAAATCATCTCTCCTGCCCGGAACACGTGATGCAAATAGGCGCGGGAATAGCCACGGCAGGCAGGGCATGTGCAATCCTCGTCCAGCGGGCGCGGGTCGTCCTGATGGCGCGCGTTCTTGATATTGACCACGCCGTGGCGGGTAAACGCCTGCCCCGTGCGGCCCGAGCGCGAGGGCAATACGCAATCCATCATGTCGATACCGCGCTTGACAGCACCCACGATATCGTCGGGCTTGCCCACCCCCATCAGGTAGCGCGGTTTGTCCTGCGGCAGCATGTCGGGGGCGTAATCCAGCACGCCGAACATCGCCTCCTGCCCCTCGCCCACGGCAAGTCCACCCACGGCATAGCCGTCAAAGCCGATAGCACGCAACGCCTCGGCGCTCTCGGTGCGCAGATGCTGGGTCACACCGCCCTGCTGGATACCGAACAGCGCATGGCCGGGCCGGTCGCCGAAAGCGTCGCGCGAGCGTTGTGCCCATCGCATCGACAGGCGCATGGATTTGGCCACCTCGTCATCCGTGGCGGGCAATGCGGGGCATTCGTCGAAACACATCACGATATCGCTGCCAAGAAGGCGCTGGATGTCCATGCTGCGCTCAGGGGTCAGGTGGTGTTTGGACCCGTCGATATGGGATTTGAAGGTTACACCCTCCTCGGTCAGCTTGCGCAGACCGGACAGGCTCATGACCTGAAAGCCGCCGCTGTCGGTCAGGATCGGCTTGTCCCAGTTCATGAAACGGTGCAACCCGCCCAGACGGTCGATCCGTTCCGCCGTGGGGCGCAACATCAGATGATAGGTGTTGCCCAGCAGGATATCGGCCCCTGTCGCCGCGACGCTTTCGGGCAGCATACCCTTGACCGTGGCGGCTGTGCCCACCGGCATGAAAGCAGGCGTACGGATCACCCCGCGCGGGGTCGAGATCTCGCCCAGCCGCGCCTTGCCATCGGTGGCCTTCACAGTGTAGCCAAACCGCCCTGCTGTCTGTGTCATAATCCGGTCCTCTGTCGAATCGGCCCCCTATGGGGCGTTTTGCGCCAAATGCCAAGAGATCAGGCAGGACGGTTATACGCGCTACTTGACAGATTTACCGCCCACACTGATGCCGGGCTTGCCCGCACCGGAATTGGCCGTGGCCAGTACTTTGGGCTTTTCCTGCTTGGGCTTCTTGGTTTCCTTGTTGCCCTTCGTCTTATTGCCTTTTTTGGACATGACCGGTTCCTTCCGGCTAAAGCACCACACGGCGGATGCCGTGCGGATAGGTCCCTGCCTGTATCCCTGCCGTTGCGGCCTTGTCGCCGCAGGCATCACCGGCCCGCTGCGCGACGCCAGCAAACAGAAAATTCACAACCAAGCAGAGAGGCGGCGCGGCGGGAATGTCCCGTCAGAACCGCGTAAGTGCAAGATACGCCTGCATAGCGACTGTTACAAGATGGAGACCCGCAAACCCGATTGCACGGTTCGGTGACACCGGCGGCACTGGACGAATCCGCGCACTATCCTTATATGTTCAGTCAGGAACTCCGCAGGACAGAACATGACTCAGAACGCAGAACCCCTTGAAGGCACTCCGCTGATCGCGCCCTCCAGCACAGACCATCCGATGTATGATCAGGTGGTTGCCGCGTGCCGGTCGGTTTATGATCCGGAAATTCCGGTCAACATCTACGATCTGGGGCTGGTCTATACGATCGACATCAACCCCGAGAACGAGGTCAAGGTGATCATGTCACTGACCGCGCCGGGCTGTCCGGTGGCGGGCGAGATGCCCGGCTGGGTCGCCGATGCGATCGAGCCGTTGCCCGGCATCAAACATGTCGATGTCGAGCTCACATGGGAGCCGCAATGGGGCATGGACATGATGAGCGACGAGGCCCGTCTTGAACTGGGCTTCATGTGATCGCAGGGATCTGATCCGCGACCAAAGCCCGATGTAACACCGAAAGGCAGAAACAATGTTCGCCATACCCGGAAAACAGGCCGTGACCATCACCGAAGCTGCAGCCAAGCAGATTGCCCGTCTGATGGCCAAGGACGGCAACAAGGGCCTGCGGATTGGCGTCAAGAAAGGCGGCTGCGCGGGGATGGAATATACGATGGATTATGCCTCGGATATCAACCCGATGGACGAGGTGGTGGAACAGGACGGTGCCCGCGTGATGATCGCGCCGATGGCACAGATGTTCCTGTTCGGCACGCAGATCGATTATCAGACATCTCTGCTGGAGTCGGGGTTCAAATTCAACAACCCCAATGTCGAGGATGCCTGCGGTTGCGGCGAATCGATCAAGTTCAAGGATGTCGAGGCGCTGTCGGCGGAGCGAACCGACAGCTGATCCTGCCACGCTCGGCCTTCTGTCTGGCAAAGACCTGTCTGTCCCGATAAAGAGGGACGGCAATCACAGATGGAAGGGTGAACCATGCGGCGCAAACTGGCGGCTGGCAATTGGAAGATGAACGGCCTGCTGGCAGATCTGGCCGCATTGGAGCGTATCACCGCCACCTGCCCTGCACCTGAATGCGATCTGTTGATCTGCCTGCCTGCAACCCTGATCCATCCCGCTGCCAGCCGCTGCGCCGGCACTGCCTTGCAGATCGGTGCGCAGGATTGCCATATTGAGGCGTCCGGCGCCCATACCGGCGATATCGCGGCCACACAACTGGTCGACGCGGGCGCGCGCGCTGTCATCGTGGGACATTCCGAACGCCGCGCAGATCACGCAGAGCAGAGCGCCACCGTCCGCGCCAAGGCCGAGAGCGCGCAGGCCGCAGGGCTGTTGGCGCTGGTCTGTGTCGGCGAGACCCTTGTGCAACGGGATACCGGCCAGACGCTGGGTGTGATCGGCGCGCAGCTTGCCGCCTCGGTGCCCGACACGTCCAATGCTGGCAATCTGGTGATCGCCTATGAACCTGTTTGGGCCATCGGCAGCGGGCGCAACGCCACAACTGACCAGATTGCCGAAGTGCACGCCTTTCTGCGGGCAGCGTTGATCACCCGTTTCGGCACCGAAACTGGTGGCGCGATCCGCCTGCTGTATGGCGGGTCGGTCAAGCCCGATAACGCGGCACAGATCTTTGCCGTGCCCGATGTGGACGGTGCATTGGTGGGCGGTGCCAGCCTGACGGCGGATGATTTCTGCCCCATCATCGAGGCACTTGCGACAGCTTGATCCGGAGGCCATGGTCGTCAGGCCGCGCGACCGCCAACACGTGGGGTGGCGACTGCGCTGGATTGGGGCAATTTATCCCTGCCACATCATCCGATTTATCCAGTTGCCACACCATCAGCAAATCGCCGCCCGGGGGGGTGGGTCGGCGATCACGCGGCGGCGCTGCGCGCCTTGTTCACACGTGAAGGCTTCGTTGTTTCCATCGCCATAAAAAAGGGGCCGCGTGGCCCCTTTTCAGTTTTACAGACTGCGCGACAGCATCGCTAGCGCACCAGTATCTCGGGTCCCATCATCATTGTCGGCAACCAGGTCGAGATGATCGGGATATACGTGATCATGATCAGGAACACGAAAAGCACCGCAAGGAAGGGCAGCGCTGCGCGAACAACCCGCATCATCGGCATGCCGGCCACGCCAGAGGTCACGAACAGGTTCAGACCCACGGGCGGCGTGATCATCCCGATTTCCATGTTGACCACCATGATGATGCCCAGGTGGATCGGGTCGATCCCCAACTCCATCGCAATCGGGAACACCAGCGGTGCGACGATCACGATCAGACCTGATGGTTCCATAAACTGGCCACCGATCAGAAGGATCACGTTCACGATCACAAGGAACATGATCGGCCCGAACCCTGCCGCCAGCATCGCGCCTGCGATCTGCTGCGGAATCTGCTCGTCTGTCAGCACATGTTTCAAGATCAACGCATTGGCGATGATGAACATCAGCGTGACGGTCAACTTGCCGGATTCAAACAGCGTGTTGCGCATGTCGCGGTGAAAGAACGAGGTCACCAGTGCAATCGGCTTGTCCAGCAGGGTTAGGTTACGCTCGCCCTCGGGGCGGGCAAGCGGCCCCATATCGCGGTAGACGAAAAAGGCGATGAGGAAGGCATAGACCGCCGCGACCGCTGCCGCTTCGGTCGGGGTGAAGATACCGCCATAGATACCGCCCAGAATGATCACGATCAGCATCAGGCCGAAACCTGCGTCGCGGCCCGAACGCCAGACCTCGCCCCAGCCCAGCCAGTCGCCCTTGGGCAGGTTCTTGACCCGCGCAATGATATAGATCGTCAGCATCAGCATGAAGCCTGCCAGAAGGCCCGGAATGACGCCCGCAAGGAACATCCGCCCCACCGACACATCCGTGGCCGAGGCATAAACCACCATGACGATCGACGGCGGGATCAGGATGCCCAGCGTGCCCGCCACCGCGATCACACCGGCAGCAAAATCACGCGTATAGCCGACCTGCCGCATGCCCGCGATCACGATTGTCCCGATGGCTACCACCGTGGCCGGGCTGGAGCCGGAGAGTGCGGCGAACATCATGCAAGCGAATACGCCCGCAATCGCCAGACCGCCCGGCAGATGCCCCACCAGAGCGATCGAAAACCGGATGATCCGCCGCGCCACGCCACCTGTCGACATGAAGCTTGAGGCCAGTACGAAGAACGGAATAGCCAGCAGGGTATAATGCCCCGCCATCCCGTTATAGAGCGAGGCCGCCACAGCTGCGAGGGATGTATCGCTGAGCACCAGCATGAACAGGATCGAGGACAGGCCCAGCGACACCGCAATCGGCACGCCGATCAGCATCAGGCCGATAACCATGGTAAATAGGATAAAAACGTCCATCGGTTACACCTGACCCTTCCGGCTTTGCGCGATTTCTTCCAGCGCTTCTTCGACCTCATGGCTGACAATCATGCTTTGCTGCTCGCCGCGTGCAATGCGGATCGTCACCTGAATGATCCGCAACAGCATCAGCGCCGCCGTAATCGGCAAGATGATATAGGGGATCATGCGGGGCATCTTGGAATAGGTTTCCCCTTCGTTGATCGCGTCTTCCAGCCAGCGCAGCCAGTTCAACATCGGAATCTGGTCTGTCTCGAAAAACGCGCGGTCGCGGGTGCTGGCATCAAACCCAGTAGGAAACCAATGGCCTGTGGTTTGTTGCAATCCGGCAAAGGGGGCCCAGTAATCCCATGCGCCCTTGGCGATCAGCAGCGCATATAGCAAACAGAAGGCCGCAGACATCAGCGCCATGACATAGCGCGCGCGCGGTGACACGATCGAGATGATCGCATCCACGCCAAGATTGGCGGTCACCTTGAAGGCATAGGTCATCCCGAACAGGACCAGCCATGCAAACAGGACCAGAACAACCTCCAGCCCCCAGATCACCATTGAATTGAAAACATAGCGCATGACGACATTGACGAAGGTCAGCAGTGTCATAAGACCCAAAAGAACGGCGATCACCGTTTCTTCAAACTCATGCACGGCTTTCCCCAGCATGCCATGCGGCTCGTAGCGGCCTGACCCAGACATCGGCGGTCCCCTTTATGCTGTGTGTTAAAGCTGAGAGATGTTCCGCAGATGGAACAATGCGGGTGCGCCACGCATGGCAGCGCACCCGCCAGATCAATCGTTCAGATCACTGGTTGAAAGTCTGGGCGGCGGCGATGTTGTCGGCGCCCACTTCTTCTTCGAACTGCGCCCAGACAGGCTTCATCGCATCAACCCATGCAGCGCGCTGCTCGGGTGTCAGCTCGACGATGGTGCTGCCCGCATCAATGATTGCCTGACGCGCTTCGGTGTCCACTTCCAGAACGGCTGCGTTCCGCTCGGCTGTCACTTCGTCCAGAATGGTTTTCAACTGGTCGCGCACATCGGCGTCCAGCCCTTCCCACCAATCGACACTGGTCACGACCATATAGTCGATGATGCCGTGGTTGGTTTCGGTGATGCCGTCCTGCACTTCAAAGAACTTCTGGCCATAGATGTTGGACCAGCTGTTTTCCTGACCGTCCACAACGCCTGTCTGCAGCGCGCCGTAAACTTCGGCAAAGGCCATCGGCTGTGCTGTGGCACCCAGCGCGTTCATCTGTGCGACCAGCACGTCGGACGGCTGCACGCGGAACTTCAGACCGGATGCATCGCCGGGCATGATCAGCGGCTTGTTGGCCGAGAACTGCTTCATCCCGTTGTGCCAGAAACCCATGCCCAACACGCCGCGACGTGTCATCGACTGCAGCATTTCCTGACCGGTGCCCGATGCCTGGAACGCATCAACCGCGTTGATATCCTTGAACATGAAGGGAAGGTCGAACAGGCGAAATGCCTTGGTAATCGGCTCGAACAGCGACAGCGACGGTGCGGCGAACTGCACATCACCTTGCAACATCGCTTCCAGCACCTTCTCGTCGGTGTAAAGCGTCGAGTTCGGGAACACTTCCATGCAGGCTTTGCCGTTCATCTCGGTGTTCACGCGCTCGGCGAGCAGCGTGGCGGCGATACCTTTGGGGTGTTTGTCCGAGTTGGTCACATGGCTGAACTTGATCACGATTTCACCGGGATCACAGGCGGCGACCGCGGCTCCTGCGGTCACGGTCAAAGCCAGAGCCGTCGCGGCTGTTGTCAGGAATTTCATAGGTCTCTTCCTCCCAGAATTAAGACATTGCACTCCGCGCCCCGTTCGAGGCGCTGCGATGCGAACCTTGACCTCGATCACGCAGCACTCAAGGAATTGTGCATCTTTCCTGTGCGATTCGATAAAACCGTGGATTTGCAGAGGCTTGGATATGCAAATCACACATAGCAGCTATGCTGCCTGTTGCGATTGTGCGGATTTCCGCACAGGCGTCGGCTGTTTTTTGCGAAAAACCGCACATGTCATGACCGAATCGGTCTGAATGATTCGTTTCCGTTGCCCTGCCTGACGCATGACGCCCACCTTTACAGGGTCAGCGGAAATCCTCGGGTCGCAGGCCATAGCGGGCCAGTTTGTCGTAAAACGTCTTGCGTGGCAGCTTCAGATCGCGTGCCGCCTCGGCCGCGCGCCCCTGTTGCCGCCGCAGCGCCGCCACCAGCAACGAGCGTTCCACCTGTGCCAATTGCGCGGCCAGCCCCAAACCGGGGCCAGTTCCTGACTCGACACCGTCTGCATCGGCCAGTCCCAGCGCAAACCGCATCGCCGCCGACATCAGCGCGCGCGCATTGCCCGGCCAGTCTTGCGCCATCAACGCGCCGATCACCGCAGGCCCGATGGGGGGCGGTGTCAGACCGGCCTGTTCACTGGCCAAGGCCACGTAATGGCGAAACAGCACCGGAATATCCTCGCGCCGCTCGGACAGCGACGGGATACGCACCGGGCTGACATCCAGCCGGTAATAGAGATCGGGATTCACCCGGCCTTTTGCGACCAAAGCGGGCAGATCGGCGCTACTGCCTGCAATCAGACGCACGCTGCCTTCCTGTTCCAGATAGTCCAGCAAGGCAAATTGTGTCTCGGCGGACATCGCGCCCAACTCGTCCAGAAACAGAGTGCCACCACTGGCCAACTCCAGCGCCGCAGCCAGCCCCGCAGGGTCCAGTCCGGCGGCAGGCGTCTTGATGAAAGCCCCCTTGGCCAGCGCGGAACTCAGATGGATCACCTCGGCCACCTTGGAAATCCCGCTACCGGGGGGGCCACTGACCAGCACCTCGGCCTTGGTGCGCGCCACGGCCCGCACGCGATCACGCAAGGCAACCGCCATATCAGAGGTGCCGAACAGCATCCTTGCCGCCGGATCGCCTGCCTCAAGCTGTGCCTTGAGGCGGCGGTTCTCCAGCACCAGCGCGCGGGTTTTCAACGCGCGCTCGACCTCGGCCAAAAGATCGGCAGCGGCGCAGGGCTTTTCCAGAAAGCCGAACGCCCCCTGCCCCATGGCGCGCACCGCCATCGGAATATCCCCCTCGCCGGTCAGCAGGATCACCGGCAGGTCGGGGTCCAGCTTGTGGGTATGCTCCAGCAAAAAGAAGCCGTCGCGCCCCGGCATGCGGATATCGGACAGGATGATCCCCTCGAACCCGTCCGAGATGTGATCCTTGGCCTCGATGAAACTGCCGGTGCAATGTGGGCTCAGATCGGCCAACTCCAGCGTCTGTGACAGGGCCTCGCGCACCGCAGCGTCATCGTCCACGATCAGGACCCGCCGGATCATTCCGCAGCCTCGGTTTTCGGCATGACGGTATCGGCGGGCGACAATTCGACCGTAAAGACCGCACCGCCCCCGGTCCTGTTGCGGCCACGGATCGCGCCGCCGAAACTTTGCACCAACCCGTAAGAGATCGACAGCCCCAGCCCCATCCCCTCGGCAGCGCCCACGGCCTTGGTGGTATAGAACGGCTCGAATATCTTCTCCGGCTCCTCGATCCCCGGACCGGTATCGGCCACTTCCAGCACAACCCGCCCCGCCTCGCGGCGCAAGGACAGAAAGATCCGCCGCTCGTCCAGACCGGCCATGGCATCGGCGGCATTACCGATCAGGTTCAGCACGACTTGACCCAGCCGCACCTCGCCGCCGATCACATGGACAGGCGCGGGCGGTGTCCAGTCTACCTGCACCGCGTCTTGCGCCAGCCGCGCTTCTGACAGCTCCAGCGCCGCGTTGATCACGCCCACCAGATCGACCCGCCCCATCGGTTCGCTTTCCTGCCGTGCAAAGGCGCGCAGATTGCGGATGATACGCCCCATCCTGTGCGCCAGATCTCCGATGCGGGCCAGGTTCTGCATTGCGATATCGATCTTGCCCCGCTCCAGCAGGCCAACACCGTTTTCGGCATATTGTCGGATCGCCATCAGCGGCTGGTTCAATTCGTGGCTGATCCCCGCGCTCATCTGCCCCAAGGCCGACAGTTTGCCCGCCTGCACCAGATCATCCTGCACCTTCTTCAACGCGGATTCAGCGGCAATTCTTTCGGCCACCTCGCGACGCAGTGCGGTGTTGGTGTCCGACAGTTCCAGCGTGCGTTCCGCCACGCGCCCTTCAAGACGCGCATTGGCCAGCGCCAGTGTGCGCCGCCGCTCGGTTGCCAGAAACAGCAGCGCGCCGAATGCCAGACAGACCGCAGCCACCAGCCCGGCCTGCAGCATCGCCAGACGCCGCGCCGGCTCCACATCCACCAGCGCTTCCGCGCGCATGCCGATCACCGGCAGATCGCGCGCCAGATGCATCGCGCGTGTCGGGATATAGGGGCTCCAGCGTTCCAACCAGATCAAATGTGGTCCTTGCTGCACCACCGCGAATTCACCTGCAGACCCGTCAGGCGGGGACAGGCCCACCTCGCCCGTGGCACGCCGCCAGAACAGCAGTTCCGAGCGGTTGGTGATGAACACAAGCCCGCTGGCATCGGTGAAAAACACCGGCGGGCGTGCCCCGCGCCACTCCGCCTCGACCAGTTCTATATCGACGACAACAATCACGGCGCCGCGTACCTTCGCATCCGGTCCGAACAACGGAGACGCAAATGTATAGCTGCGCTGCCCACCCACCGGGTTGATACCATGCCCCTCGCCCAAAGCGCCGGTCATGGCGCGCAAGAAGTAATCGCTTTGCGCCAGATCGGGATCAACCATGCCGTTGGCCGTGGCCAGCACCTGCCCCATGCGATCCGCAAGCTGTACATCCATCGCGCCGGTCTTGTCCGCTGTCGCCACAAGAACCGCCTGCAAATCCTCGGTACGCCCTGTGCGCAATGCCGCCGCCAGCGCCGGATGGCCTGCCATGATCACTGCCAGTTGCTGGTATAGCTGCAACTGCCCTGTCAACCGGTCCGACGCCAGCAGCAGATCCGCCTCTCCGCGTTGCGCGGCCTGATCCAGCGCCTGACGATAGCCCGTGCGCCAGACCAGCGTTGCGAAAACGGCAACGGCACATAGGAACAGCGCAAAGATCGCAAGACGGCGGGTGGTGTCATGTCTCATCGCATCAATCTAACCGTTCCGCCCTTGTCTTGGCCAGAGGGGTCGGGCAACTCTGACCGCATGTTCACGCTGCACCAGTCCCCGACCGATCCCGCCTTTGTGCAAGATCCCTACCCCGTCTATCACCGCGCCCGCGCGGCAGGTGGCGATCTGGTCTGGTGGCAGGATTACGACATGCCCTGCGCGCTCGGCCACAGGGCCGTCCACTCGCTGCTGCGTGACCGCCGCTTCGGGCGCGAGATTCCGGCCGAACTGGCCAGCCCACCGCCCGCGCATCTGGCCGCCTTTTATGCCGTCGAGGGTCATTCGATGCTGGAGCTGGAGCCGCCCCGCCATACGCGCCTGCGCGGTCTGGTGCTGCGCGCCTTCACCTCGCGGCGCATCGCGGCATTGGCACCCGAGATCGAGGTGCTGGCCCACCGCCTGATCGACACCTTCCCCGCAAACGCACCCTTTGATTTGCTGCCCGCCTACGCAAGGCTGATCCCCGTGATCACCATCGCGCGCCTGCTGGGTGTGCCGGAAGATCGCGCCGATGACCTGCTGGGCTGGTCCAACGCCATGGTCGGCATGTATCAGGCCCGCCGCACACGGACGATGGAGGAGGATGCAGCCCGCGCCGCCGCTGACTTCACCGCTTTCCTGCAAGACTATATCGACCAACGCCGCCACGCCCCCGCCGATGATCTGATCACCCATCTGATCGCGGCAGAAGATGATGGCGCGCGCCTGTCCACGCCCGAGCTGATAGCGACCTGCATCCTGCTGCTGAACGCAGGGCACGAGGCGACGGTGCACAGTATCGGGAACGCCACCCGCCTGTTGCTGGGCATGCCTGATGCGCGCACCCATCTGGTGCCCGACCGTATCAGCGCCACGGTCGAGGAATTGCTGCGCCTTGATCCGCCTTTGCATATGTTCACCCGCTACGCCTATGCGGATGTCACGCTCTGGGGCCACAGCTTCAAACGGGGTGACAAGGTCGGGCTGATGCTGGGTGCGGCCAACCGCGACCCTGCCATCTGGCCCGATCCCGACCGCTTCGATCCTTCGCGCGCGGCGACCGCCCACAGCGCCTTTGGTGCAGGGCTGCATTTTTGCGTCGGCGCGCCGCTGGCGCGGCTGGAGATGCAGATCGCCCTGTCCGCCTTGTTCAGCCGCTGCCCCAACCTACGGCTGGACGGGCCACCCCGCTTTGCAGACAGCTTCCATTTCCACGGACTGGACGCGCTGATCGTGCGCGTCTGATCCTCGCTTCTTCTTGCCTTAAATATCCGTGTCCGACACTTACAGCGGCAGGGCCGTCGTCGATTTGATTTCTTCCATCGACAAAAGCGCTGTGACGTTATGTACTTTCACCTCGGATATCAGCGCCTGATAGAAGGCATCATAGGCGCGTGCATTTCTGACGCGCACCTTCAGGATATAGTCGATATCGCCCGCCAGCCTGTGCGCCTCCTGCACCTCGGGGCGGTTCTGCAGCGCCTTGAGGAATGCCGCCTGCCAGTCCGCCTCATGTTCCGAGGTGCGGATCAGCACGAAAAAGCACGCCTCGAAACCCAGCGCCTCGGCATCCAGAATGACGGTCTGCGGCCCCATGATCCCCGCCTCGCGCATTTTACGGATACGGTTCCAAACAGGCGTCTTGGACGAGCCTACCTGTTTGGCGATTTCGTCCAGCGACTGGCCTGCATCGCGCTGCAACTCGGCCAGAATTTTCCGGTCCGTAGCATCCAATCGGATCGACATTTCTATTTACCCCTTTGAAGTGGAAAACCTTTGCCAAACCTGCGGTCAAAGGAAACGATATTCCTTATCTGGCACAGATACTGGCGCTTGGGCGGAAATATTTCCTATATTGGCGCAAAGGTCAAACTGAAAGCAGATGCTTTGGACCTGCGCCAGAAAGAGAGGTTTCATGCCACGCTTTACCCCCAAGGTCGTTACGGCCAACGCATTGCTGGAAGGCGACGTGATCTATCTGACCGCCGATGACCGCTGGTCGCGGGCACTGGCCGAGGCAGAGGTGATCGAGGACGAGGCGATTGCCCAGTTGCGCCTGCTGGACGCACAACGCCAGCCGGGCAGCGTCGTTGGTGCCTATCTGGCCGATGTGATCCCCGGACCGCAAGGCCCGCAGCCCGCCCATTTCCGCGAGGATTTCCGCCGCAAGGGGCCGTCCAACTACGCGCATGGCAAGCAGGAAGATACCGCGAATGTATAATTACAACGAGTTCGACACCGCATTTCTGGCCGCGCGCAACACCCAGTTCCGCGCGCAGGTAGAACGCCGCATCGACGGATCGCTGACCGAGGAGGAGTTCCGCCCGCTGCGCCTGATGAACGGGCTTTATCTGCAACTGCATGCCTATATGCTGCGGGTTGCTATCCCTTATGGCACGCTGAATTCCGCGCAGATGCGGCAACTGGCACTGCTGGCCGAGAAATGGGACAAGGGCTACGGCCATTTCACCACGCGCCAGAATATCCAGTACAACTGGCCGCAATTGAACGATGTGCCCGATATGCTGGATGCGCTGGCCGAGGTCGGTCTGCATGCGATCCAGACATCCGGCAACACGATCCGCAACGTCACGGCCGACCATTTCGCGGGCGCTGCCGCAGACGAGCTGGCCGATCCCCGCCCTGTGGCCGAGCTGATCCGGCAATGGTCCACCGATCATCCCGAATTTCAGTTCCTGCCGCGCAAGTTCAAGATTGCCGTGACAGGCTCACCCAATGACCGCGCTGTGACCCGTGCCCATGATATCGGGCTGCGGATGGTCAGCCGCGATGGTGTTGCAGGCTTCGAGGTCATCGTGGGCGGTGGTCTTGGCCGCACGCCGATGATCGGACAGGTCATCCGTGATTTCCTTCCGCGTGGTGATCTGCTGCCCTATCTGGAGGCCATCGTCAGCGTCTACAACCTGCTGGGACGGCGCGACAACAAATACAAAGCGCGCATCAAGATCACCGTGCATGAAAACGGGATCGAGACCATCCGTGATCTGGTCGAGGCACGGTTTGAAGCCCTGCGCACAGCCTTCAATGGTGCGGATCAGGCGCTTCTGGCACAGATCGAGCCGCAATTTGCGGCCCCTGATTTTGTCGCCAAACCGCAGCAGGCCTTTGACACCGCATATCTGGCCGATCCAATCTTCCGCGCATGGGCCGATACCAATCTGGCAACACACAAGCGCGACGATCATGCGATCGTGTCGATCAGCCTCAAGGCGCATGGTGCGACACCGGGTGATGCCACGGCAGAGCAGATGCGCCTGATGGCCGATCTGGCCGCAAAATATGCCTATGACGAGCTGCGCATCAGCCACGAGCAGAACGTGATCTTGCCCCATGTCGCCCGCGCCGATCTGCCCGCCTTGCATGCCGCATTGAAAAATGCGGGCCTTGGCACCGCCAATATCGGCCTGATCAGCGATATCATTGCCTGCCCCGGCATGGATTACTGCGCGCTGGCAACAGCACGCTCGATCCCTGTCGCGCAGGAAATCGCCACGCATTTCGACGCGCTGAAGCTCGAGCATGATATCGGCCCGCTCAAGATCAAGATCTCGGGCTGCATCAATGCCTGCGGGCATCACCATGTCGGCCATATCGGGATTCTGGGACTGGACCGTGCAGGCGTGGAAAACTACCAGATCACGCTGGGCGGTGACGGCACCGAAGACGCCGTGATCGGCGAACGCGCTGGCCCCGGCTTTGCAGCCGAAGACCTGTTGCCCGCCATCGAGCGACTGATCCGCGCCTATCTGGAATTGCGCGAAGACCCGAGCGAGACCTTCCTTGACGCCTACCGCCGTCTGGGTGTGGCCCCGTTCAAGGCAGCACTTTATCCCGAAGCCCGCGACCGTCATGCCGCTTGAGGTTCCCCTTGCCCCTGTGACCGAGCGCGCGGCGGATCTGAACGCACGCTACCGCCACCATGCGGCCAGCGCCGTGCTGCGCCATGCGCTGTCGGATGCGCAAGTAGGCCGCATCGCGATGGTCAGTTCTTTTGGCGCAGAAAGCGTGGCCCTGCTGCATATGCTGGCGATGATCGATCGCACCGTTTCGGTGCTGTTCATCGACACGGCAATGCTGTTTGCCGAGACACTGGACTATCAGCGGCAGGTGGCGGAACGGTTGGAGCTGTCAGACCTGCGCATCATCCGCGCACGGCCTGTGTCGTTGGCGGCGCAAGACCCCGAGGGCCTGTTGAACCAGACCGATCCCGACGCCTGCTGCGCCCTGCGCAAGACCGAGCCTCTGGAACGGGCGCTGTCGGGTTTTGACGCATGGATCACAGGGCGCAAACGGTTTCAGGCAAGCACCCGTGCGGCGCTGGATTTTTTCGAGGCTGACACTGATGGACGCCTCAAGGTCAATCCGCTGGCCCATTGGGACAAGGCCGATGTGCAGGATTACATGATCAACAACCGTTTGCCGCGTCATCCGCTTGTGGCGCGCGGATACCCGTCCATCGGTTGCGCGCCCTGCACCTCACCCGTGAAACCCGGCGAGGACGAGCGCGCGGGCCGCTGGCGCGGGGCGGCAAAGGAAGAATGCGGCATCCATTACGTGGATGGCAAGATGGTCAGAACAGGAGCCGGAACATGACACTCAACAGCACCGTCATCGTGCGTGATCACGGGTTTTCACCGGATGACTGGGCGCACCCCTTCACCCCGCTGGCCGAGGCCATGGCAGGCAATCCGGCCATTGAGCTGCCTGCGGATTCCGACCCCGACAGCGTGGCGCTGGACGGCGTGCAGATCATCCGCATCCCGTTTGCCAGTTTCGCGGACGGGCGCGGCTTTACGCTGGCCCGCCGTTTGCGGCTGCGCGACTATCAGGGCCGTTTACGGGCCTCGGGGCATGTGATCGCCGATCAATATGCCATGGCGCGGCGCGCAGGTTTTGACGAGGTCGAGATTTCCGCAGACCTCGCCACCCGCCAGCCCGAGACGCAATGGCTGGCCCGCGCCGACTGGCGCGCGCATGACTATCAGGCGCGCCTGCGGGGCTGACCCTGAACGCGGCCAATCGCCCGCTTTCATCTGACCTGGATCAAAGATAGAAAAAGGATGCCGGTTTATCTCCGGCATGATACATATGACCGAAAGCCAGACAGTGACCGAAATTTCCATTCCCAAAGTTCCCACCCTGCCCGATGCCCAGACCGTCACCGCCGTGACCCATTGGACGGACAGCCTGTTTTCCTTCCGCGTGACACGGCCGCAATCTTTGCGCTTTCGTTCGGGCGAGTTCGTGATGATCGGGCTGCTGGGTGACAATGGCAAACCCCTGCTGCGGGCCTATTCCATCGCCTCGCCCAGTTGGGACGAGGAGTTGGAGTTCTATTCGATCAAGGTACAGGACGGCCCGCTGACATCGCGTCTGCAACATATCGAACCGGGTGAGCAGATCATCCTGCGGCCCAAGCCCGTCGGCACGCTGGTGCTGGACGCGCTGCTTCCAGGCAAGCGGCTGTGGTTCTTTGCCACCGGCACGGGCTTTGCGCCCTTTGCCAGCCTGATGCGCGACCCCGAGACATTCGAGCGGTATGACGAGGTCATCATGATGCATACCTGCCGCGATGTGGCGGAACTGGAATACGGCCGCCAGTTGATCGACGGTCTGGCCAGTGATCCGCTGATCGGCGAATTCGTGGCAGGCAAGCTGCGCTATTATCCCACCACAACGCGCGAGCACAGCGCGCACATGGGCCGGATCACCGACAACCTGACGAGCGGAAAAGTCTTTGCCGATCTGGGCATCCCGCCGATCGCGCCCGAACATGATCGTGGCATGGTCTGCGGATCGCTGGCCTTCAACACCGATATGAAAACGGTCCTCGAAGGTTTCGGGTTGCGCGAAGGGGCCAATTCCGATCCGGCGGAATATGTGGTGGAAAAGGCGTTTGTCGGCTGACATCCGTCAGCCAACCACATGACAGCAAAGAAAAAGCCGCACAGGACCATCCTGCGCGGCTTTTTGGTGTCATATCAGGGGGATTACATCCCCAGCGCGGTGCGGACCTGTTGCAACAGGCTTTCCAGCAGGGCCGGATTGTTGCGCGCCTGATTAAGACCGGATTTCAGCATGGTCTTTTGTGTCTCGCCGATCGACGAGGCGTCGATCACCTGAACAGCGCGATCATAGTCGAATGTCTCGGCGCTCAGCGCGGTTTCAACCTCGGCTGCTGTCAGCTCGGTGCCGGGTTCTGTGGTCAGTGCCTCAGCAGCGGCATCAGCGGCGGCGGTGGCAGCCTCGGTTGCCTGTTCCACAGCCTCATCAACGGCTTGTGCGGCCTCTTCAGCCAGTTCGGTGGCGGATTCAATCGCGCTCTCGACCTGTTCCTCGATGGACTCGGCTGCCTCTTCCGCGGCCTCTTGCGTGGCCTCCACAGCGTCTTGCACAGTCTCTTCCACGGTTTCTTCGACAGGTTCGGGCTGCGTTTCCACGGCAGGAGTTTCCACCACAACCACTGGCACGTCGGCAGTCTGGCTGGTGTAAAAGAAATAGGCGGCGGCACCGGCTGCCAGAACTGCGACAGGCAGGATCACTTTATTCATAACTGTTGTCCTCTTGACTGATTACACCGCCCTGAAAATCCGGCACGGCACAACTGAACCCGCCAAATGGTTTCCTTGAGCGCATAGTGCAAGATCATTCTTCGCATATCGGCACTGATCAGCCCAATTGCGTCTTGAAGTAAGCCCATCCGGCGGTTACGTTGCGGCCTCGAAATAGAACAACAACTGAAGGAAGACCACCATAGCCCGCAGACCGCATAACGCGCCCCCGCAGCGCGAAACAGGCCCCCGCATCAACGAACGCATCCGCGCCCCCGAAATCCGGTTGATCGGCGCAGATGGTGAAAACGTCGGCGTTGTCACGCCCGAGCGGGCCCTTGTGATGGCCGAAGAAGCGGGCCTCGATCTGGTCGAGATCTCTCCGAATGCCGAACCGCCGGTCTGTAAGATCATGGATTTCGGCAAGTACAAGTACGAGACCCAGAAGCGCGAATCCGAAGCGCGCAAGAAGCAGAAGATCATCGAGATCAAGGAAATCAAGTTCCGCCCGAACACCGATACGCATGACTACGAAGTCAAGATGCGCTCGGTCTTCAAGTTTCTGGAGGAAGGCGACAAGGTCAAGATCACCCTGCGCTTCCGTGGCCGCGAGATGGCGCACCAGAATCTGGGCCGCGAATTGCTGGAACGTGTGGCCGAGGACACCAAAGAGGTGGGCAAGGTCGAGAACTTCCCCAAGATGGAAGGCCGCCAGATGATCATGCTGATCGGCCCGATGCCGAAATAATCCGCCGATTTGAGTTAATGAAACCGCCCCCGTCGCAGGACGCAGGGGCGGTTCTTTTCTGGGGGGGTGTTCTATGATAGGACATTATTTGTTCCCCGTGTTTTCTAGGGGTTACGCAGGCGAGCTTACCATATTTTTACGAAGGTAGAGAGGGTGGTAAGGGTTGAGCGTAGGTTTGAGGAGGCGGACTACTAAGTTGCACGGACCGCTGTCGAAATCCTCGCAGTTGCATCTTGAAAACACGCGCCCGTTAGCAGAAAAGCTAATGATTTAAGCTATCGCTTGTTTAAGCCACGTCAATCGTTTCAAGAAGTTGGGATTGATAAGCGTGACTTTCGCGCTGGTTACTTCAAAAAATCCGTTGCATAGTTTTTTTCGCTGAAAAGTAGTAAATGTGAGACAAGATGAGCAACCACCGGCCCTCACCCCCATCAAATGAGATCGTAGTTCGTGTCCGTCAATCATTTATGATTTTCCCTCCAGAGCAGTTCATTGACCCTCTTCAAAACCACGCCGTTAGCGATTCATCATGTTCGAGAGCGGTATCGACTGCGATCGAAGGACTAAAGAGCGTTATAAGTGCGGTTACTTTACCATTTCAACTGGTTCAGGACTCCGCCGTTCAACGGCATTGCGATAGAATACATGCTTCTGAACGAATTCTGTCCCTGATCCCTATAAATAATGGAGAAATGACTGAGGCAGATGCGCAGAAGAATGCGCACTCCAAGGCAACCGTAAAGATACTTGAGTTTTTCGAAAGCCAAGAAGGTAAAGATGCTGTTAGAGACGACATTGTTTACGCACTTAATCGCCACTTGGAATCGGAACAAGTGAGTAAAGCCGCACACGAACTCCTTATTTAAACTCTCATCTCAACTTGGTCTGTATTTGAGAATTTTTCAAGATCCTTAATTATTGAATTGGTAAACGATGACCCCAAGAGAGCTTAGGCTCAAGTTTCAAGTGCAACACCTGAAGCCCGCAGGGCATAGGATGTTGCGATGGACAGAAAAAGTAAGCACCTCAACAGCGAGGAACGTGGCGTGATTTTCGCCGAGCATCAACGTGGCA
>Ga0163215_101014_pt1 | contig 24066 bp, 27 predicted proteins | sample SynspAceP_FD_185934 | JGI IMG/M metagenome (GOLD analysis project Ga0163215, IMG submission 185934) | Saline lake microbial communities from Ace Lake in Antarctica - Synechococcus sp. Ace-P (Hybrid Assembly) | ecosystem: Environmental > Aquatic > Non-marine Saline and Alkaline > Saline | place...
CCAGTCGCTCCAGTCCGGCGGTACGGGACGGGACGAAGCCATGCGCCGGAGCCAAGGTCATGATCGGGGGTCTTTCCAGCGTTTATTGCACCTGAAACCGTCGAGATAGCGTCTTTGGGACAAGCTTCAAATGGAGCGAACCAAGGGTGTCGCCACAGAACCACGGGGGGATTAATCCGCTGCGCCCCTTGCAGGCGGGTGGGCGCAAGACTAAGACTCCCTTAGCACCTCGCGTCTATGGATGAACAACAGCACAAGCAGGCAGGCCGATATGAAAGACCCGATTGACGTTTACATGAACACCCTCGTGCCGATGGTGGTCGAACAGACCAGCCGCGGCGAACGGGCCTATGACATTTTCTCGCGCCTGCTGAAGGAGCGGATCATTTTCTTGTCCGGCCCCGTGCATGACGGCATGTCCAGCCTGATAGTGGCACAGCTTTTGCATCTTGAGGCGGAAAATCCGTCCAAGGAAATCAGCATGTATATCAACAGCCCCGGCGGCGTTGTGACATCGGGTCTGTCGATCTATGACACGATGCAATATATCAGGCCGAAAATCTCGACTCTGGTGGTTGGGCAGGCGGCCTCGATGGGCTCGCTGCTGCTGACGGCTGGTGAAAAGGGGATGCGTTTCTCGCTGCCCAACAGCCGCGTCATGGTACACCAGCCTTCGGGCGGGTATCAGGGACAGGCGACGGACATCATGATCCACGCTGCGGAAACGCAAAAGCTGAAGAACCGGCTGAACGAAATCTACGTCAAGCACACCGGTCAGCCCTTGAAAAAGGTCGAAGCGGCTCTTGAGCGTGACAACTTCATGTCGGCCGAGGATGCCAAGGAATGGGGCCTGATCGACGAGATCGTGGCAAGCCGTGGCAAAGCGGAAGACGTAAAGGCGTAACAGTTTGTTGTCCCGCCCGTCGCCGGGTGGGACAATTTTGACATTGTGGACATTCGGGGGCTGCCCTAAGCTTGACCTCCAAAAAGCTTAGGTCGGCCGGCTCGATCGAACCCACCCAAGACATGGCCTGAAAGGGACGAAATGGCGACGAATTCCAGCAGCGACAGCAAAAACACCCTCTACTGCAGCTTTTGTGGAAAAAGCCAGCATGAGGTGCGAAAGCTGATTGCAGGACCGACCGTGTTCATCTGTGATGAATGTGTCGAACTTTGCATGGACATCATTCGCGAAGAAACCAAAAGTGCCGGTCTGAAAGCCACGGATGGCGTGCCCACGCCAAAAGATATCTGCGCCGTTCTGGATGACTATGTCATCGGCCAGCAGAAGGCGAAAAAGGTTCTGTCCGTGGCGGTGCACAACCATTACAAACGGCTCAACCATTCCTCCAAGACCAGCGATATCGAACTGTCAAAGTCCAACATCCTGCTGATCGGACCCACCGGTTGCGGAAAGACGCTGCTGGCACAGACACTGGCGCGGATTCTGGATGTGCCCTTCACCATGGCCGATGCCACTACGCTGACAGAGGCCGGTTATGTCGGCGAGGATGTCGAGAACATCATTCTCAAGCTGCTGCAATCGTCCGAGTACAATGTGGAACGCGCGCAGCGCGGGATTGTCTATATTGACGAGGTCGACAAGATCACGCGCAAATCCGAAAACCCGTCGATCACCCGTGATGTGTCGGGCGAGGGTGTGCAGCAAGCGCTTCTCAAGCTGATGGAAGGCACGATCGCATCTGTGCCGCCACAGGGCGGGCGCAAGCATCCGCAGCAGGAATTCCTGCAAGTGGACACAACCAACATCCTGTTCATCTGCGGTGGTGCCTTTGCCGGTCTTGACCGGATCATTGCACAGCGCGGCAAGGGAAGCGCGATGGGTTTTGGCGCTGACGTCAAGGACCCTGATACCCGCCGCGTCGGCGAGACCTTCAAGGATCTTGAACCGGAAGACCTGTTGAAATTCGGTCTTATCCCCGAATTCGTGGGCCGTTTGCCTGTGATTGCCACGCTGGAGGATCTGGACGAGGATGCGCTTGTCACGATCCTGACCCAGCCCAAGAACGCACTGGTCAAGCAATACCAGCGCCTGTTCGAATTTGAAAACGTCAAGCTGAGCTTCACCGAAGATGCGCTGACCGCGATTGCCAAACGTGCGATCGAACGCAAGACCGGCGCGCGGGGCTTGCGCTCGATTCTGGAAGATATCCTGCTCAATACAATGTTCGACCTTCCAGGTATGGCCAATGTCGATGAGGTGCTTGTCAACGAGGAGGCCGCGATTTCCGCTGCCCAGCCGCTGATGATCTATGCCGAAGCCAAGAAGGAAGGCGCGACCGCGGGCTGAGCCTGCGATCTGCTGTCTTGCCGGAGCGGTCCGGGACTGGATATTTGTTGCAAGAAGAAGCAGGGCCGTGCCGCAGGGTGCGGCCCTTTGCATGCGGCATCGCTTCCATCTGGACCTTGGCGCGCAGATACGGCATAGCAGGTACAACGATTAGCGGAGGCTTCGATGGGCATTCTGAACACGCTCTTGCGCGCGGTGACCTGGTGGAACGGCCAGACCCTGAATACGCAGCTCTATACCTGGCGCCGCGGCGTCAAGGTGGGGGAGGATGCACAGGGCAACGCCTTTTTCACCACCAAGGACGGCAAGCGGCGTTGGGTGATTTTCAACGGAGAGATCGAAGCCAGCCGGATCAGCCCGGACTGGCATGGTTGGTTGCATCACACTTTCAAAGAGACTCCGACGGACCGGCCGCTGACCCATAAAGCTTGGGAAAAGCCGCATCAGGAAAACCTGACCGGCACCCCGCTGGCCTATGCACCCGCAGGCTCGATCCGGCGCGCCGCTCCTGCAGCGCGCAAGGATTACGAAGCCTGGACCCCGGAATGATGCGAGACTGAGGAACAGCCGATGTCGGAGACGAAAACGGAAGTGGTCGTTGGTGCCGCAGTGCTTGCCGTGGCGGTCGGTTTTCTGATCTACGCCGGTCAGGTCACGGGCATGTCGTCCACGGCCAAAGGCTATCCGCTGACAGCCTCGTTCCGGTCGCTGGAGGGCGTGAGTGTTGGTACCGACGTGCGGCTTGCCGGCGTCAAGGTCGGCACTGTCACCGCTGTCGCGCTGAACCCCGAAACATTTCGCGCCGATACTACAATTTCTGTTCTGGACGGACTTGTCCTGCCCGATGACAGTTCCATCGTGATCGCCTCGGAAGGGTTGCTGGGGGGCAATTTCGTTGAACTGGTGCCAGGTGGATCGCCCTTCAACCTGAATGCCGGGGACGAGATCATCGACACGCAAGGGGCCGTCAGTCTGATATCTCTGCTGATGAAATTCGTCTCGGGCGAGGGGCAGTGACCCTGTCCCGGATCACGTGTGGTGCTGCTTTGGCGCTGACGCTTGTCGGCTTTGCCCCGGTGCATGCGCAGGATGTGCAGACGGCCACCGGCAACGGTGCCGTGTTGCGGGTATTGGACAAGATCAACGGCGAAGTGGAAGACCTGCGCGTTGGCAACGGGCAATCCGCCAACCTCTGGCGCATTCAGGTTGATCTGGGCGATTGCCGCTATCCGGCTGGCAACCCGGCAGGTGATGCCTTTGCTTTTGTCACCTTGCGGCATCAAGGTGTACAAGAGCCGCTGTTTCGTGGGTGGATGATTGCCTCGGCTCCGGCGCTGAACGCGCTGGATCATCCGCGCTATGACGTCTGGGTCATACGCTGCACCACCTCGTAGGGGATGGCAGGCAGCGCAGGCCCTGTAAAGTCACCCTGTGCTGACAGGGCAGCTTCCAACTTGCGATGATACTCTGCCCGCGTCACCTCGATCGCACCAAGGGAGGCTAGATGCGGGGTCAGAAACTGTGCGTCGAACAGGTGAAACCCGCCCATTTGCAGCCGGTCCACCAGATAGGCCAAAGCGATCTTTGACGCATCGGTCCGGCGCGAAAACATGCTTTCTCCGAAGAAAGCCGCCCCCAGTGTGACTCCGTACACCCCGCCCGCCAGCGCAGCACCGTCCCAGACCTCAAGCGAGTGGGCGTGGCCCATCCGGTGCAGATCAAGATAAAGACGGCGTATTTCGGCGTTGATCCATGTCTCGTCGCGGTCGGCGCAGGCGTCCACGACATCGGCAAAGGCGGTATTGATGGTCACGCAAGGCGGGTTGCGACGCATCCGGCGCGCAAGACTGCGCGAGACACGAAAACCGTCCAGCGGGAATATACCCCGACGTCGCGGATCGACCCAGAATACATCCGGATCGTCGCGGGTTTCCGCCATGGGAAAAACGCCGGCGGCATAGGCATTCAGCAAAAGTTCAGGCGTAATGACCGGCTCCGTCATCGACGGTGCCGGTCAAGAGGCTTGGATCGGCGCATCAGGCCGGAAGATGCGTTTTCAGCCAATGTTCCAGCCAGTGGATGTTGTAGTTGCCGCTTTGCACATCTTCTTCCTGCAACAGCGCGTGAAACAGCGGGATGGTCGTATCCACCCCGTCCACGATCAACTCTCCCAAGGCGCGCGCCAGTCGCGCGAGCGCTTCGGGTCGGTCGCGGCCATGCACGATCAGCTTGCCGATCAGGCTGTCATAATAGGGCGGGATTCTGTAGCCGTCATAGAGGGCTGAATCCATCCGCACACCCAATCCGCCCGGCGCGTGATACTGCGTGATCCGGCCCGGACAGGGCGCGAAATTAGGCAGTTTCTCGGCATTGATCCGCACTTCGATCGCATGGCCGTTCATGGTCAGCTCGTCTTGGGTGAACGACATCGGCAAACCTTCGGCCACGCGGATCTGTTCGCGCACAAGATCGACCCCGAAAATCGCTTCTGTCACCGGATGCTCGACCTGCAGGCGGGTATTCATCTCGATGAAGAAGAAATCGCCTTTTTCATAAAGAAACTCGATCGTACCTGCGCCGATATAATTGATGGCAGCCACGGCGTCGGCGCAGACCTTGCCGATCCGCGCGCGTTCCTCGGCGGTGATGACGGGGCCGGGGGCCTCTTCGAACACCTTCTGATGCCGCCGCTGGAGCGAGCAGTCCCGCTCACCCAGATGCACGGCACGGCCCTTGCCGTCGCCAAAAACCTGAATCTCGATATGGCGCGGCGTGGTCAGGTATTTCTCTATATAGACCTCGTCATTGCCGAAAGCCGCTTTGGATTCCGAACGCGCGGTCAGAAAGGCACTTTCCATATCGGCAGCGGTCAAGGCCACTTTCATGCCGCGCCCACCACCGCCAGCCGTGGCTTTGACGATCACGGGATATCCGATCTCGGCCCCGATCCGTTTGGCATCCTCAAGCGTTGGCACGCCACCATCCGAGCCTGGAACGCAGGGCACACCCAGCGCCTTCATCGTGTCTTTGGCGGTGATCTTGTCGCCCATGATACGGATATGTTCGGCGGTGGGGCCGATAAAGGTGATCCCGTGGTCTTCCACGATCTGCACGAAATTCGCGTTCTCGGACAAAAAGCCATAGCCGGGATGGATCGCCTGCGCGCCGGTGATCTCGCAGGCCGAGATGATCGCCGGAATCGACAGATAGCTATCTGCCGACGAGGGGGGGCCGATGCAAATGGCTTCATCGGCCATACGTACATGCATTGCATCAGCATCAGCGGTTGAATGGACCGCTACCGATTTGATGCCCATTTCGCGGGCGGCACGGATCACGCGCAAGGCAATCTCGCCACGGTTGGCAATCAGGATTTTATCGAACATTGCCCTAAGCCTTATTCGATGATCATCAGAGGGGCGCCATATTCTACAGCGGCCCCGTCTTCGACGAGGATGCGCTTGACCGTGCCGGATTTGGGCGCGGGGATATGGTTCATCGTTTTCATGGCTTCGATGATCAGAAGGGTGTCACCCTCGTTCACGTGAGCGCCGACGCTGACAAAAGCGGGCGTTCCGGGTTCGGCCTGCATATAGACCGTGCCAACCATCGGCGAGGTCACGGCACCCGGCAACGACGCAGGGTCTTGCGTCGGGCTTGCGGCGGCAGGGGCCGGAGCAGTCGCCGGTTGCGGCGCATATTGCATCTGTGCCGGAGCGGCGGCGTAGGTCACGGTAGGGGCCGCGCGGCTGACGCGCACGTTCAGGCTGTCATCCTCGCCATATTCGCGCATCACTTCCAGCTCGGTCAGATCGTTCTCGCGCAGCAGTTCTGCAAGCGCCTGAATGAAGGCTACGTCGCTGTCATGGTTCTTCTTTGTCATTATATCCTCGACCGGTTCCGACAGGGCAGTGCGGGCAATCCATCAGGCAACCCTGCGCCATTCTGACCCGCTTATAGGTCATCGTGACGTCAGGGAAAAGCGGCCAATTCGCAGGATGCCCTTTCGGTGTGGCGGTGGTTTTAAGCAGTGGCCCTTGGAATCGCGGTAAGTCATGGGGCGGCACATAGATGACGGCGGTCTCGGATCGCGGACCATCACGCGGTTCAAACGCAACCATGACTGGTTGTGAAATATGGCTTCACGGACTTTGATAATCGTGTAAATATGTCTTTATCACAGCGTTTTACCCTGTCACACTTGGTTAAGTTCGTGACTGGTTCAGAACAGGACGCCGACCATGCCGCAACGCCAATTGACCGGGGGACGGATACGCGAGCGGCGGATCGCGCTTGCGATTCGTCAGGCCGATCTGGCGCGGCAGGTCGGTATATCGGCCTCCTATCTCAATCTGATCGAACATAATCGCCGCCGCATCGGGGGCAAATTGCTGCTTGATTTGTCGGCATCGCTGGGGGTCGAGCCATCGGCCTTGACCGAAGGGGCCGAGGCCGCATTGATCGCCACGCTGCGCGAGGCGGCGAATGCGGCCCCGCAATCCGCCCCTGAAAACGATGGGATCGAGGATCTTGCTGCCCGTTTTCCCGGTTGGGCAGGGGTACTTGCAGACCGTCACCGCCGTGTACTGGCGCTGGAGCGCACGGTCGAGCAACTGGCGGACCGCTTGACACATGACCCCTATCTTGCGGCGTCGATGCACGAGGTTTTGTCCAGCGTGACGGCCATCCGCGCCACAGCCGCGATCCTTGTCGATCCGCGCGAGATCGAACCGGAATGGCGTGACCGCTTCCATCGCAACATCAACGAGGATGCCGCGCGACTTGCACGCAGCGCGGAAGCACTGGTCGGATATCTGGATGGTGCGGGCAAGGCCGATGCAGCACTCAGCTCTCCGCAGGACGAGCTGGAACGCTTCTTGAACCGGCGCGACCATCACTTTGCTGAACTCGAAGACACGGTTGAGGTTCCGGATATGGTGATTTCAACGCTGATTGATCAGGATGAAGCGCTGCAATCTGCATCGGCCCGCGCGCAGGCCCGCGTATATCTTGAACGATATCGTCGGGATGCCGAACGTCTGCCACTGGCGCGTTTGCTTGCCGCACAGCTTCAGGCTGGCAATGCCGACGATGCATTTGATCCGCTTGATCTGTCTGTCCGGCTGGATATCGATCCCGCCACAGTCATGCGGCGGCTGGCCTGTCGTCCGCCCGCATCTTCGGGCTTGCCTGCGGACTGGTCGATGGGACAGGCGCGCATCGGACTGGTCAGTTGCGATGCCTCTGGCACCTTGTTGCTGCGCCATCCGCTGGAAGGGTTCGATCTGCCGCGCTTCGGCGCAGCCTGTCCGCGCTGGCCGCTGTTTTCAGCTTTGAACCGGCCGATGACACTGATTCGTCAGACTGTGCGACAAAGCGGACGGCACGGTCGGTTGTTCCGCGTCTTTGCCATGGCGCAGCCGGTGGGCAGGCTTGCCCATAATGCCGATCCGCTGTTCGAGGCGCATATGTTGATCCTGCCCCTGTCCGGTAATGGTTTGCACGATGACCCGCCGCCAAAGCCCTCCGCTGGGGTTGAGCCGCCCCGGATGGTCGGGGTCAGTTGCAGGATATGTCCGGCGCAGGGCTGTGACGGACGGCGCGAACCGTCGATTTTGGCAGATGGGTTTTGACTCGGCGGCATGCAATGATGATAGTCGCCACAGGCAAGCGGTCTGCGGGGTTCCATGAAGCAGCAGGCATGATGTGTCTATCCGCTACATTCCAGGGGAGGGGGAGGTGGCATGGCAAGGCGTGTTCTGATCATAGAGGATGAACCCAATATCATTGAGGCCATCAGCTTTATCCTGTCCCGCGATGGCTGGCTGGTTGATACCCATTCCAACGGGCATGATGCCGTGTCGGTGGTGCAGGCACGCGCACCGGATCTGGTGATCCTTGATGTGATGCTGCCTGGCCGCAGCGGGTATGACATCCTGACAGATCTGCGGGCGCATCCCGCGACCCAGGATTTACCCGTGTTGATCCTGACCGCACGCGGGCAGGCGCGGGACCGCGAATTGGCGGAAAAGGCTGGTGCAAGCCGGTTCATGACCAAACCTTTCTCCAATTCCGACGTGATTGATGCGCTGAATGCGCTGGTGTCGGAATGAATGAAAAACCGCCCCCCCTTTTTCTGGAACGTCGCAGCTACCGGCAGCGGCGGCTTGTTGATGCGGCGCGCTTGTTGCCGCTGGTGGGCGCGCTTTTGTGGATGGTTCCATTGCTTTGGCCTCAGGCGGGTGACGGTGCGTCGAATGTCGCGCCGGTGTCGACTTCTTCAGCAATAATCTACATTTTTGGCATCTGGATCGCTTTGGCTCTGGCCGCACTGGTCTTGTCGATGCTTCTGGACCGCAAAGCCGACAGGCTGGACAGCAGGGATAGATAGGCACGGGGCATGGGGACGCTCAATATCCTGATTGCCGTGTGCCTTGCCTATGTGGCGCTGTTGTTCGGTGTGGCTTTCATGGCCGAACGTGCAGCCCTCAAAGGGCGCGGTAACTGGCTGCGCTCGCCTTGGATTTATACGCTGTCGCTGTCGATCTATTGCACCGCCTGGACGTTTTATGGCGCGGTTGGCTATGCAGCACGGTCGGGGCTGGAATTTTTGACGATCTATCTGGGGCCAACGCTTGTGATGGTCGGATGGTGGTGGGCGCTGCGCAAGATGGTACGGATTGGACGTACGCAGCGCATCACCTCGGTCGCGGATCTGATCTCGTCGCGCTACGGGAAATCCGGATTGCTGGCCGTGTGCGTGACGCTGCTGGCTCTGATTGGCATCACACCGTATATTTCGCTTCAACTTCAATCTGTTACACTGTCTTTTGCAAGCTTTGCCGTAAGCGATGCTGAGGGCGCTGCGCTGATGGCTGCGCATGACACAGCGCTGTGGGTTGCCATTGGACTGGCCCTGTTCACGATCCTGTTCGGCACCCGTAACCTTGATGCGAACGAGCGTCATCACGGGGTGGTCATGGCTATTGCTGTTGAAGCCGTCGTCAAGCTGTTTGCACTGATCGCCGTGGGGGTCTTTGTGGTGTGGGGGCTTGCGGGCGGGATCGGTCCGATGCTGGACCGCATCGACGCGTCCGAAATTGGCCAGTGGCAAATGGACGGCGGGCGCTGGGTCGGGCTGACTTTTCTGTCGGCGGCGGCCTTTCTGACCTTGCCGCGCATGTTTCAGGTTCTGGTCGTCGAGAACGAGGACGAAGGCCACCTGCGTACTGCGGCATGGGCCTTTCCGACCTATCTGATGCTGATGAGCCTGTTTGTCGTGCCCATCGCGGTGATCGGGCTGGAACTGATGCCCGCCGGCGCGAACCCCGACCAGTTCGTGCTGACCGTTCCATTGTCGCAGGGTCAGGACGGTCTTGCGATGTTGTCATTTCTCGGGGGCTTTTCCTCGGCCACGTCCATGGTCATTGTGGCGGCGATTGCCCTGTCCACGATGGTGTCGAACCACATCGTCATGCCGATTTTTCTGCGCGTGACACGCGGCGGGGCAAGTGGTCCTTCCGATGTGCGCCATGTGGTGATCCTTGCGCGCCGGATATCCATCGGGATCGTGCTGGCGCTGGGGTATTTCTACTACAAGATTTCGGGGGGCGGCACAGCGCTGGCGGCCATTGGGCTGGTGTCCTTCGCGGGTCTGGCGCAGCTTTTGCCCGCGATGATGGGGGGCATCTTCTGGCGCGGTGCCACGCGGAACGGGGCTTTTGCGGGGCTGGTGACGGGCTTTGTGCTTTGGGCCTATTGTTTGCTGTTGCCGCAATTCGGTGGCGGCTTGCCTGTTTCGGTCGTCGAGCAGGGACCTTGGGGTATCGGCTGGCTGCGCCCGCAGGCCCTGTTCGGCATCCAAGGAATCGACCCGTTGATGCATGCTGTCATGTGGTCGTTGCTGTCGAATGTGACAGTCTTTGTTCTGGTGTCGCTGGCCAGTTTTCCGTCACCACTGGAAAGGTTACAAGGCGCTCAGTTCGTCAACATTTTCGAGCATTCCAACAACCCGCAAAGCTGGTCGGGCGGCATCGCGCAATCCGAAGACCTGATGATCATGGCGCAACGGATATTGGGACCCGCCGAGGTGCAGTCCTTCTTTCAGACCGAGGCCGCGCGTCAGGGGCTTGCAGGCTTTTTGCCTGAACCTACCCCCGATTTTCTGGCGCGGTTGGAGCGGGAATTGTCAGGTGCCGTGGGCGGGGCCACCGCCCACGCGATGGTGGCGCAGATCATGGGGGCCGCGACCGTATCGGTCGAGGATCTGCTGGCCGTAGCCGACGAGACCGCGCAGATGATGGAGTATTCCAGCCAACTGGAGGCAAAATCGAACGAACTGACCCGCACTGCAAGACAGTTGCGCGCCGCCAATGACAAGCTGACACAGCTTTCTGTTCAAAAGGATGCCTTTCTTAGCCAGATCAGCCATGAATTGCGCACGCCCATGACCTCGATCCGCGCGTTTTCCGAAATCCTGCGCGATGCCGATGGCTTGAAGGCGCAGGATCTGACCCGCTACGCCTCGATCATCCACGCTGAGGCGATTCGCCTGACGCGTCTGCTGGATGACCTGCTGGATCTGAGCGTGCTGGAAAACGGGCAGGTCAATCTGAACATCCGCGAGGGAACATTGGCCGATGTGATTTCGCATGCCATTGCCGCGGCAGGGGCCGATATGCACCCGCTCAAGGTGCGGCGGGACGGTCCGGCCGCAGACATCATGCTGCGAACCGATCTGGACCGGTTGGCGCAGGTGTTCATCAACCTGATCGCCAATGCGCAGAAATATTGCGATGCCGAGCGACCTGAACTGGTGATAGAAGTCAACCGCCGCAGCGGGCGTATCATCGTGGATTTCATCGACAACGGCACAGGCATTGCCCCCGATGCCCAAGGTATGATTTTCGAGAAATTTTACCGTGTTTCGGACCGGCAGGCCGGTGGCGCGGGGTTGGGTCTGGCCATCTGCCGCGAGATCATGGACCGTCTGGGCGGCACGTTGGGCTATCTGCCGGGGCAGGGCGGTGCCGCATTTCGCGTCAGCCTGCCGGCGGCACAGCGCATGGCGGCGCGATAGGCACAACAACACACCAAAGTTTCAGCATTTCGTAACTATCTTGCGGATAAACCGGACAGGTGAAGCTGCAGAAGCGGTGACGGAGGCGATGGTCGGTTTAGCATCAAATGCAGGCTTGCGCAGCAAGGCAAGGATCACCCGCACGGAGCAGGAGGCGCGGGTGATGTCACCGTCGCGCGCGCTGCGCCTAGCTGTTGAAAAGGCTGCGGATGAAGATCTGTCCATCGCGATGCGCGTTGGCGCGATTGGCCGGTCGCAGGAGGATCATGCCGGCGTTCTGGACCTGGTTCAGGACGGGGTTTTGCTGCTGTTGCTTGACGGTCCTGTCGGTGCTTTGGGATTGATGACCGTAGATCCGGCAACGCTGACGTCCCTGATCGAAATGCAGACGACGGGGCAGATCACTGCCCGTCCTGTGCCGCCGCGCGCGCTGACACGAACCGATGCGGTGCTGGTTGCACCTCTGGTTGATGGTATTTTGCGCCGCGCCGCGCAGCATCTGGTGGATCATCCCGACAGCCATTGGATGCAGGGTTTTCGCTTCGGTGCCATGATCGAGGATCGGCGCAGCCTTGGTCTGGCGTTGGTTGCCCCAGACTATCATGTTCTGCAACTGCCGCTCGACATTGCGCAAGGGGCGCGAACGGGCGAGGTCATTCTGGCCCTGCCCGTGCGTGACACCCCCAAAGACCAGACCGCCACGTCCGGACAGGTCACCGCATCGGCAGAGTTGCAGGCCCGCATTCTGGAGGCTCCAGCCTGTCTTGAGGCGGTCTTGTGCCGATTGTCGCTGCCCCTGTCCGAGATGGGCCGGCTTTGCGAAGGCACGCTGCTACCGCTTCCACCGGATGCGCTGCACGAAATTTCTCTGGAAGCGGGCGGGCGGGTTGTGGCCAAGGCGAACTTGGGCAAAAGCCAAGGCATGCGCGCCTTGCGCCTTAAAATGCCGGGGCAGACAAGTATGGGTCACGCAAGCAAGGAACTGGCAAACAAGGAGCATGGTGAAGCCCAAGGCCGTGATCAGACAGGGGGGGCCGAACCTAAAGATCCAACCCCGTCCGTCGTGCACCGACCTGCGCGGCATTTTGATCAGGGCAGGCTGCAAATGGCCGGGTCTGCACCGCATTCGGGTCAGTCGGATGCCAACAAGTCTATCGATCCGTCGTGGTCAGATCAGTCCGAAGGTTTAAAAGCCGCACTTGATCCGTTTGATGACGAACCGATGGCAGATCAGGCTTTCGGCGCCTATGCGGGGCGCGTCATGGATAAGGGGCCTGAGGCTGCTTAAGCGATTTTGAACATTGGGGAGTGGTTTTCGATTACAAACCGCCTTTGGCCTCTATCGCGTCTAATTCAGGCCGCAACCCTGCCAGATCGTATCCGGCAGCGGCAGTTGCCTGCAAGATATCGGCCACAGGCCGATGCCCGGCTTGGCCCAGCGACCACACCACGGAAGACCGCGTACCCGAGGCGCAATAGGCCAGAACCGGCCCAGTCGCCGTCTCAATCAGGCTGCGCTGCCGTGCGACGTTGTCAGGGGTCATGGTCTGATGCGTCAGCGGCAGGTTATGGAAGGCTAAACCTGCGGCCTGTGCGGCTTCGGCCAGATTTCCAGAATCCAGCGAGGTGGGAACCTCTTCGTCCGGGCGGTTGCAAATGACAGCGACAAAGCCAGCCGCCTTGATCGCCGCGATGTCCTCGGGGTGGATCTGGGGCGCGACGGAATAGCGGGGTGTGATCTGACGAATATCCATTGTTTTGCTTTAATCTGCCGTGATCAACCTGTCCAGATTCAAACGCAACTTCGGCGTCAAGGCCATGCCTGCCAACATCGCCGCGGCAAAGACCCAGTGCCAGACTCCGCCATAGGATAATGACGCAATAGCCGGACCTGGGCATAGCCCCGCCAGACCCCAACCCGCGCCGAACATGGTCGACCCCAAGACCAGATTGCGGCTGACGCGCGGCTCGCTTGGCGTAGGGAAGTCACCGCCCACCAGTGGCTTGCGTCCCGGTACCAGCCGCCATGCGATCGCCATAGGTATGATGGCACCCCCCATGACGAACGCCAGTGTCGGGTCCCAGTCACCGAAAACGTCCAGCCAGCCTTGCACCTTGGCGGTATCGGTCATGCCGGACACGAACAGGCTCGCGCCGAACAGCGCACCTGCTATGAATGCATAGACAAAGCGCATCAGATCACCCCCAGAAGATGCCGGAACAACACCACTGTGATACCTCCTGCAAGGATGTAGAAGACCGTTGCAACGATCCCGCGCAGGCTGAAACGAGAAATACCGCAGACCCCGTGCCCCGATGTGCAGCCATTGGCCAGACGCGTTCCGGCCCCGACCAGAAGCCCGCCTACGATGATCACAAGCGGATTGGTCGAGACATGCGTGTCAACCGATCCGTAAAGCGGATACAGCAGAATCGGCAGCAGGATGACGCCTGCCAGAAAGATCAACCGCTCGGTCGTGGTGCTGCGCCCCGTGCCGTCCACCAGTCCGCCGATGATGCCGCTGGCCCCCATGATCTTGCCATTGGCCAGCAGATAAACCGCCCCGCCTGTCCCGATCAGCAAGCCGCCCACCAGTCCCCAGATCCAATCCTGTTCCATTCCCGTCCTATCCTGTTGCAATACGCGCACCTGACGCTGTCTTCCGCAGCGACTGGGTCTTGTTCAAAGCTTGTTGACCGGCACTTTCAGGAACACATTGCCCTTTTCATCCGCAGGCGGCATCTGGCCTGCGCGCATGTTGACCTGCAAGGACGGGATGATCAGCCGTGGCATCGCCAGTTGTGCATCCCGCGCATCGCGCATTTTCACAAAGTCGTCGCGGTCCTTGCCTACGCCGACGTGGATATTGCCTGCTTTTTGTGCGGCAACCGTGGTTTCCCAAGCATAGTCGTCACGCCCCGGCGCTTTGTAATCGTGGCACACGAAAACCCGGGTTTCATCCGGCAGGGCGAGTATCTTCTGGATCGAGTTGAAAAGGACCTCGGAAGAGCCGCCCGGAAAATCGCACCGTGCTGTGCCGAAATCGGGCATGAATAGGGTGTCGCCGACAAAGGCCGCATCCCCGATCACATAGGTCAGACAGGCGGGTGTATGGCCCGGCGTGTGCAACACGTCTCCACGCATCTGGCCGATCATGAAGCTGTCGCCTTCCTGAAACAAGCGGTCGAACTGGCTTCCATCACGCTGGAACTCGGTTCCTTCGTTGAAGACCTTGCCGAATGTGTCCTGCACAATCTTGATCCGGTCGCCTATCCCGATCTTGCCGCCTACGCGTTCCTGTAAATAGGGTGCTGCAGACAGATGATCGGCATGGACATGGGTTTCCAGCAGCCATTGCACTTCCAGCCCTTCGGCGCGGATATGCGCGATGATCGCATCCGCTGATCTGGTATCGGTGCGCCCCGATGCGTAATCGAAATCCAGCACGGAATCGATGATTGCACAGGTGCTGCCGTCAGGGTCTTTCACCACATAAGAGACTGTATTTGTCGCCTCGTCGAAAAAGGCTTTGACGTCTGGTATCATGGTTTGGTCCTCCGTTTTGCAGTACATATATGGCTTACCGCATATGTATCAAGGGTAAAGCCCCTGTTGGAAACCGGTTGAGGGTTTGACCTGCATCAAGGTCGTGTCCGTACACAAAAGCGATAATACACATGAACAAAGGAGAGTTCATGATGAAAAAAGTCGAGAGCCGCCGCGCCACCTTGATGAAACGCCTGTCGGAACTGGACAGCCGCTTGCACAAGATCGAAGCCGAACTGGAACAGCCCCACTCGCAGGATTGGGACGATATGGCCATCGAGCGCGAAGGCGAAGAGGTGCTGGAACGACTGGGCCAATCTGGGCTGGATGAAATCCGCCGCATCATGGCTGCACTGGGCCGAATCAAAGCCGGAGACTATGGTTTCTGTACGATTTGTGGTGCCGAAGTTTCCGAAGACCGGCTGGACGTTCTGCCCGCCACGCCGTTTTGCAAGACCTGCGCCGCGGCACATTGACACCGTTGTCTTGAGACCGGGCATCCCATGGCCAAGTCATTTGCTAGTAAACCACCACATCACCCTGAAGGAGGATAGGATGACCGAACAACTTCCAGACTACCTGTCTGAGCCGATCACAGAGATAGAAGCCCGTATCAAGGCAACGCCGCCGGAGGAAAGGCTGCATCTGCAAGCTGACCTGCACCGCCTGTGTCAACGTCTGGTGGATGAGGGCTATGAGGTGCCGCAAAGGTTGCGCCTGCTGGATTCGATGATGACTGACGCCGTGACTGAAGCGCAGTTTGACAATCTGCCGGTCTGAACGGGGCTTGCCAGATACCCCTGTGATTTTGCACAGTTATGGCGCAAGCCAAGCAAAGTGACTGGCAGGAGGGGCAGGACGTGATCAAGACGATCCGGCAAGACCAGCAGGCCGGTGTGGCGATCATCCGGTTGGCGCAGCCGCCGCTGCATACTCTGACGCACGAGATGCGACAGGCGCTGGACGATGCTTTGGCGCAGGCGATCAACGACCCGAAAATAACCGCCATCGTGCTGACTGGTTTGGGCGAAGGGGCGGCACGTGGTCTGTCCATCGGCTTGGACCTGCGCGAGGCTGACGACGGCTTCAAACCTCCTGTCGTGAGTGATCTGTGTAACCGGATCGAGACAAGCAAGACGCCTGTGGTGGCGGTTCTGCATGGCATGACACTGGGCGCAGGGGTGGAACTGGCGCTGGCGGCCCATGCGCGTGTCGGCACCGCAGACGCTTTCATCGGATTTCCTGACGTGACGATGGGCCTGCCGCCGTCTGCGGGGGCTACGCAATACCTGCCGCGTTTTCTGGGTGCGCAGGCTGCGTTAGAGCTACTGTTGTCACAACATCCACGACGTCTTCGGGCAAGACAGTTGCGCCCGCTGGTGGACAGCATGGTTGCTGAAGGCGAGGATGCCGAGGTCGCGGCCCTTGTCTTGGCCCAGGACATGGTCGCGGAAAAAGCCGCAGGACGCGCCTTGCGCCGCAGCCGTGATCTGTGCGACGGGCTGGCGGATTTCGCCGGCAATGCTGCCGCGATTTCCGCGCGCCGGACGCAAGTAGCAGATAGTCCCAACATCTCAGCCGCGCGCATCGTGGACTGTGTCGAAGCCGCCTGCCTGCTGCCGTTCGAGGCGGGGCTGGCCTTTGAAGCCGTAGCCTTTGAGGAATTGCTGGCCTCGGATGTGTCAAAATCCCTGCGCCATGCGTTTTTTGCCGAGCGGCGCGCTGCACATATCCCCGAACTCCGCACCACCATCCGCCATCCGCTGCGACGGGTTGCATTGGTCGGCGGTGGAACGGTCGCGGCCAATATGGCGGTCGCGTTTTTGTCGGCGGGCCTGCCTGTTATCCATTTCGAGCGTAGTACCGATGCGCTGACGGCGGTCGAGGGCCGGATCGCGTCGGCCCATGACGCGCTGGTCAAGGCGGGTAGGGTTCAGGCCGATCAACTGCCCGACCGAGTTGCCATGTGGCACGGAACAACCCATCTGGGCGATCTGGCGCAGGCTGATCTGTTGATCGAGGCGGTGGCCGACACCCTGTCCACAAAGACCGTAATCATGGGAGCGCTGGACCGTGTGGCACCGCCGCATGCCGTTTTGGTCACGACATCATCCCTGTTAAGGATCGATCAGATCGCAGCCGCCACCACACGGCCTGCATCGGTCCTTGGACTGCGCCTGCACGCGCCGGCCCATATGACCCGTCTGGCCGAAATCTGTCTGGGAACTGCGACATCGGATGAAGCGGTGGCAGCGCTTGCAACTGTCCTTCGCGACCGTGTGGGGCGTATCGTGCTGCGTAACAGTACGGGCGGCGGTGGCTTGGGCGAGCCAGTCGTCGCCGCATTGTGGGAGGCCGCCGCGGGTATGCTGCGGTTGGGGGCAAGCCCGTTGCAGATTGACACAGCGCTACACAGCTATGGCTTTGCGCAGGGGATATTCCGCCAGATGGACGTGATCGGTCTGGAACACTGCCTCGCAAAGGCCCGCGTTGCTGCTGCCGTGCTGCCTTGTGGCACACAGCATCTGGACGACTTGGACCGCCTGATCATGGCGGGTCGCACCGGACAACGGGCCGGGCGCGGATACTATCTCTGGCAGGACGGGCAGGGGCAAGCCGACCGTGCGATCACGGGCATTCTTGATCTGCTTGCGCCCGATCAACAGGAGCCAAGGACGCCCCTGTCAGCGGAATCCATCGTGCTGCGCGCGGTGGCTGCGATGGCCAATGCAGGTGCGCGTGGCTTGCGGGCGGGCATCGTACTCAGACCTTCTGATATCGACACGGTGATGATTCAGGGGCACGGCTATCCGCGCTGGCATGGCGGGCCGATGAAAGCGGCCGATCTGATCGGCCTGTTCGATATCCGGCAGGCTTTGGAGCGGTTCAGCGACGAAAATCCGGCGCTTTATACACCTGATCCGGGATTTGCGGCGTTGGTCAAGGAAGGCCAAAGCTTTGATACGCTGAATCGCGCGGGCAGTCTGACCATTCCCGGCTGATCCGTCATGGCACACGGATGGGGTGGTTGGACACGATACCGAATCGCTCAGCCCAGAAACACGCCCATCACAACCATCATCAACCCGATCACCGAGAAAAACAGAGCCCCCAGATTGATCGGCACCACGCGTTTGACGGCTGCGCGCAATTCGTCATCCGACAAGTTCGCGCGCTTGGCCGCAGCAACCTTGAAAATGCACCAGATCAGCCCGCCTAAACCGGCAACCGATACAACTGCCCCGCTCCAGATCAGTCCTTGCATTTTTGTCGCTCCTGTTTCGCGCCACCGCCTTACAACATCGCTGTAGCCCCCGCAACGTGGTGACTTTTCGCATCATCGGTCTTGCAGGGCGCGGGGCCGGACGCTAGGGAAGAGCATCCAACTGGAGGCCAAAAATATGAGCGATACGATCAGCGATGCTACCTACCGCGTGACCGCAGACGAACTGCGTGCGTTCATTGAGCGTTTCGAGCGTCTTGAGGCCGAAAAGAAGGATATTGCTGACCAGCAAAAGGAAGTGATGGCCGAAGCCAAGGGGCGCGGCTATGACACCAAGGTGCTGCGCAAGGTGATTTCCCTGCGCAAGCGCGACAAGGACGATATCGCCGAAGAAGAAGCGGTGCTCGAAATGTACAAGGCCGCGCTGGGCATGGTCTGATCCGTTCTGTAGGCCGCTTTAAACAACCGTATCAGTAACTTGCGCCATTACGGTGAGATTAGCGTGACACCCGGCATCCTTTGGATAGCAAAGACATCTTCCTCGTAGGTGTCGGTCATCTGGCCGATCATATGGTCCGTCCAGCCGGGCAGATCCACTTCCTCTTCGATCTCCTCATCCAGCGCGTATTTGTCCAGAAAAGCCGCAATGACACGGCGTTTCTGGATTTCGGTCATCACGGGATGAGTTTTGAGATAGGCGCGAAATCGCTCCATCCCGGGGGGGGACATGATCTCGGACAGCAGATCGAATCCGCCGATGATTTTCGTATTTGGCTCCAGCCCGGCCATTTCGCGGATCAGATGTGCCCAGATCAATGGCGTGTCCTCATTGCACCAGACGGTCAATGCGACATCCGGCACAGTGGTCTGGAGCCGCGCCAGCAATTCGGACCATCGCAGGGTGAGCGGGTCTGTTCCGTCCAAAAAGGTTGCAAGCTCGGTATCAGGTGCCAGCGCAAAAGCTGCCGGCAGGAAGGTGGCGGGATTTCTTATGCCAAGGCACAGCTCTATCCGGTCCTGTGCGAACAGGCGGCTCAACCGCAGCAGCTTCTGCTCGGCCCCCGGATAAAACACCCCTTTGCCAACAGCTAGTTTAGGCACGCCGAAAAAGTTGTCATTTGACAGGATCATTCGTTCAGGCGTGTCTCCGTCCAGCATCGCATCCAACAAGACCGCCCGCGCATTATCGGCCAGATCACTCTCGGCCAGCGCTTGCAGGGTGTCGCGGATCAATCGCCGATACCGCGAAGGCCCCGGCACTGCGACGCCAAGCGTCCCAAAAGCTTCGACGTTCTTGAGCAGACATTTGATCAGCCTGTCCTCGTCAGTGGCATGAACCCCGGCATGCAGAACCAGATGCATATTATTTTCTCTTGCTTTGCTCGACAGTTGCACGGCCGACTATAAGCTCTTTTCTGGACAGTTGAACCGGTTTCGGGCATTCAGCACCGGTCATTGTGACACGCAGGAAACAACCGATCAGCATGAGCGACCTCACGGCATCCCCCAGATCACGACAGCGCTGGCACCACCGGTTTGTCCAGCGGTTTAGCCCGTGGTCCTTCGGGGCGCTGTTGATCGCCGCCATCGTGTTGTTACCAATCATGTCTGTGGTCTGGATCGCGCTGACCCCCGGCGAGAATATCTGGCCGCATCTGATCGCGACAACATTGCCCCGCTATCTGACCAATACGGCCATTCTGATGGGTTGTGTGGGATTGCTGTCCGGGCTGGTCGGCACCGGAGCCGCATGGCTGGTCTCGCGCTACAGCTTTCCGATGTCGCGCTGGCTGGAATGGCTTTTGCTGCTGCCATTGGCGATCCCGGCCTATGTCGGGGCCTACGCGCTGGTGGATATGTTCGAATATGCAGGTCCTGTGCAGACCGGATTGCGCCAGATGATGGGCTGGACCTCGTCGCGTGACTACTGGTTTCCGCAGATTCGGTCGATCGGTTCGGCTGTGGTGGTCCTGACAGCCGCACTTTACCCTTACGTCTATCTGCTGGCCCGCGCTGCATTCCGTGAACAATCCGCCGCCTCTGAAGAGGTTGCGCGCTCACTAGGGGCGGGACCATGGGGGCGCTTTGCCCGTGTTGGCCTACCACTGGCGCGCCCGGCCATCGCAGCGGGCATCGCCATTGTGATGATGGAGACAGTCAATGATTTCGGCGCGGTGGATTATTTTGCCGTGCAGACCCTGACGACAGGTATTTTTAGCGTCTGGCTGGAAAGCGGCAATGCAGCCGGTGCGGCACAGATCGCCAGTGTGGTTCTTGTACTGGTGATCTTTTTGGTCGGGCTCGAGAAATCCAGCCGCCGGCGCATCCGCTTTTTCAACCTGTCCATCCGTCACCGGTCGGTCGAGCGTGTGGCCCTGCAGGGTGCGCCTGGACTGATTGCCACGGTGCTGTGTGCCTTTCCGTTTGCCTTGGGCTTTGTGCTGCCTGCCGGTGTGATTTTGTCGCATGCGTTGGGCAGGGCCGACCGTTGGGCCGATCCGGCGCTTCTGGGCGCGCTTGTCAACACGGTGACTGTTGGCGGCATCGCGGCCGTTCTGACCGTGCTGGCGGGCGTCTTCATGGTCTATGGCGTGCGCCTGTCAGGGCGCAAGCTGCCGCGTCTTTTGCTGCCTCTGACGACGATCGGCTATGCGGCGCCGGGGGCTGTTCTGGGGGTCGGGCTGCTGATTCCCCTTGCGGCGCTGGACCACCGCATCGCCGATGCCATCGAGCTGTTCACCGGCGTGGATGTGGGCCTGTTGCTGACCGGATCGGCCACGGCGCTTGTGCTGGCCTATGCGGTGCGCTTTTTTGCGATCGCGCAAGGCGCAGCCGACGCCGCAATGGGACGTGTCTCGCCCAGCCTGCCGATGGCGGCCCGCTCCTTGGGGCGCAATCAGGGGCAGGTGCTGGGGCAGGTCTATTACCCGCTGATCCGTGGCTCTATCGCCTCGGCGCTGCTGTTGGTCTTTGTCGATTGCGTCAAGGAATTGCCTGCAACATTGCTGTTGCGACCGTTCAACTACAACACTTTGGCAACACGCGTGCACGATCAGGCGAGTCTGGAAAATCTGGGTGACGCTTCACCCGCAGCAATCCTGATCATCCTCGTCGGCCTCGCCGCCGTCGGTTTTTTGGCCCGCACCAACCGTTAAGTATAAACCCTCTTGCAAGCGCGGCCATGATTGCGTAAATCGCTCCGCAGTGCCCCTATAGCTCAGCTGGTAGAGCAACTGATTTGTAATCAGTAGGTCCGCGGTTCGAGTCCGTGTGGGGGCACCATAAAAATCAACTAAGCGTTTGATTTAAATAGATAAATACGACATTAGATGTTGACGTATCCCCCTAATTATACACCCTTTGCCTCGCGCTTACGGCCTCTTTTATAGTCGGGAAAAATAAATTGCACCTGATACGCCAGCGGATGCCCGAGCCGTGAAGGCGTCCGCAGTTTCGCCCGGCTCGCGTGCAAGCCCGCCGCCACCCATCAGCAGCGCCGCGCCCGGTTCGCCCGTTGTGGCGTCGCAAATATAAATCACGGTAGGGCCAGTATCAGCGCCGCCCCGCTTGGCTTCCAGTTTCGCAATTCGTGCCTGACGTGTCATAATTGCACCGCTTCCAGCGCCGCCAAGCGTGCTTCCAGTTCGGTTGTTTCGAGCGTGCGCCGGTAGGTTTCCACCAGCGCCATGATATGCGCGCCTTCGGTTGGTGTCAGGTCGCCATCGGCCACCGCGCCCAGCACCGCACCAGCGGCCTTTGCAGCGTCGCGGGCGGTTTCCATCGGGGGCAGGTCGAACGTCACCGGGGCGTCGCGCCGGGGCGGGGCGATGCGTTCAAGGCATAGGCGCAAGGCGGTCATGTCGCCCCCCAGCGCCATTGTCACGGCTTGCCGGGTCAGCGCTTCGGCTTCGCCGTCCAGCAGGGCCAGCGCCGCCTGTGTCGCCTTGTGGCGCGTGCCCTTGGGCTTGCCGGAATTGCCGGGGCCAAAGGTGCCATCCGTATTGCGTCCGCTTTTACGGGTCATATCACCCCCAGTTCATCACCCAAAGCCACCAGCGCGTGCAGATCAGCATCGCACAGTGAGCGCGGAAAGGTGCCTTGTGCCTTTGCCGCCATGATACGCGCGGCCACGTCACGCGGAAGCCCTTTCAGGTCTAACGGCACATCAGCGTCAAGCGATGGGCGGTTGCGTTCCAGTCTTGCCACACGTTTTCCAAGCATCTCGCGCCCCCTTTGTTACACTATAACCATTCAGGGCTTGGTGCGCTATGGGGTCAGCTTGCGAAGCGCCCGCCTTTAATGATGCGCGCCTGCCCGAGCGCGGCGAGGCTTTCCAGCAGGGGTTGCACCTATCCGACCGATGGAATGCAACTGCCCTACTAACGAGGTGCGATGCGCTGCCCTAATCCTGGTTCCAGTCCACCAGCTTCAACGCCTCCAATGAATCGACACCGGCTTCCTTGGCCAGCGCCATCGTCTGCACAATCGTATCCAAGGCCCGCGTTGCCCCCCAGCCCAGCGCCGCGCGCAGCCTAGCCTCAGCCCGGCAGGCCCGTGACGGCGAAGCGGGTCGAGGTATGCGCCCGGGTCCAGCCCATCGGCCCGAGCGGGGGCGGGGCTTGCCCTTCCCCCTTCGGACAAAACCGACAAAACCGACAAAACTGGCTTCGGGTGGAGTTCTGACAATTCAGCGCCAGCCCCGCTTGCCCGCTTTGCCGCTTCAAGCCATTTTGACATTATCGCCCCCATGAAGTGCCGGGTTCACCGTGAAAAGTCGTTGCGGCCTTCCGCCTTGCGGGTTCACGGTCGGTTCAACCGGGCGAATGCAATCGCCATCTTCCAGAAGCGCCAGCGCCGGGTCGAGTTCGGCCTTGTTGCCAAGCCCCGAGCGGTCGAGCCGCATAACGTCGCGCGAATTGAAGCGCTGCCAGCCCTGTTTCCGAATGATGCCCACCAGCCGCCGCGCCGCGCGTTCGGCCTTCGGGGTTGCCGCTTCAGCATAGGCCCGGCGCGCCATCGGCAAGAAATAGGCTTCCACCAGATGCGCGGCCCGGCCAAAATGTTGCACCGATATCGAAGCCGGTTCTTCGGCCCCTTCGGCTGCCCAGTCGAGAAAGCCCAGCACCAGCGCAAGCCGTGCAGACAGGCCCGGAAGCTTGCCAAGGAAGGACAGCATCAGCCCTTCGGCCTCACCTTCCCAGCCCCGCACCGCAAGCCGGAAGTCATCCATCAGCGCCCGCGCGTCATCCGTGAAGGGGATAAACCACGGGCGGGTTTCGTCCTGTTCATCGGTTGCAAGGTCAAGCGTCAGAAGCCGCACCAGAGCCCCTTCCATCATCGCTTCATCGGCCCAGGCTTGCGGGCGTTTTAGGGGCGCAGGGTTCGGCCAGATGGGCAGGAAGCGCGCCAGAAGCCCGTCATCATCGCTTTTGAATAGAAGCGTTTTAAGCCGGTCAGGCTGGATCCCCCCCAGCACGCCGATTGAAAGCCGGTCGATTGTCAGCGGTTCGCGGCCCATGCGTTCCACCGTGAAGCCCCGGCCCCCGAAAGCTTCCAGCCAGAATGGGCGGTCAGTGCCGCCGCCCGCATAGCGCTGCATTCCTTCCAGCCATCCGGCCAATTCATCCCGCATTTGCAGCGTGCCGCGCGGTTGCCGGGCTAGTATCGCGCCCAGCCGTTCGATTGTGCCATCGTTCACCACCAGCCGGGGGATATGCGGGGGCAGCCCGATATCGCAGCCTTTCGGCCTTTCTGGGGCGGCCTCGCCCACCTTGATTGCTGCCTTTGCCGCACCCTTCCATGCCGCTTCGGTCAAATTGGCAATTTCTGCCTTTTCGGTCCAAGCGTTAAGTTCGGCTTTTGCCGCTTCGCGCAGCGGGCGTTCGGCTTTGCGCAGCGGTTGAATT
>Ga0163215_101016_pt1 | contig 23689 bp, 23 predicted proteins | sample SynspAceP_FD_185934 | JGI IMG/M metagenome (GOLD analysis project Ga0163215, IMG submission 185934) | Saline lake microbial communities from Ace Lake in Antarctica - Synechococcus sp. Ace-P (Hybrid Assembly) | ecosystem: Environmental > Aquatic > Non-marine Saline and Alkaline > Saline | place...
GGTAATCCCCCCGAAAAATAACTGAAGTCAAAAGTAGAAAATTCTCGTACACTTTACGCAGGAGATTCTGCATGAAAACATCACGATATTCAGACAGCCAAATAATGGCTATTTTAAAACAAGCCGAAGCTGGCTTACCTATTCCAGAGCTTTGTCGCGAGCACGGTATGAGCAGCGCTACTTTTTATAAGTGGCGAACGAAGTTCGGCGGCATGGATGCGTCCTTGATGGCGCGAATGAAAGAGTTGGAAGATGAAAACCGGCGACTTAAAAAGATGTATGCCGAAGAGCGGTTAAAATATGAGGTCATCCAGGAAGCCATGGTAAAAAAGTGGTGAAGCCGTCTTTGAGAAAAGAGATGGCTAAGGCCTCAGTCGAAATCAAGCAGGTAAGTATTAGCTTGGCGTGCCGTATATTTGTAGTCAGCGAAACCTGCTATCGCTATCAGGCTAAGTTAACGGATGAAAATGCCTTGATAGCCGACTGGTTGATACGCCTGACTGACAATCAACGCAATTGGGGCTTTGGCTTGTGTTTTTTGTACTTACGCAATGTTAAGCAGTATCGTTGGAACCACAAGCGAGTATACCGTATCTACCGAGAGCTAGAGCTGAACTTGCGTATCAAGCCTAACAAGCGCCTAGAGCGCGAGAAACCACTGCCCTTGGCCGTTCCTGAGGCTATTAATGAAGTATGGTCTATGGATTTTATGCATGACCAACTGGAAGACGGTCGCAGCTTCCGCTTGTTCAATGTGATTGATGACTTCAATCGAGAAGGACTGGCGATTGACGTGGATTTATCTTTGCCCGCAGCGCGGGTAATACGTTCGCTTAACCAAATTATTGAGTGGCGTGGCAAACCGAAGCAAATTCGCAGCGATAATGGCCCAGAGTTTATTAGTCAAGCTTTGGCAAGTTGGGCCAAAAAAAATGATATTGAATTGTTGTTTATTCAGCCGGGCAACCCACAGCAGAATGCTTACGTTGAGCGATTTAATCGCACGGTTCGTTATGATTGGCTGGCACAATATCTATTCGAAAGTATTAAAGAAGTTCAGCAGCAAGCCACTAATTGGCTATGGACTTATAATCATGAAAGACCCAATATGGGGATTGATGGAGTTACACCGAAACAAAAATTGGCGCTAGTCGCCTAAGCCTCTACTTTTAGCTTCAGTTAAAAATGGGGGGATTACCGAATCCTTTAGACATTGGCTAAAAAAGTTAAAAGACAGGCAAGCGATTAAGCTTATTGGTCTAAGATTGACCCGTGCAGTTAATGGGAATTTAGGTGATGTTAAATCATTAACGACTGACTTGCGCGAAATGCGCATATTCGTTGGTAAGGGCTATCGTTTATATTTCACGATCAGAAATCAACAAATAATAGTTTTACTTTGCGGTGGTAATAAATCAAGTCAAGGCAGAGATATTGACAAAGCAAAGAAATTACTGACTGAATTGGATGATAATTATGAGTGAAAAATTGAGCGAATTTAATCCATTTGAATTTATGGAAACACAAGATGAAATTAATGCGTTTTTGATGGAATGTTACAAGGATGAAGATTCAAATACATTTGTAACTGCATTAGGGCAACTGGTTAAATATCATGGTATTTCAAGTGTTGCAGCGCAATCAGGCTTAAACCGTGAAAGCATGTATAAGACATTTAACGGCAAAACCCAACCTAAATGGGACACGATGGTTCGGGTTTTAAAAACGTTGCATGTAGAGCTGAACTTTGTCTAAGAAAGTGGCTAATCCGACATGCTGACATTAGCATTTATCAACCAACCTAGTGTATATACCAATAGACTTCTTGGCTCCCTAGGAGCAAAGGGGTTTCAATTATCAATCTATAATATGTTTAAAATAATTGTCAGGAAATTTTAGTTTAACTCGACTATAGGAGAGAAACTAACTTAAAGGACATTTTATTATGAACACTGGAACCATTAACGAAATTAACACATTTATTCCCGCCTCAAGCATATTTGTATGGCTAAAAGCTGGATGGTCCAGGGCAAGAGCATTATAAATTCTCACCCAGTAGTAATTCGCTCTGAATTGATCGTCTAACGACGCTTGTTTCAGCTTTTGCTTCATGCTTGCCTTACGTGTAGTGTTGTTGCGGACGATGTTTAAAGCGACCTTACGCAAAGCATTCATTACCTGTGCTCCATTGCCGCGTCGTATGCGCGACTCATCTTCTCGAAACGTCATATCTAATGTCCAGTGCAGACTGTTTTCGACAGCCCAATGCTGTCTGATAACTTGACTCGCTCTTTCTGCATTTACCGCAAGTGAGCTTATGTAATAGCGGGTTTCTGTTGTCACTTTTTCGCCAACATGACGCTCAGATTGGATCTCAATGACTGTTTTTATGCCTTGCCAACCTTTCAACTTTGTTATCCATGTGTCATCTACCTCAAGTTGCAAACACTTGCGAACTTCAATTCTCCCATGCCCTGTATTGATTTGTTCATCTGTATCATGTCCAGTATGCGCACATTTTTCACGCAACACTTTGTGAAAATACGCTTTTACCTCTTCATGCAAACCGCCTTGATTACCCTTGAGTGCAATAACGAAATCTGCTTTTTTTACCGTAATGGTCTTAGTGATCTCTTTTTGGCAGCCCATTGCATCTAGCGTAATACAGCCTCCCTCAATGTCTAACAACTCAAGCAAAGCAGGAATGGCGGTGATTTCATTCGATTTTCCGTCTACTTTTTGTTGTCCTATAACCAAGCCATGAGCACAACTCCACGCGCTCACCATATGAAGCGCGTTGTTTCTTTCTTTTGTGCTAAAACTGCGCCTCGCGGTTTTACCATCTACAGCAATCACATCTACTTGTGAGTCTTGTGCAATATCACGCACCCACTTAATGAAGCAAGCTTGAATCGCCTGTGGCTCAAGACGACTTAGCACACGCGCTATTGTATCGTGCTTAGGGATCCCATTTTCAAAGGGTAAATATTTTCGTAACCAATCCAATTTAATGCGACCGAATTGTTCAATATCCTCCCAGCCCTCCGCGCCAGTTAGCACAGCGCTTACTGACAAAAATAAAATATCAATGAGCTGATGCCGCTTGCAACGGTCAATGCGCGGGTCTTCAATATCCGAAAAGTGGGTGATAAATGTATTATTCATGTTCGACAAACCTTATGTGTTGTTTGCCGATCTGATCCTCAAGTTCTGATTTAGTTCAATTTATAATGATCTTGCCCTGTTTTGCCACTCCAAACTATTATGCATTGATCATGAATATTGTATGATTGGTTCTGCAAATTTAGATCCACGTAGCTTACGACTTAATTATGAAGTCGGTATCGAAATTTTCTCAGAGAAGATTAATTCATTAATCAGAGCACACTTTGACGAGTCCATTTCAAAAAGTACTCGGTTAAATAGAATGGAATTAGAAAATAGGTCGATACCTATTAGGCTTCGGGATTCGCTAGTGAGTCTATTATCACCCTATCTATAGCGATTGGGAAAAAAACTCAGACACAATAATTTCATAAAAAACTTAGTTATCATGGATGATAGGGCTTTATTTGTCAGCTAAAGTGCAGGTGATTCGCTATAAATAAAAAATAGATGCATGCTCTATATCTTATTACTGTTAAGTTAAACGATTAAGATAACATTGATGTTATATCATTCGAAAAGTGGCTATTCTTCGTCACCAGAAATGCTTATGTGGTTAACATTTTGTTAACCACATAAGCTGATTGTTTTATCTGCCATCTTTAAGATAGATTCTATAATCACTTTTTTGATGTAATGTTCACATTTGTCTTCATTCTAATTCAGACTGCAATTCAGACTCAGCTTGTGCCAACATTGCAAATTCTTCATCAGCTGATTTAGCTACAAGGTGGTGACGACTATAAGCAAAATAGTAAACAACACCAATTACAAACAGTACGAGTGTGTAAAAGAAAGCACGAGGATCAAATGCATACACACCTGTTAAGGCAACTAATGACAATACCAATGCAATACCTGAGGTGAAAACACCGCCTGGTGTCTTGTAAGGTCGATTCAACTCAGGTTGTTTAATGCGTAGCATAATATGACTCAATGCCATAAGTGCATAAGACATCGTCGCACCAACAACAGCCATCGCCAGCATTAAGTCGCCTTCTCCACTTAATGAAGCAAGAAATCCTAAAATACCCGGTACAATCAATGCTCTAGCAGGGACTTTTCGACCCGTCGTAACGGATAGTCCTTTAGGAAGGTAACCTGCCCGAGACAATGCAAACACGAGTCGGCTATAACCGTAAATGATTGAAAAGAAAGATGCTACTAAACCAGCCAAAGCGAGAATATTCACTAAAGTTGCCAATGAAGTCATGCCGCTAAAACTCAAAGCATCAACCAATGGCACAGCACTTTCACTGATCAATTTAGCACCCGCAGCACCTGGTACTAATACCACCACCATTAATGCTGAAAACAATAGGAAAACCATTGCACCGATAATGCCTTTTGGTACATCTTTCGCTGGGTCTTTAGCTTCTTCAGCCGCTAAAGGTACGCCTTCAACAGCTAAAAACAACCACATTGCAAAAGGTAATGAAGCCCAAACACCATACCAGCCAAATGGTAGGAACTCTGACATACCATCAGCAGCAGCAATATCGAATAGATTATTAACATCAAAGTGGCCCACTAGAGCAATACCTGTTCCGACAATTGCAAGTACAGCTAAACCACTAATAACCATCATCACTTTTAGTGCTTCTCCTACCCCCGCTAAATGGATCCCTATGAAGACTAGATAAAAAGCGGCATAAACCCATGGCCCATTAATACCAATTAGCGACTCTACAGCTGAACCGATAAAGATAACGATAGCTGCAGGTGCTAAGGCATATTCAATTAACACCGCAAGTCCAGTAATAAATCCCCCCGTCGGCCCCATAACTTGTCTAGCAAAGCTATAACCACCACCTGCAGCAGGAATCGCTGCCGACATTTCTGCTAACGATAATACTAGCGTCATATACATTATTGCCATCAATACTGCAGCAATAGCAAAACCACCCCAGCCAGCTTGTGCGATACCAAAGTTCCAGCCAGCAAAATCACCGGATATAACATATGAAACACCTAAACCTGCCAGCAATATCCAGCCTGCGGTACCCTTTTTTAATTGCCGTTTGGCAAGATAATCTTGATGTTGTGCCGTCATAGTCAATCCTTATTTTGCTAGTTGAAAAAAAGCTACTTACTTAAAAAGTGAGTAGGTGAAAAATTATTATCATGTTCGATCGTATCGCCAGTCATATTGTCTTGTTCAATGGCCATACTTCGGTCTTTAAGGTTCACGCCTGATAACTTTAAGCGTCTTGATTCTCGTAATAGATATATGGCTTTTTGAACCGCAGCCGAGTAGACCAGCCCTTGTGGACGTATATTGGAAATACAGTTGCGACTGGAATCGTTTAGTCCAACTCGTGGTGCCCAAGTTAGGTAAAGACCCATACTGTCAGGTGAACTTAATCCTGGACGTTCACCAATTAACATCAGTACAAGATCAGCATTTAATAACTCACCGACTTGATCGCTAATCGCGACACGGCCTTGTTCAACTATGGTTATCGGGGAAATAGTCCACGGCTGTTCATCTTGTTGAAGCCCCTCTAGTAGTAACTGTATAAATGGCAATGCATTTTGATAAATAGCGATTGCTGACAGCCCATCGGCCACAACGATGGCTAGGTTATAAATGTACTGCGAAGCGACTTTCTGCAATTTTTTTACTGATTGTTGATCTAAACTTCGTCCTAAATCAGGCCGTTGTAAATATTCTGTTCGATCAGAAGCCTGACTATGTAAGGTGATAGGTTTGCTACTAATAAGCTCAGGAAACTGTGTTGTTAGCTCGCCTAGCTGTCTTTGTAAAGCTTCAAAATCTAACGGTGTATGTACGGCATCTCGTGCTTGGGCATGAGCTAGTTGAAAAGCTAACATCTCAGAAGTAGGAATGCTGACGCCACTTCGCCCAAGACTAATTCTGGCCGCTGTAAATTTTCGAAGTAAATGCCATGAATTCTCAGTAACACCGTTTTTCGGGCTAGTCATTTCAGACGTTTCTGTTTGATCATTAATAGTTGATTTCACTTAGATGCCTTATTTTGATCGTGATGGTAATGCTTTCAATGCGTTTGCAAAGGCTGGTGGCAATTGATGATTTAAATCCGCGTTGGCTGCATTATTCATGATCTGCATTTTTTCCAACCATTGTTCAAACTCAGGAGCAGCACCAAGTCCTACTACACGGCGGGCATATAAAGCATCATGAAAGGATGTGGTTTGATAATTAAGCATAATGTCATCTGAACCGGGAATACCCATTACGAAGGTACAACCAGCAACTGACAATAACGTCAGTAAGTTATCCATATCATTTTGATCTGCTTCTGCATGATTGGTGTAGCAGACGTCACAACCCATTGGCAGACCAAGTAACTTGCCACAGAAGTGATCTTCTAATCCGGCACGGATTATTTCTTTACCATCAAACAGATATTCTGGGCCAATAAAGCCAACAACAGTATTAACCAGCAAGGGACTAAATTTACGGGCAACAGCATAAGCTCGCGTTTCACAGGTTTGTTGATCTAAACCATGATGAGCATTCGCTGATAACGAACTACCCTGTCCTGTTTCAAAGTACATGACATTATTACCAACAGTGCCTCGGTTAAGTGAAAGAGCCGCTTGATGTGCTTCCGCCAAGGTAGCGAGATTAAAGCCGAAACTACTATTGGTTTCTTCGGTACCGCCAATAGATTGAAACACCAGATCAACAGGGGCACCAAGTTCGATGCACTCTATTGTGTTAGTGACATGAGTCAGTACACACGATTGCGTTGGAATCTCATAACGTGAAATCACATCATCCATCAACCTCATTAAATGCATGGCCTGATCGACATTATCAGTAGCAGGATTAATGCCAATTACCGCATCACCATTGCCATATAACAAGCCATCAAGAATGCTGGCAGCAATACCGTTTACATCGTCAGTTGGATGATTAGGCTGTAATCGTGTCGAAAGTCGCTTTGGTAAACCAATGGTATTTCTAAAGGCGGTAATGACACTGCACTTCTTGGCAACCAGAATCAAATCCTGATTACGCATGATTTTACTGACAGCCGCTGCCATTTCAGGGGTAATACCTAGTCGAATCTTTGTCAGTACATCTGTTGTAGACTCATCTGATAATAGCCAATTACGAAAGTCACCGACTGTTAGATGAGAAATAGTGCTAAATGCTTCGGCATCATGGTCATCAATGATAAGACGTGTTATATCGTCTTTTTCATAAGGAACTAATACTTCATTGAGAAATGTCTTCAATGGAACGTCTGCCAATAACAACTGAGCTACAGCACGCTCTTCAGCAGTTTCTGCCATAACGCCCGCCAGTCTATCTCCTGACCGTGGAGGCGTTGCCTTTGCCATTAAATCGGCCAAATCTCGGAATTGATATGTTTTAATGCCCAGTACGTAACGATAAACGTGTTGCATAATTTTCCCTGATTTTCTATATGGAAGCGTTTGCTTTTGAGGTAACTAAACTGTAACAGAGATATATAGCGACTGAATATCGAGAATCGGCAAACTTAATTTTTATTAACATTCAGTAACTTATTTAATGTATCGTTAGAATTATGGCAAATTATTCAAAACACTTTGAAGATAAAAAAGTCAAGATGAACCAAAGGTGGATCTAATAAATCCTAAATGGCGCATGCTTGAGGCTGCTGATGCAGACGAACAAGCACATAATTTGAAAGACTGGCAGCAATAATATGATCAAATAAGTCATGGCGCGTTTTATGGCCGTATTTGTGAAGTATCACTAAGCCACGTACATGCCTTCAGTGAATTCACTAGCCAAGCCGTTCGTCAGCAGTGTAATGTTTGTCCAGATTCAATATGGTTAGGCTTTTCAGTAGACAATAAACCGCGCCGTAATAGAGTATAAGGAGAATTAAAGCTGTTTACTACCCCCGTAACAGCTGTACTTTTGATTAGGTTGGTTTGTTTAAATGTTCGGTTGGGGGCGCTTTGCATGGTATCTGAGTCTTCAAATTCATGCGTAGATAGGACATTGGTACAGAAAATTATTGTCTGGCATGTCAAAAATCCTACCATGAAGTACTTTCTTTCTTAGTATTGTATGTTGACTTGCTGTCTATGCACCAAAGTTGAAGTCACGTTGAATAGTAAAATCATTTGCGTATTGTTTTTCAGGTGGCGCCCGCAAGGGTGGCAACATTGATGTTTGTTTAGATGTGGGGTACTTTTTATCTAAATGCTTCAGTATTTTTTGAATAACGTGGACATCTATTATGCAAGCGATGATGCTTACGTTGTGTTGTTGGCATTTTTCGCATTCAGTTATGTCAATGTTGAATACTCGTTTAAGGCGCTGGGCCCAACTCATCGCTCTGGCTTGATAAGGCTTAATCAACTGGTTATCTTCTTTATTAGCAAGTTTAGGGCTATTCTCTTCCTCGCTGTGAAGCAGACGTTGTGACGCAGTAACTTGTGCTCGCAGGTTGCTGTTTGGCGCGAATTAGGCCGAACTGCGCCGGTCACCGGAATCGAGTCAGATTGAGCCTTGGTGGTGGAATGAGAGCGGCTAGTTTGCCAACAAAGTCGATGGGGTCAAAAAAAGCACTGTCGCGCCGGTTACCGGTTGTACCGGCACGGTATGGTGTTTTCAATTCATAGCGTACTTTTCCATGTTGCGTCATGCTTAAGCGCTGTTCACTAATCGCTGGGCGGCTGATATAGCGGCATAGCCTTTCTAATTTCTCTGGCTCATCGGCATTTGCTAAGACCCCTACGTGTAACGAAAAGCCGAGGTATTGGCTAACTGGCCATACTCGCCTTCTGTGCTTGCAGGCAACGTTTGCAGGGTAAACACCTTCTGCCCTTGTTGTGGCCCCATAGCAATGCGGTAGCTAACAGATGCGCCTTGCAACAGGAGTAAACTATCCATCCGGATTAACTTCATCATCTACCGGCAAATTGAGGTAGCTGTTTTCCATATCGCGCTGCACCAAGCCAACTTTCTCCAAATAGCGGGCAATACGTTGGCTGATGGTGTGGACGAGCTCGACCATATCGTTGTGACATGGCGCTTTAATACGAGTGAAGGTGGTGCCAAAGCGTTGAATCAGGGTCACCGCACCTGTCTTGGCTTGTTTATTTGAAAACCCAGCTCGATTGACGATGTACGTGGATATAGCGCGGTGAATGATACCTAAAACTTTTCCTAATTCACTTGGGTATCTTGCCAACAGCAATCTCAAAGGGATAGGCAGGCTTAAAACCCATTGACGAATTGGATAACCCAGTAGTACATCATCTACCAGTAACGCAGTACTTTCTGCCATTCTTCTAGCGCCACAGCTGGGGCAAAAACCACGGCGTTTGCAGCTAAAGGCAACAAGCTTCTCATGTTTGCAATCACCACATACGACTCTTAAGAAACCATTCTCTGAGCGACCACAACGCAGAAAATCGTCAAACTCACGCTCAACGAACGTCGATAAGTGTTTACCTTGTTCTGATAAGGCTTGTTTGAAATCAGGGTAGTATTGCTCGACCAGTTGATATAACAAGGTGTTTTCCGGTCGGTGGCGTTTATATTTTGCCGTTTGCTGAATTGTCAACACCACTATCATCCTTGATTGCGCTATTTGGATGAAAGTCTGCCTGAAGGTTCGAAGGTTTTCGACTGGTCAATAGGTGGTTTTTGCTTGTGAAAGTGGAAAACTGCTTAGGGCAGCTTACCGCCCAAAGGGGCGTAAAGCAAAATCTACCCTTATGACCGGTTTGATTTAGATTATCGGTTATCTGTCTTCCACACTGATGCCTCTGTCTTCTCTCTTCTGTACTAGACAGGTAGCAGATAATCTCTCATGGTGGAAACCGCGGTGGGCTACCTTCGATGCTTGACTATGGGAATTTCGATGGTGGGTCGGGTGTGGATGCGTTGCTTAGGCAGTACTTGCCCGCCATCACTCGCAAGTGATGATTGTATTGAATCGCTTAGCGCTACTCTTTAGCTGTCTTTACAGGCGGTGCTCGCGGTAAATAAACCGGCTCTCTTATCGCCATTATTTGTAGCGGCGAGTGACACTTCCTGCATTTAAACGGCGAATGAAATCATGGGTATCGATTGTCATGGTTTTATGCTTGTTATTACCTTTGCGCCGGTAGTCCTTGTATGTAAAGTTAACGTGCTGCTTGTCCATACTTTGCAACCGACTGTTGGCGATGGCAACGCGATGAGTGTAGCGTGATAAATAGGCCAACACTGCCTTGGGCCCGGAGAAGGGCTTTTTCGCATACACTACCCATTCTCGAGCTTGCTGTTGCTTCGTCCATGCAGTGAACTTAGGGAGCTGTTTAAAACCAGTGGTTTCAATTAACTCACTAAAACATAGAAGCTGTTTGTCATGATACAATTGACGCACACCTTCCATGTACAATCGCCGAAATAAGCGCGATAACACACGAACCGGCAAGAAGAAGCCTTTTTTACTCGACTGCCATTTAGTATTGTCCAAGCTAATACCACCGCAGGGCACAATGCAGTGCACATGCGGGTGATGCGTCATCGCTGAGCCCCATGTATGCAATACCATCGTCATGCCGATATCAGCACCCAAGTGCTTTTTATCACCGGCAATCGTGCTCAGTGTTTTAGACGCCGCATTAAACAACAACTTATACATGTGTGATTTGTTGTAAAACGCTAACTGCGCTACCTCGCTTGGCAAGGTGAATACCAAATGATAATAGTCCACCGTTAGCAGTTGCTTCTGCCTAGCCTTCAACCACCGTTTAGCCGAAGAGGCTTGGCACTTCGGGCAGTGTCGATTTCGGCACGAGTTATACGCGATTAAATCGGTTTCACATTTATCACAATGCAACTGGTGCCCACCGAGCTGCGCACTTCGACAGCGCTCAATCGCTGACATGACTTTGAGTTGGTTGAGGCTTAAATGGCCTTGTTGTTTCGTTTTATAGTCGCCACTTGTGTATAAAGCGCGGTGGTTTCTAGCTTCTCATGCCCTAACAAGGTTTGAATGACCCTGATATCCACCTTCGCCTCTAACAAGTGCGTCGCGAAGCTGTGCCTAAGTGTGTGCATTGATACACGTTTATCGAGTCCGGCATCTAGCGCTGCGGCTTTCAACCCTCTGCGTAATTGACGCGTACTGAGATGGTTAATTGCCTGTTGACCGGGAAACAGCCACCCCCCTTTTAACATTAGGCGGTTAGCATGGGCATATCTTGCATGCTCAATACATATGGCAATTTACGCGGCACTGGCACACTGCTCATCTCGCGCATCGCTTCAGGGCGAACAAGTGTTTTACAAAATAAGAAATGCAAACCCGATAGGGTCGAATTGATCGTCGTGGCATCTTCAGGTGAGCGTTTTAGGTACTCTGCTAGCCTTTTCACAGCTCGAATGTAGCCGATTTGGGTTTTAGGATTGAGCTTTCGTACGCGCATATCTTCTATCATTCGTTGACGAAGAGGGCTAATACGTTCGTTAGATGTAGTCATGATCTGACTCCTAAGTAAGGTTAGGGCAAAAGCGCCCTTTACTCAGTTTAGTTGCGGATCACAGAAGGTAAAATTACACAGGGTGGTCGGAGCGGTTTAGTCCGTGAGCGAATTGAAGACTTCTCTAGTCGAAAATTTTAGGTCTGAGATTAGCACAACCCAGAAGCATGACGAATACAATATTAATTGACTTTATAGAGAATCTGCCTTCAGACTAGATCTAAATATAAAGGTTCTAAAAGCTAATATTTGCGACATTTTATTGCGAGCCTTTCAATATATAGAATCTAATTGCATTTTCTTGTAAACCCATTTCAAATCTAGTCTATATTGACACAAATTCTCTCGTTGCATTAGTTCGCTACTTAGCGCATTCAAAGACACGAGTCGCTGTACTACGCCAGTTCAAAGGGTTTGGACATAATTCAAATCTGATCTGGATTCTACAACACAAATGACTGTTATTGGTTTGATAAACTCATCTGGTACAGTCAGTTAGACTGTAACGGCAATACTATCAATTTTTTAACTTGTTGTAATAATTGAAGTTCACGCATTTGGACAAAAGTCCATTGCCCCTAAAATTGACATGTATAAATTTACTTAGCACCTTTTCAAAATAAGAATTTCAGCGTACAATTGTACGCTGAAATTTAATTAACATTCAAATAAGCCATTATTGTGAAACCAAGCGCAAGTCCAAAATTATATCAATATAGCTCGCTAGAAGAGCGTTTAAATGCTTTAACTCATTTTCTTGGATTCGCATTAGCGGTCTTCGGTTTAGGCGCACTGTTACTTAAAAGCAATGGTTTAGTCGAGGTTATATCATCCATTATTTTCGGAAGCTCAATGGTCCTTCTCTTTGGTGCGTCTACTTTATATCATTCAGTAAGTAATCCTGCGTTAAAGCCCATATTAAAGCGTGCCGACCACATTGCTATTTATTTATTGATTGCCGGCACTTATTCACCATTCTTAGTGGTTGCGATTGATGGTTGGGTATCGACTGTTAGTATTATAACAATATGGGCAGTGGCATTATTCGGGGTTGCTTTTAAAGCCATATTTAAAGACAAATATCCAAAACTAGCAGTAACAACTTACGCTGTTATGGGTTGGTTAGCCTTGCTGATTATTGTGCCCATTTATAATGCGGTGCCCTTAACTGGCTTTATATTTTTATTCTTAGGTGGAGTAGCTTATAGTTTGGGGATTCCATTCTATATGGCGAAACATAAACACTACACTCATGCTATATGGCACTTATTTGTGCTGTTAGGCGCTGCTTGTCACTTCTATGCAATTTACGCTTTTGTTATTGGACAAACAATAGCCGTTTAACTTCTTACGGCGGCATTCGCTTTTTAATAGTTGCAGTAGCAGGAGAATTAACAGGGTCGTCTGGCCAAAAATGTCTCGGATAACGGCCCTTCATTTCCTTTTGAATTTGCTTATAACTGCCTTGCCAAAAACCGATGAGGTCATCCGTTGTTTGCAGAGGCCTTTGCGCTGGAGAAAGTAATTCACACGTAATCGGTAGTTTTCCATTTAATAATTTAGGGTGTTGTTGCAGGCCATAAAGCTCTTGCATTCTGACTGACAAAAACGCTTTACCTTCCTCATTATAATCAATTCTGGCTCTTCTCCCAGTTGGGATCACAATACTTTCTGGTAATAATGAATCAAGCTGTTGGAGTTGTTTATAATCCATTTGCTGACTCAACAACTGATAAAACGACAGATTTGAAAGTGCCTGCCAAGTATTTTTTTCAGTCAAAAATGGCAGCAGCCATTGATCAATATTCTGTAGTAATGCGGACTCTGAAAAATCGGGAAACGTATCACTTTGCTTGCGTTTATTTATTGTGGTGTGTAACAAACCGACTCTTTTGATTAATTGCTGTGACCGAGTATCAAAAGGTAGCGTTTGCAGTCCTTTTTTTTGTATTTGCTGTTTCCACACTTTAGCTAAAGAAGCAGCCGATGGCTTAGGAAGTGGCTTTTTGGCAAATGGAATACGACCAAAAAATTGTGATTCGGATGCTGTAATACGTTGTTTTTCTTCATCCCATTGCACTATCTCTTTTTCTTCGAAGAAGTGTGAAAAGTAAGTTTGTAGATTTTCAAATGATATCGGTTCCGCATATCGAATAATTGCACTGTCCATTTGCTTATCAGTTAACTGCATATGTCCAATCGCTAACCAACCTTGGTTTTTCTTAGACAACCTTTGAGCCCCTAACTGACGTAATAGATCATCATTGATACCCAAAATTGCACCACTACCATTAGCTAAGCTAAAACGATCTTCTGAGCGATGCTTGGCTATCCATTGAGGAAAACCAAAAGCCAGAATAATTGCCAGGTCTTGCAACGGCCATTCGACTAATTGAATATTCTGTTTGCGGTGCCATTGCTTAATAAGCAACCAAATGTTGTGTTGTTTATGCTTTAGTAAAAATGTTAATCGGAGTGTCACTTCGACAGTTTGCGCTTGAGGTAATGGATCTTTACTTTCAAGCAGTGCAGCCAATGCGCAAGCTAAACTCTGATGAGCTCGACTCAATTGAGCACTCTTCAATAGCATAATGGCAATATTTGCATTACCGCCCAGCGAATGTACTTGGCGACCAAACTCGCTGACTTTATTGTTTTCTCCAATAACGCCAAGACTCATTAGCTTCTCTTCACCTTGTGATATTTGCGCTAAATTTGGTTGGTCAATTAGCGCTAAGTCAGCCATTGGCGCCCCCCAAATAGCCGCTTCTAATACTAAGTCCGAAACGTCAGATTGTAGTATTTCAGGTGTTGATTGTTGCGCAAGTCGACCGTGTAATTCTTTTGACCACAAACGATAGCAAGTACCGGGCATCACTCGCCCTGCTCGACCCGCTCTTTGGGTTGCAGAGGCTTGTGATATTTTTTGGGTGGTGAGTTGAGTTATCCCTCGGCGTAAATCAAATATTGCTTTTTTCTCAATACCACTATCAATAACTACTTCAATCCCTTCAATGGTCAAACTGGTTTCAGCAATATTGGTTGCTAAAACGATTTTTCTTTTGCCCTCTTTATTAGGCATTAACGCTTCTTGCTGATGTTGTTTATTGAGGTCTGAAAAAAGCGGTAAAACAACACAATCGTCTAGTTTTCGAGAGAGAATTTCAGCCGCTTTTCTAATTTCATATGCGCCCGGTAAAAAAACCAAAAAGTCTTTATCATGACTTCCAAAGGTTTGAATAAGAAGTTCACATACGCTATCCACAATTGGCATTTTTGTGTTTGAAGCAACGTACTTAATATCGACAGGATAGCTTCTACCTGTTGACTCTAGTAGTTTCGCCTCAGGCATTATTTTGCTAATTGCCTGTGCATTTAATGTGGCTGACATAACTAATATGCGAAGATCGTCACGCAATGCTTGTTGTACTTCGAGGCTTAATGCTAATGAAAAGTCAGCATGAATACTGCGCTCATGAAACTCATCAAAAATAATGAGTCCAACTCCCGGTAATTCAGGTGTCGCTTGCAACATTCTAGTGAGAATGCCTTCAGTGACGATTTCTAAGCGGGTGTCAGCGCTTGTTTGGTTTTCACCTCGTACTCGATAACCAATGGTTTTACCCACCTTTTCACCCAATTGTGCAGACAAGTAATAGGCTATATTGCGCGCTGCAATGCGGCGCGGCTGCAACATTATTATTTTAACCTGTTTGAAAGCCGGTTGCTGTAACAAAAATAAAGGCAGTACGGTCGACTTTCCGGCTCCTGGTGGTGCAACAACAATAGCGTTACCATCCTTTAGATGCAGGGCAAGTGCGCTGAGTATTTCCTGTATGGGAAGCAAGTGAATTTCAGTTCCTAAATGAAGTAAAGCGTTATACAAACGACTATGTTGATTAACTACCTATTATGCACCAATAATAACAAAAACTGTTACTCGGTTCAGTAGCAATTAATCTTTATCAAATTACAATTAAAAGGAATACACACATAGGCAAAGGAATGCCAAAATATGCGCAATCGAGAACCTCAAACAAATTATCAAAGGAAACCACTGTCACGCTTGAACGGCACAACACTCATAGAATTGATGGTTGCGGTTGGTATCTTAGCAATACTAGGGGCGCTTGGCGTGCCTAGTTTCTTGTCTGTTATCACCAAGGCTAGAATTACATCTGAAACTAATCAGCTAAATGGCCTAATTAGGTTCGCCCGCTTTAAGGCAATTGAGCAAGAGCAACTGACTATATTATGTCCCACTAGCGATTATAGTCTTTGTCATAGTGACTGGAACGCTCCTAAAATTGTATTCATTGACGTTAATCACAATAATGAAAGGGATCCTCAAGAGCCCATGCTAATGAGTATGCCAAAGGGTAATGACAGCAATCAAATTTACAGTCGTAGCAAAGCACTAAAATTTTATGAAAGTGGAATTACGGCTAGTCCAGCGAGCGTGCGCATTTGCCCTGTCTCGAAGGAAGCCAAATATGCAAGATTACTAACGGTGAGTTTACAGGGAAAAGTAAGACTCAGCAGTGACAAAAATGACGATGGTATTCACGAAAATAGTTCAGGCGCAGCACTATCCTGCTTATAAAATGTCATTCACCGGTCAACAACGCCTGTACTTTTTCTCTTTCATCTAATACGAATAACAAAACAAGATCGCCAATAGCGGCGCGCTCCATTATTTTTTTAGTGCCATCTATGGGATCACTAGTGAGAATAATATCTTTTTCAACAATACCGGATGCAAGCAAATGGTTTTTAACTAAAAAAGAAATTTCGTTTGGCTCTCGCCCCCTAAGATATCTATTAATTTCAGCTAAAACATAGGTATTAGGCTGTAATTTACTTACCGCGTTAGCAACATCAAGGATATCTTTATCAGAACGATCACCAGCGTGGCTAAACATAACGTGCCTAGCATTAGCCGGCATATTTGACGCCATGTTGACCAATGCCTGCATACTATGGCTATTATGCGCAAAGTCGACAATAACGGTTATGCCATTAACTTGATAGATATTGCCCCGACCAGGATTATCAGTTGCATCACTACCAAAATTAATTAGTCCCGATAGAATAGCATCGCTGCTAATTCCCAACGCCTTCGTTAGTCCAATAACACCCAAAGCATTTTGTATATTATGCTTTGCTGTGCCATTTACCGTCATTGGAATATCGCTAATAGTAGCGATAACTTCTGGCTCAATATGGCTGTAAACAAGCTTATTATTTTTTACAAAAACGCAAGGATGTTGCTGACTTAATGCTTCTACGATTAGCGGATTACTTTCATTTTCACTAAACCAACAAATAGGAACACAAAGCTTTTTAGATTCTGTCACTAACAAAGCATCATCTGCATTCAATACAAGCGTGCCTCTACTAAAGTCAGTTCCTTTATGGATCGCTTTTGAAACCATACTTTTGACCGTTGCTGTTTCCTCAACGGTATTGATCCCGTATTGCCCTAAGTGATCACCGGCTACATTCGTTACTAAAGCGACGTTTGCAGTTTTAACCGGTAAACCACGCCTTAATAGACCACCTCGGGCGACCTCTAAAAATGCAATTTCAGTGCGTTTATCTCTGAGTAGAAGCCTAGCTCCACCAGGCCCTGAATAATCTCCATCATCGATAATAGTATCACCCACTTTAATAAAGTCAGTCGAGGTAACACCTGCACTCAATGATGCAGCTTTAGCAATTTCAGCAGCTAAACGCACGCTTGTCGACTTACCATTAGTGCCTGTTACAAGCGCTAATGGAATAGACGAATAGTGCTGCCAACTAATGCTTTTAGGATCAGGCAATTTATCAATAGACCATGTTTCAGATTTTGCGCCCATACCAAGGCTAACTTCGTCATCGTCAACTAAACAAACAACATTGTGAATTTGAGCTTGCTGCATAAATTCAAGCAATTTTGGTTGTCTCTCGTCAATAATCGTATCTTTCAATGCAGCTAAGCGAGGCAACATATGAACGCTAGATGCGCGGCCGCTATCCGCAGACAATTCAGCAACACATAACTCCCAGGCGAGCTCAATTAGGTCACATGCGCTATAAAGTAAATCCATAGGCGCAGAAATCGACATACTTGCGCCGCCCTTATAAAAGCGTTCATAACAATTTGCAGGCCATGCGTACTCACTACCCAAAGTAACTTGGCAGTGATAAAGATGTTTTCGCCAGCAATCAATGACAACCTGAGACTCTACATCATTAAAAAATACATCAATGATCGCACCGGGTTCGCCGGACAGCAAATTAGGCCCCGTTAACCTGCGCACCTCATCAAGTTCAAAAGCCATGAATATTACCACTCATTATCTTACTTATGCGCAATTTAGTCAGCGTCTTCTTCTCTATCAACAACAATATGAACCCCGCGCTCATCTTGTACAATTCGAGTGCCTTCTTGAAGTTCAAATTTGTGCTCAATAGGTTCATATAGTTTTTCTGGGAAGTCACTCGATGGTTTGTCTTCTGTGGTTGCTGAATGCTCAGAGACATTGTTAAAGTGCACAATCTGTTTCCAACAACGTGTAATATTATCACCTAAGATAATAAGTAAATCACCAGGTACACAACTTGCTAAGCCGGCTTCAACAGCATCAGCTTCGCTTGGTATTACCTGAATATCCCTAGCATCAACGCCGTTAGTTTCTAAGGTTTTCTTAAGTAACAGTGGCACTTCATCATGTCCCCGACCACGGCGATCATCGTCTGCTTTGCACACAAAACTGTCGAACGTAGAAGAGACAATTTTAGCTGCCTCTATAATGTCTTCATCTCGTCTGTCACCCGGCATAGCCAGCACAAGTCTGCGCTTGCCTTTCACACCTAAACGCCCGGCTAAATCGGTAATTGTCTTAATTGCCGCTGGGTTATGCGCGTAATCTAAAATAACCTTGAACGGATGTTCATCAAAGATATTGAGTCGACCCGGTGCTTGATAGAATGAAGTGTTAAAGATTCTCAAGCCTTGGCGAATATTTTCTAGTGAGGTGTCAAAGCTATATGCCATCGCCGTAGCGAACATTGCATTTTGCACATTGTGCATTGCTTTGCCTTCAATGGTGGCTGGTATCAAGTGTGTCCATAACAATGGAATGTGAGCCCCTTTATCATAGATTGTGATCATGTCGCCGTTAATGCCCTTTTCTAACACCACCGCCATGCCACCTTGGCGAATATGCTCACGCACAAGCCCGTGACCCGAATCGATGGTGACATAACAGATTTGTTTTGCTTGGCAAAACTCAGCCATTTGTAAACAATTAATGTCATCTGCATTTAACACAACACAGTCTTGCGCGACTTCCACAACAACCCGTTTAATTTCTGCTAATTGCTCTAAAGTGTCGATACCTCGCTGACCCAAATGATCTGCTGAAATATTTAAACAAGCGCCAACGTCACAAGTACTGTAACCCAAGCCGCGTTTAACAATACCGCCACGCGCAGTTTCCATAATAGCGAAATCTACACTGGGGTCTCGCAGTACGATTTGTGCCGCTGTTGGTCCGGTCATATCGCCTTTTACAGTAAGGTGCCCATCAATATAGACACCATCGGTTGACGTCATGCCTGTAGTAAATCCTGCGCTTTTCATAATGCTTGCTAACATTCTCGACGTGGTGGTTTTACCGTTAGTTCCGGTAATAGCTGCAACTGGAATTCTTGCATTGGCACCTGCAGGAAACAGCATATCCATGACTTTACCAGCAACATCTCTTGGCTTACCTTCGCTGGGTGCAACATGCATTCTAAAACCTGGTGCAGCATTACACTCACAAATACCCCCACCAATTTCTTTATATGATTTACTAATGTCATCAGTTAAAAAGTCGACGCCGCCAATATCAAGACCGATTGCACGAATAGCGCGTACGGCCATTTCCCTGTTATCTGGGTGTACAATGTCAGTCACATCTATGGCAGTTCCACCGGTCGACAAATTGGCAGTGGAGCGCAGATAGAATGTGTGGTCTTTTTCAAGTACTGTGTCTTTGTCATAGTCGGCTTCTTCCATAAGCCGAGCTGCTTGAGTATCTAACTCCAGTCTAGTGAGCACTTTTTCATGCCCTACTCCGCGACGTGGATCTTTGTTTACAGTATTAACTAGCTGCTCAATAGTATGAATACCGTCACCAATAACGTGTCCTGGGACTCGCTTTGCCACCGCAACTAGCTCATTATTAACCACCAACATTCTGTGATCATAGCCTGTGATAAAGCTTTCTACTAATACAGCTCTGCTTGTCCCATGTTGTTGCGCCTCGGCAAAAGCCGCCATAACTTCGTCATCTGTCATCAAGTTAATACTGACACCGCGACCATGGTTTGCATTCAATGGTTTTAGTACAACCGGAAAGCCTATGCGCTTAGCTGCTCTCACCGCTTGCTTGTCGCTATAAATCATCATTTGTTGTGGTACAGGCAAACCCAAATCATTAAGTAGATTATGGGTATCTTCCTTGTCACATGAAATTTCAACTGCAATGTGTTTTGTTTCACTGGTAATAGTGGCTTGAATTCGCTGTTGATACTTGCCCTGACCAAATTGTACTAGGCTGTAATTATTCAAACGCAACCAAGGTATGTCACGTGCCTCAGCGGCTGCCACCAAAGATGCTGTACTTGGACCAAACTCTTTACGCTGCGCCATTTTGATGAAGTCATTTAGCTCTTCTGCAAAATTAAAATCAGGCTCAATTTTAGCTGTAATCGAAGCTTGTATTGTTGCTGGCATCAAATGTGTAAGCAGTTTTAAGCCTAAGGCTCCAGCCTCTAAGCCGACATCTCTTTGTTGATATTGATAAACCACATAATAACAGCCCTTATCTTTTAAGCTTCTTGTGCGGCCAAAGGAAACGGATGATCCAGCTAAGTTTTGCAATTCTATTGCTACATGTTCCCAAATATGACCAATCCACGTTCCTTCATCTTCAACTAATCGTCTTAAAAAACCACCTTCTTTACCATAAGAGCAACCATGTTGTTGTAACGAGGGTAAAGCGGCGACAAGACCATTAATGAAATCTTCACCTAATTTAACCGAAGGCCAATTTTCTAATTCACCAATATCAATTTGGTAACAAATAACCGGAAAGTTTGCATAGACATTTGGGCCGACGTAAACGTTTTTATTTAGAATTTTCATGGTTACAGATCCCTTAGTACGACTTTTCTTATTAATTAACGACAGCTATGAAAAATGCAGGTGATTCAGTATTTGAACGTTTTGCATTATCTCAATAATCTATAGACATGAACGGGTCAATTAAATTGTTATTATTAGTAATCTAAAGTACATAAAAAAGGTAGCTTACGCTACCTTTTGAAGTGTTTTTCTTTTGTTCTCTTCAGCATAAGAAGAAGTAAGCAAAGAATGCAATTAACTTACATATGCTTTTCGGTTTGAAATGTCGAATTTGGCGCCTGCAGCTAAAATATGTAATTTAACATTTAGTAAAGTAAGAGCATCTCCGGTTCGAGCTTCTGCCATTGATGAATATTCAATATCACTAGGGTCAACAACCGTAATAGCACCACTACCCACAACAGTAAACACATTGTTGTGGTCGATAAACGCAGCAGTATCTTCGTCCAATCCAACCCCAATCAAAAAGGGATTGTAGCTAACGGCTGAAAGCAAACGGGCTAGACGATTACGTTCATTAAAGTGCTGATCAACCACGATGGTATTAATTAGTCCCATACCCGGCGCTAAGTTAACACCGTCTTCCGTAGGCACTGTGCCAGTGCTACCACCAGTAATCATATGTTGCGAAACAATAGCAGCACCTGCAGAAGTTCCTGCATAGTTAACACCTTGGGCGTTTAGCTGACGAATCGTTTTGGCAATAGGGGTACCGCCTAAAATAGTAGATAGCCTTAGTTGATTGCCACCAGTAACGAATATACCGGTACTTTTTTCCAAGGTTTTAACGTATTCAGGATTTTGCGCATCAGAACGCTCAGTTATGGGCAAAGAATAGGTTTTCTTAACGCCTATTTCTTCAAAAATTTTCTGATATCGTGACCCTGTATCGTCAAGCTGCGAAGCTGTTGGAATAACCGTAATTACGGCATCTTTACCACCACTAAGCTCGACGAACCGTGCCAAAATTTCGGGGTTGTCTAATTTTTCTTCTGCACCACCAATAGGAATTACGTATCCTCTTAGGGTGCCATCTATAGTTGGAGAGGGCATAATAATTACTCGAAAGTGCCTTTTTTAATTTGTTGTTTATGTTTAACATGCCAATGACCCATTGCCATGACATGCTCAATCCGATTTTGCTTGTTCAATATAACGATATCGGCATCAACACCCTTTTGTATGCGACCTTTATGATGAAAATTCATCAGTTGCGCAACATTTTTAGTAAAAAATGGTAAAAACTTGTCAACCGCTTGGCCGTCGTCAACTAACTCGTAAAAGATATCTGTCATCGATTGGGATTCAGCAAAGTCCATTTTTTTCAAACTACCATCAACATGGAAATCGGGTAAACATCCACCTCCGTCCGAACTAATGGTCAATTTATCTTGGGGTAAATCTTGCTGCATATAGCGCAGTAAAGCTTCACCCGGTTCAAAACCAACATCGCCAGTTTCAAACGCCGTAACGTCAACCCAGCAACCTCTTTTCGCAAGCTCACAAGCTTCCTCAAATAAGAACCGTTGACGGTTAATATGTGTGGGATTATAAGTTCTAGGCGGAATTTCAGCTGAGTCTAAAGCCTCTCGGACCAAACTCAAACCTCTTTTTCCGTCGCCTAAATGCAAATGCAACATACCTGCTTTACCGGTCATTAAACGGGCCACGTGAGCTTCTGATGCTATTTTTAATAACTCATTCAATGTTGGCTGACTAGAACGATGATCGCTAATAGCTAACTCACCAACACCAATAATCGGTTCAATAAAAACAATATCCGATTTTACAGACCCCGTTAAGGTTGTTGCGGGTAAATGATAACCACCGGTGTAGCAATAAGCTGAAAAACCTTCTTCTCTTAGCGCGTATACTTGAGCAACTAACGACTCGGTGCTGCGAGTTAAATCATCTGTACCAAGCAAACCAACAGCGGTAGTTACTCCCGCTCGCGTAAATTTACTTAATGGCACGGGTGGTACTCTCGTAGAAAATCCCGCTTCGCCACCACCACCAGTAATGTGGGTATGACCATCGATAAAACCGGGCATCACAATGCAGCCTTCAGCATCAATGATATTATGCTCAAGATTAAGTTCGGGCAATGTATCACCCACATAAACTATTTTATTTTCTGCAATAAGAATATGCTGCAAGCCCAAATGTTCAGGTGCATACACGTCAGCATTCTTAATTATTGTGATCAAAACCGAAAAGCTCTCTTTATCCACTTAAACAATCCCATAAGTCTATAGGTTACCTGACAAAACACATAACCCTTTTTAGTATATTTCATTTTTATCTGATGTGCCCTCCTAGAATTTTCTTCACATACAAACTAAAAAACGGATTTTTTATCTGCCATCGCTGTGGGCTTTTCATTGTCCGCAATCTACAGACAGTCCCTCTCCCTTTGCCAAGATTTTTAAAAGACAGGGATGTCATTTGTAAGCGGTCAGGACGACGAACAGCGTATTTTGGCAAAGGGAGAGGGACTGTCTGCAGCTTGCTAACTTTGTACGCTGATGTCGCTAGGTGGCTGATTCTGCTCATAGATGATATGAAGGACGGTGGGCGCGCCCTTGCTGATGTTAGCACTGTGCTTAGGTTACCACGCCGCACTTGCGTGGTAAGTGATATCGGCGGCAGCTGAGGGCACCTTTGCCCCTACAAACCTTCTAACGGCAAGGATGCCGTTAGCGAGCTGCCAAGGATGGCGAACAGCGCGTTTGTAGGGGCAAAGGTGCCCTCAGCTGCCGCCGATATCACTTTTCCTTAAGCAAAAAAAAAGGCGCTCAATGAGCGCCTTTCTTGTCAATTTACTGCGTTATTATGCAATAACCTTCGATACCACACCAGCACCTACTGTACGGC
>Ga0163215_101019_pt1 | contig 23633 bp, 21 predicted proteins | sample SynspAceP_FD_185934 | JGI IMG/M metagenome (GOLD analysis project Ga0163215, IMG submission 185934) | Saline lake microbial communities from Ace Lake in Antarctica - Synechococcus sp. Ace-P (Hybrid Assembly) | ecosystem: Environmental > Aquatic > Non-marine Saline and Alkaline > Saline | place...
CCTGCTTGGACTGCAATCGCGGGCGCGTTTTTGGCGATCCTGCCCCGGCACCTATTTCGTCATGGTGATGTTGACCATTCCCGGCCTCGTTCGGCTGTTTCCGCACACAGGCCCGGACTCAACTGACAGGATTCTTGATCTTGGCGCGATTGCTGGAGATGCTCTCGCCGGCTCATTATCAAGGCGTGTATCTGCGGTATTCGAACCCAGAGGGATCGCGAAGCTGCTAGATCACTGGCTGATTGCCAGGCTGGCCTCGTCCAAAGCGGTCTTGGAGCTTCATCGCCTCAGCGCCGCACACACTGTTCTGCGATGCAATGGGACCGTTTCTGATGCTGCTGAGGCAGCGAATGTCAACCGGCGACAACTTCATCGCTGGTTTCTGCGTCATACTGGCATCGGCCCAAAAGAACTGGCTGATCTGGAACGGCTCCAAAACAGTTTACGAAGCAGCCAGTTGAAACGAGGTGACCCCGGCCTTGGCTTCAGTGATCAGGCGCACAAGATCCGAAGTTGGCAGCGCAGACTGGGAACCACGCCCGGCATGTATGAAAAAACAGGACCATCTTCGGTTGCTGACCACTTTAAAACAGACCCATCACGTGCTGAACCAGCCTTCTATCTTTAACACACCCAAAGTGTCCCATTCGTTCAATACCAAACGCTTCCAGAATGCCATGATCGGGAAAGGCCAAGCAGGAGAACCAATTCATGGAACGAGAAAATATGCGCGAACTAAAGGGACACGCGGTCGAATACGCCGATGGTGACACCAACTTTGAGGGCTATGTGGTTGTTCCGGACAAAGTTGCTGCAAATCGGGCCTGCGTGGTGCTTACGCATGATTGGAGCGGGTTGACCGCCCCAACCAAAGGCCTTGCAGCGCGTTACGCCGCTCTGGGCTATGTCTGCTTTGCGCTTGATGTCTATGGCAAAGGTGTCCGTGGTGATCCAATTGGTGACAATTCACACCTGATGAACCCGCTCATTGAGGACCGGTCCCTTCTGCAGCGCAGACTTCTTGCCGGCTACAACGCAGCGCGACAGTTTTCCAGTGTCGACGCGGCGCGTATGGCGGTGGTCGGGTATTGCTTTGGTGGAACCTGCGCACTCGATCTGGCGCGTGCAAAACCGCCGCATCTCAAGGCGGCTGTCAGCTTCCACGGCGGTCTGAAATCGCCAGACATCGAAGAAGACAAACCAATTTCGGCAAGTATCCTGTTGCTGCATGGATGGAATGATCCAATGGCACCACCCGAACACGTTCTGGGCATCGCAGAGGAACTCACGGCCGCCGAGGCTGATTGGCAGCTTCATGTTTACGGCCACGCGCAACATGCTTTCACTTTCGAAGACGCGAAATTTCCAGAGCGCGGTATCGTCTACGACCGCAAGGCTGATGAGCGATCATGGGCAGCTATGCGCCACCACCTGGATAGCTCTCTTGGTGGTTAAGCCCCGTTGCTCCTGAATGCGGGGTTCTGGAATTAAGGTTCCTTGGGGACTTCATTTGAAAGATACTCGGCGGCAAGTGTCCACACCTGCTTTGCCCGGCGCGAGGCTTGTGGTGCGCAAAACAATGATATTGCGTAGTCGAGCTTTGCGCTGGTTTCCCGAACGACCAGCCTGCCAGCTGCGTTATCCGCCTCGACAAGGCTTTCGGGCAACACGCCCCTGCCTCTTCCTGCAAGACAATGTGCCCTTACATCCGCCGCCATGCCATGGAGCACCGTTTTGGAAACAGGCAGATCGCAACGGCATGATTGCCAAATCTGGCCAATATAGGTCAGTGGATGAGACAGATGCAGCGGCAATTCCTCATTTGTGGACGTGCCCGGCGCTTCTACCACCACAAGCCTATCCCGCCCGATATCAACGTAACGAAAGACCGAGTGATTTTCATCGAGTGGAACACGCGGATGCCGCGTGACAAGCGCCAGATCGACCTTAGACCCTGCGACCAGACGGGCTGCCGTATCGTAATTGGCAATCAGCGGTGCAAAGTGCACATCGGCCATTCGATGCGACAACCATTCCTTGAATTGCGGAAAAACTGCGACTGTCGCGTTATGCGGCATGACAATGGAAAGACCACCCTCGCGCTGGCTCCACGGAACTGTCTGCCCCCGAAAACTATCAATATCGGCGAGAATCTGCCGGGCCTTCGGCACAAACTCTTCCCCTGCTGCGGTCAGGCAGAGGGGGCGACTCCCGCGATCAATCAACGCCCGACCCAGGAAATCTTCCAGCTTGCGCAGGCGTTTGCTGAAATTTGACTGGGTCGTATTCCGCCTGTCTGCGGCCAACGTGAGGTTGAGCGTTTCCGCCACGCAAAGAAAATCCCGCAGATGGTCGATATTCATGGGCTTGCTGCCGTCACCAGTTTCAGGATTCAGGGTCTCGATTGAGGGGCACTTTTACGAGATGCCCTTGCCAAGTCAATGTCAGTTAAGCGGTCCTGAGGATGTGAAGAGCGCATCAACCAACCCATTTCGGGCCACAAAGCCGGGGGTCATGTCCGGGCGTTCGCTGAAGCGAATGAGCCGGGCAAAAGCAACCGTGCGGTTCTCTTTCTCGGCCCAGCCGACATACCAGCCAAAGGGTTGGCCCTTCAACAGCTTGCCATCATTTCCAAACGGCAGCCCGGCACCCATTTTACCATAGATGCGCCAACCATTCGGATGCTCGTCAAACTCCAGCAATGTCTTTGTCTGTTCGACCGCCAGTGCTTTCACCGGCAGTTTTCCCTCGATCATCCGCGTCAGGAATGCAACTTGCTCGGCCGGAGAAATCTGCAAGGAAGAGCTAAGCCAGGCAGTGGTCAATCCGTTTTGCTTGTCAGGATCACCAGAGACATCCTGATTCCCATATTCGAAGGCTTGGACATAGGCCGTAAACTGATCCCGTCCCATTTTTTCGGTAGCCCGTTGCGAGTACCAGACGACCGAATCCCGCATCCAGGTCTCAGGTGTGGTGGACTGCCGCCATTTCGGATTCCAGTCGGCATAGCCTTCCTGAAACGGCCATTCCGGTTGATCCGATGCGGTGAAAATGCCGCTGTCAAATGCCATGAGGCTGATCGCTATCTTGAAGGTCGAAGCAGAAGAAATGCGTTCGTTGCAGCTTCCGTCTTCTATCAGTGTTTCACTGGTTTCAACATCGACTGCGAGGGTGCAAACGACACGCTGTTCCGCAGCTGCAGGGAGCGGGAGTGCCATCAAAGCGGCCCCCACGAGACACAAGAATTTGCCCATCATTTTTTCCTTTTCGGTTGGGCCGTGTTTACCGCCCCTCCCGAAAATTAGTCAAAGTCATCTTCCGACTGTTTGCGGTTCAAAATGGAATGATGCAGGGCAGGCCTGCGCTCATCGAACAGGGTCTATGCAGATCCAAGATCTGTTGTTTCCAAAAAGCTCCCCCGGCAACCTGAAATGACCATGTTTAAGACAGGTGTCTGCGCTACCAGAAGATGCTATGGGATTCTTACCGATTTGAATCCAATCAACGGCACGCACCGATGTGGACCCCATTGCGCTTCGGCAGGTTTGGTCCAGCCAATCAAAACTTTACGACTACTTGCAGGAGCCTCTGATGGGATCGAAAGCGTACAGTGTCCAAGACAGCCAGGCCTTTGTTGAGACATTCACACTTGCCCCATATCGGACAGGGCCGCTGGACGGCATGACTTTCGCGGTCAAGGATAACATCGAAATTGCCGGAAAGCGCACCTCATACGGAAGCAAATCCTGGCAGGACGCCCACCCGGAAGCGGTTCATAACGCCCTGTGCGTTGAACAATTGCTGGGGGCTGGGGCAAGCTGTGTCGGCAAGACAGTGGCGGATGAATTCACTTACAGCCTGACCGGCGAAAACCCGCTTTTCGGAACGCCTTTGAACGCCAGAGCGCCTGATCGCGTACCGGGCGGATCGTCCAGCGGGTCCGCGTCTGCGGTGGCTTGCGGGATTTGCGACTTTGCAATCGGAACGGATTCGGCTGGATCCATCAGGGTCCCGGCCAGCTTCTGTGGCGTCTGGGGCATGAGGCCGACACTGCACCGTATTTCCGAGGCTGGAGTTCTTCCCTTCATGCCCAGTGTCAGCACCGTGGGCGCGTTTGCGAATACAATTGATGTGCTGGAAAAAGTAATGCGTGTTCTGTTGCGGAGCCGCCCAAAACCATTCAACGGCATCAGGAATATCTTTCTGTTGGAAGATGCATTTGATCTTGCCGACACTGCTGTTCGAGCAGCGGTCGAGCACAGCATTTCTGAATTTTCCCGCGCACACGAAGTTACGGTATCAAGGATCAAAGCCAACGATGTATTTGGCAATGACTACGATCTGTGTGCGGCGAATGAACGCGCGCTCAGAATTCTGCAATCGGCGGAATTTGCAAGCACAGTTGGAAGCTGGATCGACACAGTCGAGGCTGAAGTAAGTCCGGGCTTTGCATTGGCTTACCAGAATGTACAGCATCAGGATCGCACCGCCCTGAATGAAGCGCTCGATCTGTGCGAATATCTGTTTGCCAGAATCCTGGACTTCATGGGTCCAAATGATCTGGTTTGCACGCCAACAACACCTTCGACAGCTCCACTCAAAGCATCGATGACCAGCGCCACGCAGTTCCAGAATTTCTATGACCGGACAATGGCCCTCACATCCTTTGCCGGAGTAGGACGAGCGCCTGAAATATCGATTCCCGCGGCGACGGTAGATGGGCTCCCCGTCGGCGTCTCACTCATTGCCAGACATTATGAAGATGAGTTCCTATTGGAGGCCGCTAAACTCCTGTTTTCCAAAGAGAGTGAGCGCCGACCCGACTGACCTACACATCAATCGAAATATCCAGATTTCATCACATCAGCGGTTTCCGTGTGTCCAGGCACCACGGCCGCGAAGCCCTTGATGATCTGATCTCGCATCTTTTCAACGCCCTTCATCTCTGGAGAGTGAAAGAAACTCAACGCAGCTTCAAAACTTTCAAGCTGGTAGATAACCATATGAGAGTAGGTTTGACCGACCAGTGCCTTGACGGGACTTGCGACAATGATTTCAGCCCCATATTTCTCGGCGATTGGAAGGGTTAAAGGACCCAGTTCATCCACGCGTGAGCGGTCAATTATATTGTAGTGATGGATAACAAAACCAGACATTGAGCTTCTTTCCTACAAATTGCTTATCTAAGGTTGCCGCCCAACAACACCACCACTCAAATTCACTCTGAATACCAGCACAATTGTGCATGGCGAACCCATTCATTTGCATAACCAGATACCACACTGGCTCAAAACCCAATGCGCCCAAGCCAACGCGTTTGGAATGGCTATATGCTGCCATTCAGGTGATGTGTTCATCCTGAAGAAAGCAGTTCATTGTGGTTCATCAGGACCTTGGCAAATTCAAACAATGGGAGCCTGCCAGCCGACCTTACCCCCCGAAAGCGTTGCTATCTCAAGCGTTTCGGTTAATAACCCCCCACACACACAACATAATCACAAGTATCGGCGATTTATCGACCGAGGGAGAAATAATGCCTGTAAAACCACCTATAACAAGTTTGCCAATTCGCGTTTCGAACTCCGGCTTCTATCGTGGCTTCACTAAAGATGTGACCATCACGGCCAAAATACTGGTCGGTGCATTGATCCTTTGGGCGATTGCTTTTCCGGATCAGGCAGCTTCGGTTCTAGGTTCGGTAAACACCATCCTCTTGGCGACGTTCAACTATTGGTATGTTTATTCCATGGCCTTTTTTGTCGTGCTCTGTTTTGCGTTGGCACTGTGGCCAGCGGCAGGCAGGCTGCGGCTGGGGCTGGATGATGACAGACCCGAGTTTTCCAATTTTTCCTGGTTCTCGATGATGTTCGGTGCCGGGATTGGTATCGGCATGCTGACGTTTGCAACGGCTGAGCCGATGTATCACTTTGCCAAGAACCCAGCGACCATTATGGGGCTTACGGAAGGCAGTACTGCCGGAAACGTGCGGGACGCCTATATCTGGTCCTTCACCCATTGGGGACTTGCAGCTTGGGCAGCCTATGCCATCGTAGGCCTCGCACTTGGTTATTTCTCGTATCGTCGCGGCCTGCCATTGACGATCCGGTCTGCACTCACGCCCATTTTTGGCAACAAACTGTCTGGACCGATTGGCCATACGGTTGATGTGGTTGCGGTTGTGGCCACCGTGTTGGGCGTATCGCAGACGCTGGGCTTTGGTGTTGAACAATTCATCTCTGGATTGTCCCGGATCGGCGTCGGCGACTGGCTTTATGCAACAGCGGCAGATGGGACTAAATCTTCATCTACCCTCGGTATCATCGTGGCGTTGATCGTTATTATGGGTGCCTCAACCTTGTCGGCAATGTCCGGCGTTGGCAAGGGCATCAAATGGCTCTCCAACATCAATATGGGCCTCAGTTTCTTCATATTGGCCTTCTTTCTGCTGTTCGGTTCTACCTTCTTTGGAATGCAAACCTTTTTCCTAGGCATCTGGGACTACCTGCTGTCGATCCCAGGTAATATCTTGACCGTCTGGGCGAAGGACGGCACGGAAACCGGCGATGCCTTGGCCGGCTGGCAAGGTGGCTGGACCATCTTCTATTGGGCCTGGTGGATTGCTTTTGCACCCTTCGTAGGCGTTTTCTTGGCACGAATTTCCAAGGGCCGGACCATTCGCGAATATGTTCTGGGCGCGCTGATCATCCCTGCGATCATGTGCTTTGTCTGGTTCGCTCTGGTTGGCGGAACTGCCATCGATCTGGAACTTTCTGGCGAAGCCCAGGGCGCTATTGCTGACGCAGGACAGGCTGACCAGCTGTTCGCAATGTTGGCCGTGATGCTTGGCGAAACCATGACCTATCTGATGTCAATCATTGTCGTGATTTTGCTGCTGACCTACCTGGTTACGTCGGCTGATAGCGCTGTATTGATCATCAATACGATCAATGCTGCTGGCGATGAAGGTCCTAAAGCCCGTCCACATATCCTGTTCTGGGGTGCAGCTTTGGCTTTCGTGGTCGGAGGTCTGATTATCGCAGGTGGACTAGGAGCCATTCAGACCGCCATGGTGATTGGTGCTCTGCCATTCAGCTTCGTGATGGTCCTGATGGGTCTTTCACTTATCAAAGCGATCTACCGTGATGGACAGCGGGCAAAACATGGATTGCCAACGACCCATATAGAAACAGCACCTGCCGAATAGGTGCCTTTTTGAACTACCTGCGTCGCAAAGCAGTTCTGTTTTGCGACGCAGACTACCCCGCCATACGCGAACCCAGATATCTCATACCGTCATTGTTCATGAGAGACACTCCAAGCATCATAACTTCATGATGCTTCAAGCAATGATTGGCTGCGCTCGCAAACAAATCGGTTATGCCAACTCCCCAAGTGCCGTTTAGGCCGAACTGCTAACAGACATCAGCAACATGCAGCGCCAAGACGCGACGGCCAGCATAGCTTTTTTGATCAACGTGGTTGTGTAACGGTTGCGCCAAGCGCGGGGCTGCGCGAAGGACGAGCGCTGTCTTTTGCGATTGCGCGGCACAGCAGAAGCACCGGCACAAGGCCAAGTGCAACGATCACTAGAGATGGGACAGCCGCCTGTTCCAGCCGTTCATCCGACGCCAGACGATAGGCCTGTACGGCCAGCGTATCAAAGTTGAACGGGCGCATAATCAAGGTCGCAGGTAGTTCCTTCATCACATCCACAAAGACAATCAGCAAAGCGGTCAACAGGCTGCCGGATATCAACGGTATGTGAATGCTCTTCAGCATGCCTGCCTCGGTACGCCCCAAAGACCGGGCTGCGTCGTCAAGGCTGGGCTTGATGTTGGCAAGCCCAGCCTCCACTGACCCCAATGCCGCCGCCATAAAGCGCACGAGATAAGCAACGATCAACAAGCCAATCGAGCCGGTGAACAAAAGACCGGTCGAGATACCGAACTGGCTGCGGAAAAATGCGTCCAGCCAATTGTCAAAACCGGCGAACGGCACAAGCAGACCCACCGCAATCACGCCACCTGGAATAGCGTAGCCAATGCCCGCCAAAACCTTGGCGCTGCTGGCAGCAATACCAGGCGACATGCGCGCGCAATAGGAAATCAGCAACGCACCCAAAACGGTGGCCAAAGCTGCCAGGCTTGCAAGCGTAATGGAATTACCAATGAAACCAAGATAACGGGATGTCAGAAGGCTTTGGCCAGAGCCATGGGCCATAATCAGCAGCATGACCGCCGGAACCACAAAGCCGAGCAGAACCGGGAAAGCACAAAACAGGACAGCCCCAAGAGCGCGGCCACCGGTCAGGCGTTGCGGCAGCATGCCTTCATTCTTCTTGCCAGCAGGAAAACGCTGGGCCGCGCCCCGTTCCATACGTTCAATGACGGCAAGCAGCAGAGCGGCTCCCAACAAGCAGAGCGCCAGCTGCGTTGCCATGCCCCGATCGCCCATGGAAAACCAGGCGCGGTAGATGCCGGTGGCGAAGGTCTGCACATTGAAATGTGCCACAGTGCCAAAATCGGCAATGGTTTCCATAAGTGCCAGTGTAATGCCGGCGGCAATAGCAGGGCGCGCCATGGGCAGACTGACCGCACGGAACGCGCCCCAAGGAGTGCGGCCCAACATGCGGGCCGCCTGATAGGCACTTGCGGATTGCTGCAGAAAGGCCGTGCGCGCCAGAAGATAGACGTAAGGATACAGCACGAAGGTCAGCATGGCCGCTGCACCACCCAAAGATCGGATTTCCGGAAACCAGTAATCCCGCGGACCGAGATCAAATGTCGCTCGCAAAGCAGACTGGACCGGGCCTGGATGATCCAGCAAATTGGTGTAGGCATAGGCCAGCACATAGGCCGGAAAGGCCAGCGGCATGGCCAAAGCAAATTCAAAGAAGCGCTGACCGGGAAAGCGGCAGTTTGTGACCAGCCAAGCGCTACCCGTGCCAAGAATAGCCGTGCCCAGCGCGACCCAGAACACAAGCTGAACCGTATTCCAGATGTAACCGGGCAGAACCGTATCTATCAACGCGGCCCAGCGACTGCCATCTGCGCCAATTGCTGTGATGACCACAGCAATAATGGGAAGCAGACAGAGGGCGGCAAAACTCCATGCTGCCAGACGCAAAGATTCTGTCCTTCAAAACAGGTCTGCTGTCATCCATCCGGTTGCCAGCAGACATTGAACGGGCACTGTTAACAGTGTTGGGTTGGTATTAGACACTTTGCCATATGCGCACAATATGCAGCTGACAAGTTGTCAGCCCGGGACCAACCATTTGTCATAGTCAGAGACCAGCAAATGCTTCGGTGCGACGTCTTCATCAATGTCTGAAAACCGACCAATGTCTTCGACGAAGATATTATCGGTCATGTCATCATTGACGGTGGAAACCTCGCCAATCAAAACATCGCCGCCATCCCCCCAGAAACTGTGCCAATTGCCCTGCAGCAGGGTGACGCTTTCACCCGGTGACAGGCGCAGCACGTCGCCTGCCTTCTGGGTGCGAGGAATGCCGTCGCAATAAACAGTGACATCACTATCATGGTCAACATCACCATTCTCCAGAGAATTGAACAGTTTCAGCGCCAGAGTAGCACCACCACGATTGATGATGTCTTCGGCCTTGACCACATGGCGGTGCGTGGGGGACAGCTGGTCCTGACGCGAAATCATGATTTTCTCAGCATAGCACATGCCGCCGCCGCGCTTGAGGTGTTCTGGATCACCATTGCGCACTGTGAAGAGAAACAGACCCAGCTCGTCGAATTTCCCGGCGCCGTAATCGGTAATATCCCAACCAAGACGGGCATCGATAATGGCCTGAATGTCGCTGCGTCGCGCGCGCATTTCATCGGGCGTGAAATAGGCAAAAGGTGGCAACAGGAAACCGAAGGACCGGATGAAATCATCCGCTTCTTCCATGATGTGGTTGACGGTTGAACGTTTCATGTTGGTCCTCAATCCGTTTGGTTTGCTGTCGCAGACAGCACATTTTGGTCTATAAAATACCGATGGGACATCGGCAGCGTCGCAGCCCCCAGACTGCGAGCTTCGTGGCCGACGGATCCGGCCAGAATATCTGGGCGTGCAAGGCCCTGCGTATTTAAGGTTTCAAGCACAGAGGCGGTTTTCTCCACCAAAGCGCTGCGCACATCCTGCGGAAATGCGCCATCAATGATAATGGCCTGAAAATCGATGACCGAGCAACAGGTCAACGCCGCCTGGGCCAAATAATTTGCACTGTCCTCAATCCATTGATCCAGAACCGGCCCAAATGTCGTCCAGGCGTTAGGAGAAACCCAAATGGGTGATGGGTCAATGCTTTGCTGTGTGAGCGCAAATTCCAGACTGGCCAGTGACACCTTGTCGAGCAATTGCCCACTGCCGTGTCTTCCAACAGCTATGGGCAGAGAACCCAGCGCTCCGGCATTGCCGGTGGGTCCAGAATAGACCGCATGGTCAACCACAATACCGCCGCCGATAAAATAACCGATAAAGAAATAGGCAAAATTACTCAATTCCGGCGCGTGGCGCAGCGTCAATTCTGCGCGACAAGCCGTTGTTGCATCGTTTTGTACATGGACAGGAAGCTTTGTCAGCTCAGCTATTCTGCTGGCCACATCAATTTGCTTCCAGTCAGCAAGGCCGGCATCAGCAGAGCCACCCTGCCCCACTGCCTGTGCCCAGTTCCAAAGCTCGAACGGCATGGCCACACCGATTCCGCAAATTCTATGCTGCAGATCAGCAGGCACAACGTCCAGAATGTCCGGCAACTCCGATTGCAGGAAATCGAGAATGGCATCAGGAAGCGGATAGGCATAAGCCCTGCTGGCAGAGGCCCGGATCGCGCCGGCAAAATCCATCAACACCAGTTCGGATGTGCGCCGCCCGATTTTCAGACCAATTGAGAACGCACCATCAGGATTCAATGTTGCAGCAGATAACAGCTGATTAGCTGCACCACGCGGCGGCTCCCGCAACAGCAGCAAGGAGTCCTTTTCCAGGTCATCCAGAATGCGAGACACAGTCTGTACAGGTAATCCACTGTGGTGGACAATGTCGACCTCCTGCAGCGAGCCGTGCTGCTTGAGCAGGCTCATCACCACGCGCTCATCATGGGTCCGCGTTGCGACCCCATTTGTACTGATACTATCACTGCCTGTGAGAGGAAGGGTCACACCCTGTACTCCATATTCATGCCAACTCCCGACTGTTCATATAGGAACCAATTATGACGGGTGTTTGGGTACAGCGCCTAATAAGTCAATTTGACCTGATAATAGGTTGGAGAATTGACGGGTTGCCCTCAATCAGAGCGATTTTTCTATGGCCGCCTTGTCAGGGATGCTGGGTTGGGCACCAAAAATCGTGCAGGCCAGGCTGCCTGCAACGGATGCACGTGACAAAGCATCTTCTACCGAAAACCCTTGATCCAACGCTGCCGCAAAGGCTCCCGTGAAGGTATCACCTGCTGCAGTCGTGTCCTTGACATCAACCGATAGCGCCTTGCCATGATGGTTGCCCGCCGGTCCAAAACTGAAGGCACCCTTGTTGCCCAATGTCACGATCACATTATTTCCGGTCTGCTGTGCCAAGGCCTCAGCAGCCTTCACGGAGTCAAATCCAGCTGAAATACCGGCTCCAAAGGCCACGATCAATGCCTCAGTTTCGTTCACCACCAGCCAGTCAATCACAGCCAGTTCTTCATTGGACAGCTTGTATGCCGGGGCGACATTGTGAATGTCCTTCAGGCCAAGCTCACGTGCCTTCAAATGGGTAAGATGGGTTTCTTTTTCCGGCACCTCATTCTGGGTGAGCAGATAACCATCGGCCTGTTTCAACACGTTTAACTGTGAAGCAGACGCACTGGCATTCGCGCCACTGGCAACAGCAATTGCGTTTTCGCCATTCTCATCAACTGTGATATTGGCAATGCCTGTTGGCGCATCCACCATCATGATCTGAGACAAATCCACGTCATCACGCTTCAGATTTTCCAGTGCCAGATCGGCGAAAGCATCTTTGCCGACGGCCCCTATCATCAACGTCTCGCTGCCAGCACGGCGCGCCGCCAATGCCTGATTGGCACCTTTGCCACCGGGAATAAGCTGATAGGAGTCGCCTTTGACCGTCTCACCAGGACCCGGAATGCGGGCTGTGCGGGTGACGATATCCAGATTGATGGACCCAAATACAATAATCATGAAATTGCCCAGCCTTTTCCCACTTGCCCGCGAAGTGTCATATGCAGGCAACAAAAGTCAAGGTTGTAAAATTTATAACATCAACCCTTAGTTTAAATCAGCCATGTTTCGGGATTTTCAATTGGCTCATTGCGTGAGGCCTTTTGCAATCCAATCACACAGCGCACAATAACCCACACGGCAATGGCCAGCATCAACAAAAACCCTATCGCAACCAATGTCAGGACAAGGGCTGCGAAAAACATCAGCAATCCGATCCAGAAGGTGCGGATGAGGAAGGTATAGTGTGTCTGGAGCCACGGAGCCGCCTTGCCGCGGTTCATGTAAGCAAAAACCAGGCCGACAATGCAGGTTATGCCAACCACAAAACTGACCAGATAGAGAATGTAAACCAGCCGCACATTGTTCGGGCCGGGTGACATCCAATCATCAATCTGTTTTTCAATCTGATCGTCATCCTGTGTCATGGTGCCATCCCCAAATTAGTTTGCTTGCATTCTATGCTGTCTTGCAGGCATCGGCATGTCAAGCAAATGCGGCAAGCGTGATCAGAGACAGAACACAGGTAATAATAATGACCTGCGCAATATCATCTGTACGCACATCATAGAGCATCGCCAGACTGAACGACATGGCACCTGCGGGCGCTGCAGCGGCCAGCATGAACTGGTTGCTGACATTATCCGCGCCCACGGATAGCGTAAGGCCAAGCCACATGGATGCGGGAAACATGATGAGCTTGAGCAGGGTGAAGGTCATGACCACCTTGTCCGGCCGGAACCTTGTCTGGGAAAGCACGACGCCCAGAGCATAAAGAGCAACCGGTGCAGCGCCTGCCCCGGAAAAACCGACAAAGGTATTTACTGGTGCCGGGACGGTGAAACCGGCCAGATTGAACACAAGGCCAACAACAATGGCCTGAAGCATGGGAACCTTGGCAATGCCGAGGGCAACAGAACCAGGACTGACCTTGCCAAGACTGATGATCTGAAGTGCCAGCATGGCGCCGCCAAAAGCGACAATTGCATCCAGGGTCACAATGCTGCTGATCGGCAGCACGTTGGTTTCGCCATAGAGCAGAACTGACATGGGCAGCACATAAAGCGCATTGTTGCCAAAAATCCCGCAAAACCCCAGTAGAAGCGACTCTTTTCGCGTGCGCCGAAACAGACGATGAGCCACCCAGAAGCCACAGCTGAAAATGATGATCTGAACCAGCAAATAGACCAGAATAGGCGCAAGGCTGAAGCTCTGGATTGATGAATTTGCAATCAACCCAAAAATATAGATCGGCAGCAAAACAGACATGGCAAACCGGTTCAGCAGTCGCGCATCGTCAACGCTGGATTTACCGGCCCGGCCCATGCCGAACCCGAAAGCCATAATAGCAAAGACCGGCAGAATGGGGTCCATCAGGACTTGCAGAATTTCCAATGCTGAAACCTTGTGGGAAGTCAGGGCCTGGACCCAATTGGGGGATGCAGCCCTAAGGCGCGGTTCCTATGCTGCTCTCATAGTCTGATCTGAGCTGCTGGAAAAGCGCTATATAGTCGATATTGACGTAATTCATGCGCATTTCCAGCGCCTCGTGAAAGCGCTCTTCATCGGGCTTGTCTGTGTAAAACATCACCTCAAGACCGGCAGCCTGACATTCATAAATCCGCGATGCGTCAAACGAATCTGTATTGAACTCCACAATGCTGGCGTGGTGTTCTTCTATGGCAGCTTCTGGGCTGCCCGCATTGCTCCAATGCACCATGCGGCGCACGTCGGAACAGTGCTGAAACATCTGTTGGCGCATCTGTGGATCGAAGGAAAAGGTGAAGCAGCGGTCAGCAATATCAAGCTTGCGCACCACGCTTGCGACCTGTTCACAATCCGCCCGTTTGATTTCCAGATAGAAACCGGCCCGGTCGGCAAAGGCAGCGAGATAGGCTTCAAGACGCGGTATGACTTCGCCTTCAAAGCGCGGCGCGAACCAGCGTCCCGCATCCAGCCCATCAATCTCAGCGCTGCTTAGCTCGGAAATGGGACCCGATCCATTGGTCGTGCGGTCGACTGTATCGTCATGCAAGACATAAAGCACACCATCTGCCGACTGATGGATATCCAGTTCAATAATCGAACCGCCCAGCTTGAGTGCCATCTCGGCGGAGGCAAATGTGTTTTCAGGAGCACTCAGACGTGCGCCCCGATGACAGACCATTTTTGTTTGATGCACGGCTTGTTCCAATGCTTGTAACACCAGTACTTTGGCATGCGTATAGATGCATGAATGCACCCACTAGAACGTTAATTATTTATACGGGATCATTTGACCGAATTGGGGCGTTGCTGGTGAGGCACAGTTTACGCCGCAAATATTTCTACTACAAGTGGAGTGCAGCAATACCCAGCGAGCGCGCCAATCCTGCCGAATGGACAATAAATGCTCTGGGGTCTGGACCCTAGTAACCCATCATGCCGCGAAGGGCCGGGAGCACACTGGCCGCAAAAATGCCAACCCCTCCGCCAATTGCCAACCGCAATCCCAGTCCGCCCAGACTTGGGGCGAGGCCCGAAAGAATGCCGCAAACCACGGCATACCAAGCGATTGTTGTTCCGTCGATTTCCATAAATCCTCCCAAGGCCGGAAACGCCGCAATGTTGGTGCGCACCCGGGACAGTGTCAAGTCGCCAGACACCGCTACTCCAGCAGCAGATCTTCAAGCGGGTCATGTTCGGCCACGAAGTGTCCCGGCAAGCGTTCCAGCAACTTCGGCAAGTATGGCGTGTCATCGCCCATTCGAGAAGGCAGGAACCGCAGCCGCGCCATGGGATCGATCGGCGAGGTCAACTCGCCCTTCAACCGCAGCCGTTTGCGACTTTTTTCAATTTCGGGATCGGGAATCGGAACCGCTGAAATGAGTTGCCTTGTGTAAGGATGCTGAGGGTTTTTGAACAAATCATCGCGATCCGCCATTTCCACCACGCTGCCCAGATACATAACAAGAATGCGATGGGATATTTCCCGAACCACAGACAGATCGTGAGAAATAAACAGGTAAGACAGATCAGATTCAGCCTGTAATCCACCAAGCAATTCCAGTATCTGCGCCTGTATGGAGACATCCAACGCAGACACCGCCTCGTCACAAATAACCAGTTTTGGCCTTAGAATAGTGGCCCGGGCAATGCCAACACGCTGGTTTTGGCCGCCAGATAATTCATGCGGATAACGGTTGATCATGGCCGGTTCCAGTCCGACCCGTTCCATCTGTGCCGCAATGAGGGCCTTGCGATCAGCCTTTGTGGCGTCACGCTGAAAAATGCGCAGTGGCTCCATAATAGAATCGCCGATGGTCATGGCAGGATTGAGACTTGCCATCGGGTCCTGAAACACAATCTGCAAATCTTTCCGCTTCTGGTTCATGGCGTGTCGGTCCAGCGCGGTCAGGTTGGAGCCAAGCCAGGTAACAGCGCCAAAGGTTGGCGGGATCAATTGCAGGACAGCACGTGCAAGAGTGGATTTGCCTGATCCGGATTCACCGACAATGCCAATGGTTTCCCCAGGTCTTAAAGCGAAACTCACACCATCGACGGCGCGCAACAAGGCAGGTTTTGCGAAGAAGCCGTTGCTGATCTGGAAATGAACCTTCAGATCATCCACGTTCAAAAAGTCTGTCTGCTCCAAGCGCGGTTGATACGGTTTGATTTGCCGGTCGGACCCTGACTTGCCGTCGAGACGCGGCATAGCCGCCAACAGCATTTTTGTGTAGTCATTTTGCGGCGCGTAGAAAATGTCATCTGCCGAGCCTTCCTCGACATAACGCCCATGCCGCATCACCTGAATGCGGTCACACATGCGTGCCACGACGCCCATATCATGGGTGATGAGGGCAATGGCTGTGCCATGATCCCGGCGCAACTCATCCATCAGATCCAGTATCTCGGCCTGAATGGTGACATCCAGAGCGGTGGTTGGTTCATCTGCGATCAGCAATTTTGGGTCACATAACATGGCCATTGCGATCATCACCCGCTGACGCATACCGCCGGACAGTTCATGCGGGTATTGCCGCAAACGCTGGCTGGCAAGTGGAATGTGCACCCGTTGCAACCACTCAAGGCATTTGGCATCGGCTTCCGCACCACTCATCTGCTGATGGGTTTTCAGAACTTCACGCATCTGCACGCCAATTTTCAGATGCGGCGTCAGCGATGTCAGCGGGTCCTGAAAAATCATGGATATGGCGCGACCACGTATTTGGTTCAAAGCTTTGCTGTCCATGGCGAGCAGATCAGCGCCCTGAAAATCCACCGTACCGCGCGCTGTGCCATTTCTATGCAGCAAGCCCATTGCGGCTAGGAAAGTCTGGCTTTTGCCTGACCCGGATTCACCAACAATGCCCAAACATTCGCCAGGCAGAATATCACAATTGACGCCCTGCACAGCTTCCACAAGACCATCATGGGTCTTAAAATCCACATGGAGATCACGAATGCTGAGCAACGGATTAACGGTCACCATCTAATGATCCTTCGGATCAAATGCATCGCGCAGACCATCACCGATGAACAGCAGGCTGAGCAGCAACGTCACCAGAAAGCCTGCTGGGAACCAGAGCAGCCAGGGCATGACTTCAAACACATTTGCTCCAGCAGCAATCAGGGTACCAAGCGAGGTCAATGGTTCCTGAACGCCAAAGCCAAGATAGGACAGGAAGCTTTCGGTCGCGACAATTTCCGGCACAGTCAAAGCGGCATAAATAACCACTGGCCCCACCAGATTGGGCACGATGTGTCTAAAGATGATGGCTGGTGTGCTTTGTCCCGAGGCGCGCGCAGCTTCGATATATTCCCGCCGACGGATCGATAAGGTCTGCCCTCGGACAATGCGTGCCATCGTCAACCATTCCAGCGCGCCGATGGCGGCAAACAATAAAAACACATTGCGTCCGAAAATCACCATCAGCAGAATGACAAACAAGATGTAAGGCAGCGCATAAATGATATCGACAAAGCGCATCATCGCCTGATCAATCCGACCGCCGAGATATCCGGCAAACGCGCCATAAGTGACACCGATCACCACGGAAACCAGAGTTGCAACCAAAGCAACGGCCAGGGAAATGCGCGTGCCGAACAAAGTGCGCGCCAAAAGATCGCGTCCGTTCTGATCGGTCCCGAAATAGTGCCCGCTTTCAAATGATGGCGGTACGCGAAAGGCGTTCCAGTCGGGGTCTTCATAATTGTAGGGCAGCAGTGAAGGTCCGATAAAAGCGGCCAGGATCAGCAGGACCAACAGAACCACACCCGTCATGGCCGCTTTGTTACGGCGAAAGCGCCTCAGTGCATCCTGCGTCAGGCTGCGCCCTTTTGGTGCAGTCAAGACAGTTTGGGCAACATCGGCTGCCTCTTCGCGATAGGAGCGCCCGATCATTGGCTTGTCACTTTGGGATCAAGCCAAGCATAGAGAATGTCGACTATGAGGTTCAGCATGACAATCAGAACCATGTAAAAAATCACCGTTCCAAGCACCATGCCGTAATCCCGGTTAAGCGCCGCATTGATGAAATAGCGCCCTATCCCCGGCAATCCGAAAATGGTTTCCACCACGATAGAGCCGGTCAGCAGGTAACCAGCGGCGGGGCCCAGATAGGACACAACCGGCATCAATGCCGGTTTCAAAGCATGGCGCAGGACAATGGGTCCCGTGTTCAGCCCCTTGGAGCGCGCCGTGCGGATAAAATTGGAATGCAGAACTTCAATCATGGCGCCGCGCATCAGGCGGGAAATGCGAGCAATATGCGGCAAGGCCAGAACGGCAACCGGCAGAACAATATAGCGCAACTCACCATCGCCCCAGCCGCCCACCGGAAGCCAGCCAAGCTCCACGCCGAATGTCAGCTGAAAAATTGGCGCGAGCAGGAAACTGGGCAGGATGAGGCCGAGCAATATGATGCTGGCAAGGGCATAATCAGGCAAGGAATTTCGCCACAATGCACCATAGATGCCAGCAAGAATGCCAAAGAAAACAGCCACAATGAACGCGGTGCCACCAATGATGATGGTGTAAGGCAAGCCCAGTTTCAGCTGCTCTGCAACGTTGAAATCTTCGTTTATGAAAGAAGGGCCCAAATCGCCTTGCAGCACATTGCCAACATAGATCGCATATTGCTGGATCAGTGGTTTGTCGAGATTGTAATGCGCTTCCAGATTTTGTTTCACCGCTGGCGGCAAGGGACGCTCGCCATCAAACGGTCCGCCCGGAGCCAGCCGCAGAATGAAGAAACAAACCGTAATTGCAATCCAGAGAACCGGGATTGTGGTGAGGAATCGCTTGAGTGCGTAAAGCAACATGGTTGGTGTGGTCCCTGCCGGACTTCAGAATAGGTCGACTATGCGCTGTTGCAAAGTCTGGCAGGGACAAATCCAAATAGCTTATTCGACAAGCTCCAGCCATCTTGTGCGGTGAATGTCGAAGACGTTATTTTCAAAGCCCTTGACCTTCGACGACACAACATTGCGTGACAGGTAGTAGTAGATTGGAATGGCTGCTGTCTGATCCAAGGCAATTTGCTCCGCCTGTTTCATCAGATCTGCCCGTTTTTCCAGATCAACGATGCCGTTGGACTGTGTCATCAACGCATCGAACTCCGCATTGCTGAAGCGGCCGTAATTGTTCGGAATGCCAGTTTCCAGCAGGTTGAGGAAATTGTGTGCGTCATTGTAATCGGCCAGCCAGCCAGCGCGCCCAATATCGACAATATTGCGCTGCAATTCATCGTAATGCACCTTCACCTCGGTGTTGTAGAGGCTTACTTCAATGCCCAGTTGCTTCCACATGGCTGCAACTGCAACTGCAATCCGCTTATGATTTTCATTGGTGTTGTAGCGCAATTGAAGCGCCAGTGGATTGCTGGCATCAAACCCGGCTTTTTCCAACAAAGCCTTGGCTTCAGCAACTTTCTCGCCATAGGGCAGATCTTTCCAGCTGAAATAGGCTGGTTCGCCGTAATTGGCCATACCAGGCGGCACCCAGGAATAGGCTGGCAATTCGCCCGTGCCCAATATCTGCGGGCCAATCACTTCCCGATTGATCGACATCGCCAGTGCCTGCCGCACATCTGCATTGCCAAAAGGCGGCTTGTTGTGGTTGACCACATAGTAATACAGCCCGGCAAAAGCCGCGACCTGAGGCTCGCCTGGCATGTTGGTCTGCATCCATTCATACTGATCGGTTGGAAACTCGGTCATGATATCGAAATCACCGGCGCGATAACGCTTCAGAGCTGCGGATTCATCTTCCAGAACGAAAAATTTTGCGCTTTCGATTTTTAGATTGGCCGCATCGTAATAGGTGTCACTCTTGACCGTTGTCACGTGGGAGCCCGGAACCCATTCGGTGGGCCGGTAAGGACCATTGGTCACGATGTTCTCGAGTTTGACCCAGTCGGAACCCTTATCTTCGACAACATGCCTTGGCAGTGGATAGGCCGTGTAATGGGTCAGCGCGCCCAGAAAATAGGGCGTCGGCTGCTTCAGCGTGATTTCCAGGGTTGTGTCGTCCAGGGCTTTGACACCCAACTCGCCCAGATCAGCGATTGTGCCGCCATTGATCTCTTCGGCATTCATAATCGGGTATTGCAGATAAGCGTAATCTGCCGCTGTTGCCGGATCCATGAGCCGCCGGAGTGCAAATTCAAAATCACCCGCTGTAACCGGAGTGCCATCACTCCATACGATGCCCTCGCGCAGGTTGAACGTGTAGGTCAGACCGTCTTCTGAAATGGTCCAGCTTTCCGCCTGTCCGGGAATTGGTTGCGCACCACGATCCTCGGTCAGAAGGCCTTCAAAAATATCCCCGACGATCCGGTTTTCCCAGTCGCCGGAAACCTTATGCGGATCGAGTGACGTAGGATCGCCACCATTATGGATGTTCAGTGTTGCTGCCGACAATGGGGAAATCAGAACTGCCGAGACAGCAAACGCTGCTATCGATTTCAAGAAGCCGTGAAACATTTTTAAGGTCTCCTTTTCTCTAAAAATTTATTTAAAACAACATGTTAGCTTTAGAACACGTTGAGCTCTGAGGTAACGATAGCTTGAGTGATAGCGGCACACAATCACTAAGTGCACCTTTCAGTAGAGTGGCATTGCATTTGAATTACTGGCCACACCATCTGGCATCTGGTCCCAATTGGGGGGATTGAATTGGGTTCAACCCCTAAGATCGCCTTGCACAGCACTTTGTGGTATCTGGCTAAAGTCCAGACTCAGTCCACTTCCAAACAAGGTCAGCCATGCGGTTTATTCTGGCTCTTCTACTGATCATTACATGCACTGCCACTGGCGCTTTGGCGCAAACATCTGTCGAAGAGCTAACGGGTGACGATCATGCGCCAGTGACGATGGATGTGATGAGCGGCGAAACCATTGCTGCTGGACGGGACATACCCTCCGACAGCGCTATTGCAAGCCGGATTTCCGGGATTTTTGCAGAGATCGATGCTTTGAAAACAATCAGGGTATCTGTCCGCTCCGGCGTGGTATTGCTGCAAGGTGCGTTGCCGGATCAGATTGCCATTGACCAGGCCGAAGCTCTGGCGGCCCGCGTTGAAGGGGTCGTGACCGTCTCAAATCAGTTGCAGGAAGAGACCTCTGTTTCTGAGCGTATTGTTCCTGTCATGGAACGACTCTCAACCCGCCTGCTACAGGCGCTCAACTACATTCCCTTGCTGACGGTGGCCCTTCTTGTTTTCGCAATCGTCAGCATTTTCGGCTGGTGGCTTGCTGCACGTAGATGGCCATTTGAAAAAATTGCACCAAACGCCTTTATTTCCGATCTCCTGCGCCAGATCCTGCGTCTGGTGTTTTTGGGGCTTGGCCTTGTTCTGGCGCTCGATATTCTGGGGGCCAGCGCCGTCATTGGAACGGTTCTGGGGGCCGCCGGTATCGTGGGCCTTGCGGTTGGCTTTGCGGTGCGCGACACCGTTGAAAACTATATTGCGAGTATTCTGCTCAGCCTGCGCCAACCGTTCCGGCCGAAGGATTATGTGGAAATTGACGGGCATCAAGGCCACGTCATCATGTTGACGTCACGTGCGACCGTGTTGCTCAGTCTGGATGGAAATCATATCCGCATTCCCAATGCCACCGTCTTCAAAAGCGTGATCACAAATTACTCGCGTCACCCTGAACGCATGTTTGTTGTTGAAATGGGTATTGCGCCCAATGGTGATCTTCAGAAGGCCGTTGATATCGGGCATGACGTGCTGAAGGAACTGGATTTCATTTTGACGAAACCCCAGCCTGAAGCACGTATTGAAAAACTTGGGGATTCGACCGTTCAGCTACGCTATGCAGGCTGGGTGGATCAACGTGAGACCAGTATGCCACTGGCGCGCGGCCAGGCCATAAGACTGATTATGCGCGCCTTGGAGAATGCCGGATTTGAGCTTCCGGAACCGGGCTATCGCGTCACGCTCACCGATGCGAAATCAGCGCCATCTTCCAAACCTGCCTCTGCTGCAAAGAAAAAACTGCCCCCGGTTGAAGAGGCAGATATTTCGGCCGATGAAGGCATTGCGGAAATCGTCGAGGAAGAGCGCGCGCAATTGGGTGATCAGGATCTGCTGAAAGACGACGCTCCCCAGGAAATGGGCTAGCGGAAACCACGATTTGATGACAATTCAGAACTGGATTATCGTTTCAAATCCGTTGTTTCTTGCGCGGCCTAGCCCTCCACCTGTCGAATCTCCATATTTGGCGCTTTTTTCACGTGAACTCAAAAGCCAATCTCCTCCAAGCCTTTTTCCAACAGCCATTGTCGTCACCAGACACATCTGAAGTTGGACTGCAATCAAGTGCATCAACGGCAGAATCGGCATCTGCTCGTCGGCCATAAAGTCCTTCCTCAAAATTGATGCTCACCACTACAAAGGTGCAGGGAGAGACCAATGTTCCCGCTACCAGAAAATCGGAGTTTGGTGGTGACTTCGGCCCATAGCTGACGCTGATCGGAGTGTCAGTCGCTTATTGCCGCTTCACCAAAGCGGTCCTTGTGGCTCGCTATTAGCGCGTCGGTCTGGTCTAACCATCGAGTGGCCTCGCCCGTTTTATCTTGATTGCGAAGCTGCTCAGCCAAATGTTCAAGAATTGGAATCGATCGATTAAGAATTGCGGAAAGGTCCACTTCACTATCAGCGTCGAGTGTGAGTTGTTGAGTCAAGTGCGCGGCACCTTTGTTGATTTTCGTTCGATCCTCGTCGGTAATGAAATATCCATCTGCTGCGGCCAGTACGGCATCAGGATCTATCGCAAGGTCTGCCGCTATTAAGTCGTCTTTTCTTGAACGGACACTGCGCAGGAAATCATCAAGTTTTCTGACAGCAAAAAAACTATAGAGACGAGTTGCATTGGAAACCAGCTCATGACCATGAGCCAGACCCATCATCATATCCTCTGCATCGACGTGCCGAGCGAAATCACCACACCATGTGTGGAATGAAAAGCATTGATCAACGCATTCGCAGATTGTCACAATTTTGGCTGTTGTTTCATCCACGGCTTGACCTTTCCCTATGTAAACCATTCGTTTTCTGTAGGTAAATGAAGTGACAAATCTTGATTGTGCCCGCTGCCGACACTGGAGCAAATTCAACCGATTTCACGAAAGCCGACTCTCGGTTTTCTTTTTTTGAAGTGTCAAAATGCTCGATGGTTTTGAGAACTTTTTATTGCTCGGTGTACAAAGGAAATAACGTCATAGAAGGGAGGATTGATCGCTATCATCCACCCTCAAGACGCCCAAAAGCTGCCAAGTCTGCGGGCGCTTTGCCATATTTCCTACACAAAACATCATTCCCCTTTTTGGGTACTCGTCATTAAATGTCTTATCCATCCAATCCAATACGGCTGTCTCTGACCCCAACCTCCGCCGTCCGTTAAAGAACATAGCGTGGGCTTCCCAGTCTCCGTTCGCATAGTTGTGGGGGCCGTCTTGATCTTCAAATTTGAACCGAAATTCATAAGGAGAGGGTTCTAAGCTCTCGATCTCTTTGTCAAGAAATGATTTTTGTCGAGCCGCATTGCGATAAGTGTCACGCTCCCGCTGCAATTGTACGTCGCTTTTCTTTTTGTAAAAAAAGTGGGGTTTCTGAGGGCGAATAAGTGCCAAAGACTTACCCTGGCCGGCAGCATGTTTTACAGACGCTGATGGTAAAGAACCAAGCAGCTTTTCTCGCTCACTACGCTTTAGCGTCCCGTCTACTTCGATCTTGTCTTCCATGACACGACAGCTTTCAGCCCTCCTGTCACTAGGGTGTGGACTCAATTCATCCAGCACCTGATTGCGAAGAGTTGCGCCATTGAGAGGAAGTTGCACGCCTTCTTCTCGAACCGTGTTGCGAGCCTTCGCATGTCCTTCATTTTGCAAAAGAATCG
>Ga0163215_101024_pt1 | contig 23389 bp, 19 predicted proteins | sample SynspAceP_FD_185934 | JGI IMG/M metagenome (GOLD analysis project Ga0163215, IMG submission 185934) | Saline lake microbial communities from Ace Lake in Antarctica - Synechococcus sp. Ace-P (Hybrid Assembly) | ecosystem: Environmental > Aquatic > Non-marine Saline and Alkaline > Saline | place...
TAAGCCTAAGCTATGCGTATTCTCGATAACATCATAAGTGACCGCGGGTCGAAATATGCAGTCTCGGGAGGACCCTGCGCATCCGAGGAGGAGGCTAAAACCTTTATCAAGGCGCTTTGCCGCAAGAAGAAATTCGCCAAGGCGTCACATAATACATGGGCTCTGCTGAGTGGCGATGCCCCATTGAAGAACGATGATGGCGAGGCAGGTGCGGGCATGGTGATCTTGCGGATGCTGGAGCGAGAAGGATTGCGCGACCATATCATCGTGGTTACGCGATGGTTTGGCGGCAAGCATCTGGGCGGCGACCGCTTCCGGCACGTGCAGGAAGCGGTGCGGATTTACCTTTCCGATCTGGGCGCAAACTGAGGTAAGTTGTCGAGCGTCAATTCGGCCCGAAGCCGACATTCACCGGCCAATCTGTTAATGCAAGACAGCCCTCACCTTATGAGGAGTCATCCCGTTCAATTGTTGAACTTGTTACTCTTTAAATTCTTGAGTGTGTTTGTTCTAGATTTGGATGACTTGGGAGCTGTGACAACACTGCCCGATGGCGACATGTCCAACAGTGACCGACGGAGGCTGGTTTTGTTTCCCTTGCGTACGGCATACTTGGCACAATGGGTGCCATCGGGCGCGCAGCCGATACAAATGGTACTGCCGTCGCGCTGCTCATTGCAGCAGGCCACAACACTGGGCGTTCGGACAACTTCACCACCACCAGATTTACACAACAAGATGCCGTCGCTTGCCTGATCTCGTGGAATTGGTGTTCTGCTCGCTGCGAATACCTCACTGCCGAGGGCCACGAGCACCAGAAGGGGAATGGTGGCCAAGATAAGTCGTGACAAACCAAGTGAAATTTTTCGGGAATGTGCAGGATGCAGCGAATTTGAACTCATAATAAAACTCTCCTTTGTAGAACAATATCCGAGAGTTCATGAGCTGACCTCTCATTCTAAACGGGGCACTTCGGAGGCTTCTTGGCGATGCCGATTGGTGGTTACAGCCCGAAAGTAGAAGTCGAGCATGACATCCAGTGAAGTTGGACTCCGCTGAAGGCGGCTGCGGAGAGCCGCCCCCTCCCAGCAATCGACCAACAGGTCAGCCATTTCCTGGACATTGCTATCCTCCGGGATCTCCTGAAGCTTTCGCGCTTCTTCGAGGCAACTGGCCACCCGTTCGGCAATAGCGGCAAAGCACTTTGAAATTTTGTCTCGAAACACTTCGCTAACCCCAGACAGCTCCTGACCAAGCCCGCCGAGCAGACAGCCCATGTATCCCTCCTCTCGGTAGGATTTCTGCGTCATCTCGAAAAAATCCCGAACCCGCATCAATGGAGGCCGCTTAGTGTCTGCGAGGGTCACATCGAGACCTGCATGAACTTGTGTCATGTAGCTATCAACAACATGCAGCGCGAAGTCTTCCTTGTCTTTAAAGTGATGGTAGAAAGACCCTTTCGGAATTTTGGTCTCTGCAAGCAGAGCTTGAATACCCAGATCGTTGTAACCATGCTTGAGAAGCATGCGGAGCCCGGTTTCGATCAACCGCTGCTTGGTTGAATGGATTGGCAAATCATTTTCTTCGCCGTCTCTAACTTCTTCGTTCATATTTACTTCTGCGGTTGGACAATCACCGAGCTGGCCGTTTAAGGGGACAACTAGCCTTTCGTCATTTCGATCATATGATCAATAACATGACTGTGCTGGTGTTGCGGGCTAAACATTATGATTTCCGCGTCAGCGTCGACTTTCACATTGTGGCCGGGTGGCCAGTAGAACAGATCATTGGCAGTGACGGTTTCCTGAACTCCTGCCGCATCGGTCGTTGTCAATCGACCGTCAAGCACTACCCCCAATGCGGCGATTGACACAGGTTGCCCTCCAATCCCTGAAACAGTGGCGTGGTGTCCACTCCTGCAGACAGGGTGAAGTACTCACAACTAATCTTGCCAAGACCGGTCGCATCGCCAAAGTCCTTGTGCTGACGAATGATGGCTCCTGGGATCTGCATCTTTATATCGACGTGTTCTTTGGAAACGCGCATGACAAAATCTCCTCATGAATTACATCACTAGACCGATTGGTCTAGTCAAGGCTATTCTGTATTTTCAAAATGTCAATGGCGTTAATGTGCCAGACGGCAGGGGTAGTATTTGAATAGCCACTTCGTCTGTCCGGTGAGCCCTGGTCATATTGGCAGCCAAGGTCCGCTTACCGCCCGTTTGAGACGTTTGATGAGTTTTGTCGCAATGGCGCTCCCGGCCCAAAGCTGCCGTTGATGCCCAGATCAAATTATGATGCAGATTGCCCAGGTGCGCGGCGGAACACTGGTAGCCATCCCACCGCAGGCAGAACCGGATCACTGGCTCACCGAATGCGTGGGCTTCGATATCGCAGACAGGATCTGCAAAGGACTTGCGATTGTCGATGCCGATGACCGCAAGAAAGGCGTCACCGGCGAGGTGCTTCCTTTGGTGACCGTCCGGCGGACCCGCTCTGGCGAGGTGAAGGATTCGCCAGTTACGCTGCTTGAGCAGCGTAACTCCAGGGCAGCAACTCGTCGATACGAGTGATCTTGTGGTCAGCGATGCGGCCGAGGACCTGGCCTGCCCCCAAGGGGTGATCCGGATTCAATGTTAGTGCATGCTCGGCCTGACCGCTACCGCCGGAGTTGAAGTCAGCCCGTTTTCGCGAGACCAAACTGTGGCTTCAGGTGCCGGTGGCTTGTAGTTCAGTGATGAGTGAGGACGCACGGTGTTGTAGTGCTGTCGCCAGCCCTCGATGATGATCTTTGCCTCCTTGAGCGTGTAGAAGATTTCTCCGTTGAGCAGTTCGTCCCTGAGCTTCGAGTTGAAGCTTTCGCAATAACCATTCTCCCAAGGGCTGCCCGGCATGATGTAGGCCGTTTTGGCACCAACCAGCGCAATCCACTCCCTCAAAGCTTTGGCGATGAATTCCGGACCGTTGTCGGAACGAATATGCCCAGGGATGCCCCGCAGGATGAAGAGATCGGACAGCACGTCGATGACATCAACAGCCTTCAGCTTTCTCTCGACCCTGATGGCGATGCATTCTCGCGTGAACTCGTCGATCACATTGAGCATGCGGATTTTCCTTCCATTGTGCGTGCGGTCCTCGACAAAATCATAAGACCAGACATGGTTGGGGTATTCCGGCTGAAGCCGGATGCACGAACTGTCGTTCAGCCAGAGCCGACCGCGCTTGGGTTGCTTGGATGGAATCTTCAGCCCCTCACCCCGTCATATTCGCTCAACCCGTTTGACGTTCACAAGCCAGCCTGCCTGATGCAGCATCGCCGTGATGCGACGATAGCCATATCGGCCATACTGGAGAGCGAGTGCCGTGATGTCGGCGGTCAATGCCGCTTCATCATCCGGGGTCTTTGCGACTTTGCGCTGCGTGGAACGATGCTGACTTAGAACCCGGCATGCCCGCCGTTCGGACACACCCAGCTCTTCGGTGACATGATCCACACAAGCGCGGCGGCGGGCGGGGCTTAGAAGTTTCCCCTGGCGGCCTCCGCAAGGATCATCTTGTCCAAGGTCAGATCGGAAACTGCCCGACGGAGGCGAGCGTTCTCGGTCTCCAATTCCTTCAGACGCTTCACCTGATCGCCCTTCAGGCCACCGTACTCTGATCGCCAGCGGTAATATGTAACTTCCGTCACGCCTATCGACCGGATTGCCTCCGCCATCGATTTGCCCTGTGCATTCAGCACGTCAACTTGACGAAGCTTCGTGACGATCTCTTCTGCCTTGTGTCTTTTACCTGCCATTTCAATGTCCTTCTTACGGCTCGTAAGCCATACTTCAAAAAGGATCACTTTTCAGGGGGCAGACCAGGTGTGCCGATAGCCATAGACACGCAATCCATATTCTGGGGTGAATTGGCTGTAAAGTGATGCAGACGGGGTTCACATTCAAAGCTTTACAAAAGGGCATTTCCTAATGGTAATCAGGAGAACTGCGCACTTGAGTTTCCAATATCCCAACAGAAATAGTACGACACAAATTATATCTTCAAAGGACAATCTGGTCGTTCGATTATACGAACAAAATTTGACATTTTAGTCCGAGCCAACAAAAGATGCATCTCGTCGCGGATGTGAACGAGTGATGCAAGCGCCAGCTATCTCTATGCTGATCCGGACGCCCTTCAAGAGCGCCCGGTTGGCTAATTTCCGCTTGGCCGTAAGCATTGCCGATACGCCGCGGACCCTACCAGCCGTTTACTGCACCGGCTTCTTCGGTAGAATCATTTCATAATTCGGAAACAGCCCGGGCAGCAACGGATTGATGCGCATCACCGGTGCGGGCTGCGATTTCGATATGCACCTGCCTGCTTGATGGCTGTAGACCTGACCGGGTGGGCATACGTCGCTCGGCGCAGGCTGTGGTGCTGGTTGAGGCGCAGGTTGGGGCGCGGGCCGTGGTGCAGGCTGCAAAACCGGCTGAGGCACGCATCGGAATCCATTCCTGCCCGCCAGCGGTTCTGGCTGGTACCGGGGCGGACAGATGCAGATGCCGCCAATTGGTAAACCGCCGATGCACTGAAACGGTGCAGGCTGCGGTTGCACGGGCCGTGGGGCCGGAGCTCTCGGCTGGGGCGTGCGGGGCTGCGGTTTCGCCACCGGCTTCTTCGGCTCCTGTTTCTTGACAAGCACGCATTCGCCGTTGCGCTCAACCCGAGGCGCGGCGCAGACGCATTTGCCGGTTGCACGCACAGTGCTGTAACCGGGACCGCACTGAGGAAGCGTCACGCTGACACAAGCCCGGTTGTTGGCGGGATTGACATCTGCTTCGGTCTCCTGCTGGCCAAGCAGCGCCGTCAATAGCGTGCGGTCTATAACCGTTCCACCTTCCAGTCCGAGTGACGCGCGGGCTTTGGACGCGGCGCTGCGCGTCTTGCTTCCGATTTTCCCGTCGATTGAACCTGGATTGAAACCCAAATGATCGAGTGCGCGCTGGATCATCCGAACTTCGTCGCGAGCCAGTTCCGTGTTGTCTGTCACGTCGGGAAGAAAGAGTTCCGCACAATTTTCAAATTGGCGGTTGCCACCCCTTTTCGGCATGCCGACATCAAAGGTGAGAAGGAGTTGTTTGCCGCTGGCGAGACCGCCGGGTTCGGCAACGCAGTTCACCTGTTGCCCGGATTGCGAACAAGATGCTGGTCCCGAGACCTGTCGCAGTGTCGCCCCCGGTACAGAGAACGTATCGCGAAGCGCGACCTTACCGTCATAGGTGCGACCGGTCTTGCTGCTGACAACCAACTGGAACCGACAGGTATCCTTTCCGTTGCAGTCACCGATAGCTTTTTTCGTGATAGCGAGGTCGAGTGGCGCTCTAATCGGAACGCAATTTCCTGCGGGATCGTGTTCCTGACCAGGCGGACATGGTTTCGGCTTGGGTGCGGCAAGGACGGTTGTCGTGAAACAAGCCTGTTTCACGGCCGGACCCGGCTGCTGCTCGATGGATCCCGGCATGCTCCGGCGTGCCCACTCGATCGTGCTGCAAGCGGTTTTCTCCTGGGGGGACTCCGGCGGTTCGGAAAGGTCCGGGGCGACCGAGCCCTCGAGTCGAACAATGATCTGTTCGCCTGGATTCATGAAACAGTCGTTGACCTTGCACGCAAAATTTCCGTCGTTGCCCAAAGGGCTCGAACATGACCACGCCGATGTCGGGCAGGCACTCGCGGTGGACCGGATGGCCGGTGTATTGAAGCGCGATCCCGGTGGGAGAGTGCCATCGATGGACAGCGGACCGTTATAAGGCTGGTCACGCAGCGTTGCCGTGAACTGGTAGAAGGAACAGTTGGGTGGCGTACATGTTCCGGTCCCAAGCGGATCATAGTCGAATGAAGAAAGATCATCGCCTGCGGAAAGCCGGGTTTTATAGCAGGACGCGTACGGACCCTGCTTGATCATGGTGTTATTGACCAAAAGATAGGAACAGTTCTCGATCCATGGATGCCGTTCGCCAGCGACCAGCTGGTACCAGAGTGCCGTTGGTTCAATCGAAAGTTCCAAGTTGGCCGAACCACCCGCAGGAATCGTCACATTTGCGATCTTGCAGACAGCCGGATTTGCGCCTTGGCAACTCCAGGCGTTGGTTCCACTGGGAAACCAGTTCGCCAGCTTCCATCCGTTCGGCAACTCCTCGCGAACGGTGATCGGTCCGCTATAGGGAATGCCGTTTGTGGCGGTGATGGTGATCGTGTAGGGACAAATGTGCTGGAAACGGCATTCGTATCCCGTCTTGCTGCCGTCGATAATATCCATATCCGCTGCCGTGGGACCGGTTTTTTCCATGGCGAGATTGGGCCTCAGGCTGACCTTGGAGCAAGATTCCTTCAACAGCAGTCCATCCTTGCCGGGCTTGGCATTGATGTCACTGTAGGCTTCGTCCTGGAACTTTGGCAGCGCCGATTTCAACAACTCGTTGGTGATTTCGGCAGTCTCGTCGGGCGCGCCGTCGCTACCCTTGATGCCGTTATTTGCCTTGTATTTTTTGAGTGCGGCGACCTCCGCTTTGTTGAGCGGCTTGTCCGGGAGCGCTGCGGTATCGTAGTCCACCAGCTTTTCGGCAATCAGCAGGCTGCGAACGAAATCGATTTTGCCTTTGCTGCTCCATCCCGAGGGATCTGAATCATAAAGGAACAAGTTCCCGCAATTCTCAATCGTACCATTGTAGTTCACCCATTCGGGATCAATCTTGGCGGAAACGCGTATCACCCTTGATTCACCAGGCAGTATTGTCGTATTCGCCGAGCACAGGAAAATTTGGAGTGTGCCCCTGCGCCCGCAGTTCAGCGCCGGATCGGCCTCAATCTTTTCAACGATGATGGCATCGGACCCTTCACTGGTATCCCAAATGCTGAGCAGGCCTTTATAGGCGCCCTTGCCTTCGTTTCTGACAATCACAGTGAAATCGCAGTTTTCCCCGGAATTGCAGACTGGCTTGTCAAAGCGCTTCGTGATTGTCATCCGTGGTGGATGACCGACCGACACAGATGCACAAGACGTGTGGTTGGCCTCGGTCCCGTTCTCCGGCGGTGTTCCGAGGAACTCGATCGAAGCACAATTTTCGATAGTCCCGCCAGGCGTGTTTGCCGGGATATTGAGTTGCAATCCAAGTCCCATATTGTCGTCGCCGGTCATTCCGCCAGCAGGCACGTTCGGATTCCTGGAAGCGTCATAGCTGCAGACCGTTTCGCCGGCCGCTTGCTTGCAACTCCATAACCCGAGTTTGCCACCCCCGGCAAAGGTCCAGCCTGCGGGAAGCTTGTCCTTGATGACGAAATCACCCTTGTAGGGATTCTCTCCGACCCCGGTCACATTGATGACAAAGTCACACCGTTTTCCAGGTTCGCAGGTCGTCAGCAGGAATTTCCGGATCTTGAGATCGGGGCCCGTTTCCTCTTCTCCCAGAATGTCCGCCGTCTCCCCTGCGGCAGGCTGCTGCCCGGTTGTTGGCGACCCTGCGCCTCCGCCTGTACCCGCCGGTGCGACCGGCTCGCTGGAGACCGTCTGGCCCGGGCTCGCTGGTCCGCCCTCGCGCCCGGTTTCGAGCGAGATCGAGACACAGGTGTCCGGTAGGATGCAATTGCTGCGCACCAGAGGATCGCCGGCCTGATTGAACCCGGCTGGCGCCTGGAACGACCACTGCGTATCGACGGTCTGTCCGGCCGGCACCTTGATCCAGGCGCCACAATTCCAGACATCAGGCTGGGGCTGCGAACATTTCCAGTCGGCCGGCGGAGTCAAGGCCCAACCACCGGGCAACCACTTGTCGGCCAGCAGCATTCCACCATCGAAATCGGCTGTCCCCTTGTTGCGGAACGAAAGGCTGAACTGGCACGCTTCGATGTTATACAGGCACGGCGTCTTCGCCGACTTGGTGATTTCGATATCAGGGATTCCGGTCTGGGCGGTCTGTTTCCCGTCAGTGACGACAACGGTCGCTTCATCGCAGTCGCTGTCATTGGCGCCGTTCTGGTCGCCCTGCATTTTATTTGAAAGCGAAGCGCAATTGCGGACCACGAAGGTCGTCGGCGCATCGAGCGGAGCGGAGCGAAGCGTCACCGAGGCCTTGACGCTCTGGCCCGGAGCGAGTTCCCGGGGTGCGCCGAAGCCGCAGGACAGGAACGAGCCCTTGGTTTCGCAAACCTGAGCGCCACTCGCACCTTCATAAGTCCAGCCGAGCGGTATCAGGTCGTCGAATATGATCGGCCCGAAGTAGGACTCCGTCCCCACATTGGTGATGGTGACGTCGAATGAGAACGGGCAGGCTGCGCCAACCTGGCAACCGGATTGCGCCGTGGCAAGCGGCCCGGTGAGCGGCTGCTGGGTGAAGTTCTTCTCCAGCTTCAGATCAACCCCTGTCCCAACCTTCATTTCCTGAAGCGCGACTGTCACGCAGGCACGGTCGTTTTCCGGACGCGCGTCCGGTTCGTTATGCGACCAGTCGATGAATACGCAGTTTTCGAAACTGCCCGTGGCGTCTGCCGGCGGACGCAACGAAACCACTGCGGCAACGGAAGTGCCCGGGTCGAGCTTTTTCTCGATACTGCAGGAAAAACGGTCGCCGCCGCCCACGACCAGCATGCACCACCAGCCGGACGCCTTGCCGGCATAGCTCCATCCCGTCGGCAGCAGGTCGACAAATGTCAGCGCGCCGTCGAAGGGAACGGTCCCGGTATTGGTGAACTGGACGACAAAATCGCAGGGCTGACCGGCAACGCAAACGCCTTGCGTCTGCTTGTCCATGGCGAGATCGGGAAGATCGCCTTGCCCGGCGCCGGACGCCACGCCATCGAAAACGAGATCGGCGCAGCCCTCGTCATTCGCCGGATTACCATCTCCCGCACCCGTGGCGTGCTGGATCATTGCGCAATTGTGGATGACGCCGGGAACCTGAGCCGCCGGCACGGTGACGTCGATGTTCACGACATCGACAGCACCCGGAGCAAGTTGGAAGTCCGGCTTGTCGCAGATGACATCCGCACCGAACTGGGCGCAGACCCAAGTCGACCCCGCAGGCCCGAACCCAGCAAGCACCCATTGATTGGCGAGACCATCAGTCACCCGCAGCGGGCCTGCGTAGGGCGCATCGCCGACATTTGTCACCACCATGACGAAGCTGCACGCCTTGCCCGGCACGCAATCAAATGGCACGGCCTTCTGAATCGCAAGATCGGGTGCAGATGCGCCTCCCTCTGCCTCTCCGCCGGCCCCAGCGCCAGCGTCCTGAGCGGGCGGCGCCGGCCACCAGGGCTGCTCGGCCGCATCCTCCGGCCACAGCTGTGCTGCGGCGAGTTCGGCCGGAGCGGCGGTCACCTCATAAGGAACATAAACCTCGACATCGCCCACGCCTCCCGCATTCACTCGCATCAGTTCAGCCAGATCGACGGCGCCATCGTCGCCGACATTGACATCGATATCGATTGCGACGAACTGCTGTTCCTGGGTGCCTTTCAACTGTTGGCCAGGATCAGGAATTCCGATGAGCCCATGTACCTCAGCAATCACGTTTTTGTCGCCTGTGGTGGAATCGAGGCACGGTTGTTCGGCAGTGCACAGGTGATTGGCGGTCAACCACGCGGTCCCGGCCGGATCGTCCTCATTGATCGCACCCTCACGAAAGCCGAAACCGAAATCAACGCCGCCGGCCGAGTTCCTACCGACAGGCCAGCCGGATGTTTTGAGCGATGTGGTATTGGTCGGCGTCTGGTCCGGGGCATCCACAGCGCTCCATCGGCCGTCGGGGCCTTTGAACCAGCGCAGGTCCTGGGTTTCCGCGTAGTCCGGCCAAAAGGTGTCCGGCCAGAGCGCGCGGGCGGCCTGCGATCCCGTGCCGAAACGGGTGGCCATACCGCGGTATTGGCCCAGGAGCATCAACGCCTGATCGCCGGATTTCGGAAATGCGATATCGGAAATGGCAAACGTATCCGTGCTGTGATTTTCTTCTTCCCGCAAAGCGGGCACCAGAAACTCACGCCGGATTGTATCTCTTTCGAACCCTCCGTCGCTATCGAGTGCGATCGACCATATCGAATTCTTCTTCTCCGCCGGCTCGGCATCATCGAAATCCGGATTGCCGAAGCCGATGTTGCTCCACAATGCGTAATACAGACGTACTTCGCCGGTCTCTGCATCCCGGTGGATGGCGAGACCCCAGACCCTGCGCCGGAAATCTGCAAAATTCCAGCATTCCGGGGCCGAGGCGAAAGCAGCGCCATCGCAGACTTGGCTATCGGCGATGGCTGCTCCAGCGAATTCTACGGTCGGGAGGGAGATCAAAGCATCGGTTTTGATATCAAGAAATCCCGACCGGCCTTCCACCCCGTGGTCATAGCGATCACGTTGCGCGCCATCATCGACAGCGTAGACATGAATCATCCCGCTTTCGAGATCGGATACGAAGAGTTGGCGATGGTAGGGATCAAAGGCAATATTGCCGACGCCCGGGCCACTGTTTTGGCGACCGTCGAGATTGACCGTGGCGAAGATTTCCGGGGCATAGGCGTTCAGGGCGTCGAGCTTCCAGATCGTGCCGGGGCCGCCGCCGGCGCCCCACTGGCCGTCCATCCAGCTACCGCCTGGATAGGTCCGGTGCAAGCCGAAGGCCGAAGTGGCGCCAAGATATATGTTGGCCGAGGAAGCATCGTCGATGGCGATACCGAAAACCTGGCCTATCTGCGATGATCTAGCCAGCGCGCGCTGCGGTTCATCAATCCAGTGTTGGCCTGATAGGGCCTGGCCCGGAGCGCGAAGATCGATCGCCTTGAGAACCGGACCGTTCGAATCGATCGTCGTGACGATCGACTGGCTACCCTCAAGCCTTGAGATCGTCCCGGAGAACTGGGTAACAAGAGCCTCGCCAACTGCGATCGGATAGTCCTGAGCATTTGCATGCTGGGAACTGATAGCACTCAACACTATCATGCACGCTGCGGTCCAAATAGTGCGGATCAAAAAGCCCATATCGTTTCTCCCCTATAGGAAGCTTGTCACATGCAGAGCTATGTCGAATTGATCCACGTCAATAATCGCCGGGCGCGGGTTTTATTCACTCGTCGCTCTTGGCTGGAACAGACCCGATTTCCAACATCAGTTGTAAAGGCTCGGCATTTCGTATCAGGTCGACCTCTACCTGATCGCCGGGATTGCCGGAAGCGACTGCTCGGACAAGTTCGCGCATGTCAGCAATCGCCTTTCCGCCTAACCCGTTGATGATATCGCCGGACCTGATACCGGCTGAATCTGCTGGTCCGTCTTTGGTAACTTGCGCCACATAGACGCCAGATTCCACGGCTGCACCTGCGAGCACACCGATTTCCTTGGTTACATTCTGAATTTTGATTCCGATCCAGGGAGGACCATCCTTGGACGACTTGGCATCCTCGGACGACGGCTCTCCGGTCTGCTTAGTTCCCGAAACACAGCATTCGGCGGAAACTGGATCGGGTACTGAATCCTTCAGCAGACAAAGTCCGAAGTCCGTTGCACCCTGGTCCGGATTGCCAGGCCTCACATAGGTCCATGACAGACAACGGTCTTCACTCACGCACAATTCGGCGCAGCTATTAGGACCAGCAATTGCTGTTTCTTCCCCTAGCGGTATTGTCTCGAAGGTGGAGCCGACCCGCGCTGTGTCCGTTTCCCAAGCAAAGCACGGCGCGGCAACAGACAGAGCGGTGAAAATGAATGTCCCTGCCAAATGGGAAAGAAATCGACCTCGCACAAGCATGATAAACCTTTTTCCTCCATTCCTTTGCAACCCCGGAAATCCATTAGATCGGATCGCGCCCCGACTCGCGCATCAAGCTCGTTCGTACGAACGATCTATAGAAGACCAATGATAGCAATACCGCTTTCAGTCAGAATTGCACACAATCCAGTTCGGCCTGACAGGAAAGGAATTTGAGATCCAGATCAGTTCTATCCCAGCCAAGACGCACTAATTGGTCGGATTTTGAACGTGCCCGTTATTGGCCGACACCGTTGAACAATCAGCTGGCTGATTGCAGGCATTGCGCCCGCACTTGGCGCTGCAACTCGTCCAGAGTGAATAGCCTCGAGGGCGGTGTCAGATCAAAATCTCTTGAGGCTCGAATGGCGATCACTTAACCTTACGTAGTGACCCAACGCAGCCCCTTTCGCTATTTCAAAACCTCACCCAAAATCATCCACATGACAGTAATGATGTATGTCCGCTTTCCGCCCAAACTGACCAGGAACCTGATCAAGCGAAAGTTTGAGAATTCCGCATAGCTGTCGTTCGCCAACGGGTGGAATAATGGGCCCTGACATAGAGGACGAGAACAAAGACCTCTTGAGATCAGACCATGGCTCATCGGGATAGCGGGCAATTGTTTCCACATCTGTGATTGATCTGCAGATCACCAGATGCTCGCCGGCATACCCTGCCCGCACAGGCGTGGACAGGCGCGGCTTTGTTCCTGACGGGCATCTATCATCCAGACGACAAAACGCTCTCCTCCATGGCGTTACGGGGTGAGGAGGGGTATCGGCTTCACGAACAAGGACGACATAGGCCCAACCCTAGGCCTGGAGTAGCTGCTACCTCGGGAAAAAATGTACGGATGGCGCTGATCGGTTGTGGGTTCTCTATCGAGACAAAAGCTCAAAAATGTGCCGCGCTCATTAATCTGATGCTTCAATTATTCGAATATCTCGGTCTGCCCCATCGCCGAGCGCATCCATAGCCTTCTGGTAGGCGGGGCCGTCATGGGTCGCAATCGCGGCAGTCACGCTATCGAATTCTATGATGACTGTGCGCTCCTGCAACCCCGCCTCATAGATCTTGGCGGGCATACCGCGCACCAGAAACCGACCGCCGCCAGCACCGATAGCGGGCCCCGCCAACTTGGCATATGCTGCTAGTTTATCAGGGTCGTTGATTTTGCGGTACGTTGTAACCCAATATGCTTTTGCCATGGTTTTCTCCCTTTGTCATTCGACTTCAATGTACGCAGCTTTGGCGGGAGGCATCAACAGCAGTAAGCGCGACGGTATTGTCCTATGCGCGATCCGCTTGCCCAAGCTCGCGAGAATATTCGACGCGCCCCAGCTCTGCGCGACTGCCTTTGGGGGCAGAACCGGCGTTCGCTACTCTTGGTGAGCGGTTTCCTTTTCAGCCATATGAATAGCCCCGAGTTTTCGAGACCGTCTGCACCGCAGCTAATGGGCGAAGAGACTTCGCTGCAAAAGGGCCTTGCGCGTTCTCTTAATGTTCCTACGCTGGCTCGCCATGCCCGAGGAATATCGCAAGTATCACAGACACCCCACCAAGCCGATACGGACACTGCAGGATGCCGCAAACGATCAACAAATCATCGTGGTCCGGTGCGGTCTGTGCAGGCGGCTGATCAACTATCTGGCGACGGACCTGATCCAGGTGCTCAACCCATCACGCCCGGTGGACGCGGCGCCATTTGCCTGCTCCCGATGCGGGACGGCTAGTTACATGAGTGTTCGCGTTAGGACGCCATCCTTGGCTGACTACGGGCATCTGGTCATTCGCCGCCTATTGGGAGTGCGAAGTGTCTCGGAATGGGGAAACCGCCCCTTGGGCGAAGAGGTGCGGCGAGAAAAAGACGCAAAGCGGAAATGATGGTTCAGAGAGTCTTGATCATCACGCAGTGGTCTCTGCAGTGCGGTTGCCTCATCCCAGGGCGCTGAAAGCCAAGTATCGATTTCCTCGCGTGTCTTGAGTATCACCGGCATTGCTTTCCTGCGGACACGTTCAATGACACCGTTTTAAGCTGGGCAGAAGATAAATATCACGCCTCGTTTGAGCTTAACCTCGGCTTGCCATTGCAACATAAAGAAAACTTTATGCCGTAATGCGCCAATTTCATATCAGTCTGGGGATAACCTCATTTTAAGGGCTCGTGAATGCTTGGTATTGATGCATCAATACTGGCTTTCCTGTAATATCATTGAAATGCCATCCAATGGCTGAACCGCAACAGGAACCAAAATAAAATGAATCAACTTATCAGTGCTGAAGATGCCGCAACTGTTCTCAATATTTCAAACTCTACACTCGCCAAGATGCGTCTGAGCGGCAAGTCGCCGCGATACATCAAACTCGGTCGCAGGATGGCCTACCGCCCATCCGATCTTGAAGCCTGGATCGAAGCGCAGAGTTTTAATTCGACAGCGGAGTATAGCGGCAAAGGTGCCGCATGAAAGAAGTGCCGGCAGGCAATCGGACGTCGCCAAACAAACCGATTGCCGCCGTATCGCACCAGGCCCAAATTGTTGAAAAAAGGCTAAGTACATGAAAACGCTATCACTAGATGACGTTGGCTGCAAAAAATCTTTCGAGGGAATGGAGGTTGTTGCAAAGTTTCCTCTGGATGAAATGCGAGAGTTGTATTCTCTCGGCTACCATCTGATCCCATGTGGTGGAGACGATGGCAAAAGGCCGCTTCGCCGAGGCTGGAACAAGCGAGATTCTCGGCGTCTTCCGTTAGACGCGGTCGTCAAGACGATGCGTTCGGCCAACTCATGTACCTATGGGATCAGGCTTGACCGCCTGGCGGTTGTCGATTGCGACACCTGGAATGAAAAGACACAGGAGTTGCTTCGTTCGCATATCCAGCCGCCCAAGCTGCGGGTTCGCACATCGCGAGGCGCACATCTCTATTTTCAATCGGGGGATGCTGTACCGCAGAATTTCAAGGCGGATAGCGTCCAGATCGATTTCAAAAGCGGTCATAATCACTTTGTGGTCGGACCGGGCTCGATCCGGCCCAATGGTAGCGCCTATGACATTGAGGATGGCTCCCTGTTACCAGTCGCGGAGCTTAGCCGTTTTCATCTGAAGAAGCCGCTTCCAGCTTTGCAGCGTGACGCGCAGCCCAGGCAGGACAGGGGCGACATTTCCGCAAATGTCGTACCCACCCAAGCCTTCACCGGCACCCTTGTGAAGGTTGGCGAGCGCAACCAGGCGGCATTCAGCAAAGCATGCAATCTGGCCCATGAAATCGACAATCCAGACAAATTGACGGAAGCGCTCGCCCTTTGGGTGCAGGTGCATTGCGAAGACCCGAACAGCTTTGGGCTTAAGGAGATCTCGAGAGCCTGTGCGTCGGCTCTAAAGTACAGGCGTGAGGGGATACTTCTCGGGGGTAAAAATTCCGATATCAGGGTGCCACGACCCGGATTTTCGCTGATCAAGGATCGAGCCGGTTCGCTCGCCGGAAATACCTTGCTGCTGTACGCCTATCTTCAAGCCAGTCATAGCTATGGGGCAAACAAGCCCTTTGCAATTGTCTGTCATGCTATAGCGAAGTCCGGCAGTCTGCCCCTGTCTTCCAGTACGATTGATCGATGCAAGGCAGAACTGCGAAGGCTCAAACTAATCCAGTTGTTGCGCAAGGGGAGGCATATGGAACCCGATCTCTTCGTTTTGACGCCAATCTCCCAGATTGCACAGTGACCGCTTGGGAAGAAAGGAAAGGCCGGAGGAGGAGTGTTTAATTATATTGCTCCCATGGATGGGATGCAGCGCCGCGCCCTTGAAATGGCCGGATCGGTGCAGGTTTCGAGTTCGATTCCGCCAAAGAATTGGCCAATGGCTTCCGTTGGATCTGTAATCAATAATGCGTTGCAATCTCCTTCAGTGGGCGTTCCCCATTTGAAACGCCTTTCTGTATGATAACCGTGCGCAAATAGACACTCAAAGCCTTTTCACGCCTGTGGTTTGCTCTGGCTATCGCACATTGGTATGTGGCACCGTCAAGTCGCTCGTTTTGGCCTCCGGAGACTTGGCTTGGCCAAGTGAAGGACTGGGATTCATTAAAGTCGCCAATAATGTTAAACTTGCCACAAGATTTCGGTAAAATCGGAGCAGGCAATGGGTGGCATAGGATCAGGAAATATCTGGCGCTACGGCACGCGTGATACTTGCGAAGGCAGTTTGCGGATTGATATTCGCTACATGCGAACCAAGGGCCTTTTGACGCCGGGCAGGCAGGGAACCTTGTTGTGGTCGCGGGGAGGGGAAACCACCTCCTGGATCAATTACAAATGCCACGAAGCGACTTTGGAACTCGACTACAGAACACGGCCAGCCGGTGATGACTGGACGCCTGTGAATGAGCACATTCCAATAGAACGGGCTGCACAGCCATTTGGCGGCACAAGACCGTACTTCCACTGCCGTCGCTGCCACGGGCGTTGTCTGGTTCTCTATGGCGGCTCTTACTTCCGCTGTAGAAAATGCCGGAACCTTGCCTATGCCAGCCAAAATGAGGACTTGCATGATCGGGCATCTGCCAAGGCTCGCAAGATTCGCGAGCGGTTGGGTGACGATGGCTGCTTCGAAGATCCGTTCCCACCCAAGCCCAAAGGCATGCACTGGAGAGCCTACAAAAAGCTGGAACGGCAATGCGAAAGGTACGAAAACCAAGTTGCCGCGCAATTCATGTACCTGTTGGCTCGACTGTAGGGGCGCGTCGGCTTTGGCCAGCAGATTGAATTGTCGCTGGCTTGCTTACTATACGCTTACTAGACGACGACACCCAAAACCAAATATAGCGCAAGCCATTGCTTTTATTGGTGAGAGCGCGGGGGTTCGAACCCCGGACCTACTGATTAAAAGTCAGTTGCTCTACCAGCTGAGCTACGCTCTCACAAAGCCCGGTTCGTACATTGTCGAAGCAGGCTGATTGGCGCGGAACATAGGGAGGCATCTGCGCATGGTCAACAGCAAAATCCGATGCGCCGAGGTGTTTTTTCAAAGTGCTTTCATGCGGCTTGCGAGACATGGGCAAAAGGATGGTCTGCGAAGACCCGCGGTGTTGACGCAACGGCCTTCGGGCAGGGTAGGAGTGGGCGCACGGGCTGCAGGAATATCACGCCTTGCGCTCCAAAACGTGACTGGCGAAGTGCGAAGCTGGCAGTTAGATAGAAGCCCGAGGCTGCACCCGACGGCTATTTCAATCTCACCGTCTGACAAAGGGACCCTGATTTCGTGATCATTGCCGACATTCCGCTTCTTACCGTCATACTGGCAGGAGCACTGTCTTTCCTGTCGCCGTGCGTCTTGCCGCTGGTGCCGCCCTATCTGTGCTATATGGCCGGTGTCTCGGTGGAGGACTTTCGCGGCAGCGGGGCCTCAGCAAAGGCCCGGGACACGAGGCGAGCCGTGCTTCTTGCCTCATTGTTTTTCACATTGGGGTTTGCCACCGTGTTTGTCGCGCTTGGCGCCGGTGCTTCAAGCATTGGTGCAGCCTTGCGCCAACATATGGATCTGCTGGCCAAGCTTGGCGGAGTCGTCATCATCCTGATGGGTTTGCATTTCCTTGGCGTGTTCCGGATCGGTCTGCTGGCACGGGAAGCCCGGTTTGAGGGCGGCGGGAAGCCCGCCACCTTGTCGGGGGCCTATCTGATGGGGCTGGCGTTCGCCTTCGGCTGGACGCCCTGCATCGGGCCCGTGCTCGGGGCTGTGCTTGGGGTCGCCGCAGGACGGGAAACCGTGAGTGCCGGTGCGCTCTTGCTGGCCGCCTATTCGCTAGGCTTGGCGGTTCCATTCTGGATTGCGGCGCTGTTTTCCGAACGCTTCATGCGGTTTTCGCAGAAATTCCGCAAACACCTCGGCACGATCGAAAAAATCACCGGGGCGCTTCTGGTGCTGACCGGTGTTCTGTTTCTGACCGGCGGCATGGCCACCATGGCCTACTGGCTGCTCGAGACATTCCCGGCTCTGGGAATGATCGGCTAAGCAGAACCACCTGTTTGGGCAATCCGGATCAGCGCTTGCGCCTGGGCGCAGTTGCCAACACCAGTCCGGTCAGGACGGTGGCGATACCGATGGCGTGATGGGTATGGAATGGCTCTCCGAGAACCATAACCGCAAGTCCGACGCCATAGGGTGGCAACAGATACATGAAGATGCTGGTTGTCGATGCGCCAAGCCGTGCGACGCCATACTGATAGCCTGAAAACGCCAGCAGCGACGAGAACACGACGATGCCGGCAATGCCACCCCAGGCGCTCCAGGTTTGCGGCATGGCCGCACTGGTGAGGAATTCCCAGAATGCGAATGGAGCCAGCAGCAATGCGCCCGAGAGCGTGACGACGGCAAACAGGGCAGATACCGGCAACCCGGCCGTGCGGGGCCCCTTGAGCAGGACCGAGTAGCCTGCCCAGGACAGCGCCGCGAAAATGAACATCAAGTCACCGCGATTGAACGATGAGTCCGCAAGGCCGGTGAAATCGCCATTCAGCACGATGATCGCCACGCCGAGAAACCCGACAATGATGCCAGCGATTTCCCGCCAGCTGGTGGCGCGGCCAAAAAACATGCGTTCAAGAATGATGACCATGAGCGGCGAGGTGGTGTAAATCAGCGTCCCATTGGTGGCCGTTGTGAATTGCAGCGCATAATAAACGCCGGCGCCACAAATCCACATGCCGAGAAATCCCAACAGTAGCCAGTGAAGCGGATAGGTGGTGACATAAGTGCGCACGCGATCCCGCGCCAACCACAAAAACGGTGACAGCAACAGCGCGGAAGCGGACCAACGCAGGAACGCCAGCGTAAACGGCGCCACCTCTGAAATCGTCGACCGGCCGAAAATCAGGTTCGATGAAAAGAACAAGGGGGTCAGCAACATGACGACCAACGGGATGAAGCGCGCGAGAGAAGGTTTCGCGGCAGTTGTGGCAACGGTTGTCATGGGGCTTCCATATCGAGGCAATGTTTGCTTGAAAGAGAATGATTGAGGTTCCGGTGCTATAGCGTCCGGCATGGGTAAACAAGCGATTCGACAAAGAGGTGATGGAATGGCGCGGACATGTCTGGCGGTCGTGCTTGCGGCGGGCGATGCGACACGAATGAAGTCGTCGAAATCCAAGGTGCTGCATACGGTGGGCAACCTGCCGCTGATCGCTCATGTCACGCGGGCTGCCGCGACTGCGGGCGTCAACAAGGTGGCGCTGGTGGTCGGTCGCGATGCCGAACAGGTGACAGAGGCTGCCAAAATCGGGCTTGATGTTCCTGTGACGCCTGTTGTGCAGACCGAACGCAAAGGCACGGGACATGCTGTGCTGATGGCGCGCGATGTCATCACTGAGGGTTTTGACGATGTCGTTGTGCTCTATGGCGACGCGCCGCTGATTGATCCCGCAAGTCTTGTTGCTGCGACCGCCGAGCGGGCAAAGGGTGCCGATGTGGTGGTTCTTGGCTTCCGCGCTGCTGATCCGACCGGTTACGGCCGGCTTCTGGAGCGCGACGGCGAATTGGTCGCGATCCGCGAGCACAAGGAAGCATCTGACGAAGAACTGGCTGTTGATTTCTGCAATGGCGGTATCATCACATTTTCTGGTGCGCAGGCTGTAGATCTGCTCGAAGCCATCGGCAGCAATAACGCCAAGGGCGAATATTACCTGACAGACATTGTCGAGATCGCCCGCGAACGCGGATTGAAATGCGTCGCCATCGAGGCGCCTGAAGAAGATATGATGGGCTGCAATACCCGTGCCGAACTGGCCGAGATCGAACAGGTCTGGCAAGCTCGCGCCCGGCATGCGGCGATGTTGTCGGGCGTCAGCATGATCGATCCTTCAAGCGTATTTCTGTCCCATGACACTGTGCTTGAAAACGATGTGATGATTGAACCCAATGTCTGGTTTGGTCCCGGCGTCAGGGTCGGTCCGGGCGCCGTCATCCATGCGTTCAGTCATCTTGAGGGCGCGGATGTGGGGGCGAACGCCACAATTGGGCCCTTTGCGCGGCTTCGTCCGGGAGCGGAACTGGCGGAAAAGGCCAAGGTTGGCAATTTCTGCGAAATCAAAAAGGCAAAAATCGGTGTCGGCGCCAAGGTCAATCATCTGAGCTATATTGGCGATGCGATTGTCGGTGCAGGAGCCAACATCGGCGCGGGCACGATCACCTGCAATTATGACGGCCAGAACAAGCATTTGACCGAAATTGGAGCAGGGGCCTTCATCGGCTCCAATTCATCGCTTGTCGCCCCGATCAAGATCGGAGACGGCGCCTATGTTGGTTCAGGAAGCGTTGTAACGATGGATGTTCCTGATGACGCACTGGCAATTGCACGGGCACGGCAGGAGACAAAACCCGGCCGTGCACAACGGCTTAGAGACAAGATCGCCGCCATCAAGGCGCTGAAGAAAAAGGCGTAAAGCGGGCCGGGCGTACAGGCCGGGTTACGCGGTGTCACGAAAATTGAGCGGGTGCAATACCTTAGGGCACTGGTCTAAACCGGCGTTGCTGGGTAAGAGCTTGGCCAACACATTACCCAGGAGAAGCGCATGTGCGGCATAGTCGGGATAGTTGGTAAGCGCGAGGTGGCTCCGCTGCTGGTGGATGCGCTCAAACGGCTTGAGTACCGCGGATATGATTCAGCTGGCGTTGCCACTGTTCATGACGGCCATCTTGAGCGCCGCCGGGCTGAAGGCAAGCTCGCAAATCTGGATCGCAAGCTTGGGGAAGAACCGTTAGCGGGTCAGATCGGCATCGGACACACCCGCTGGGCAACCCATGGGGCGCCAACGGAAGCCAATGCCCACCCGCATTTTTGCAGCGGCGTGGCAGTTGTCCATAACGGCATCATTGAAAACTTCGGCCCCTTGCGTGCCGAGTTGACGGCCAATGGGGCCGAATTCCACAGCCAGACTGACACTGAAGTGGTTGCGCAATTGCTTGCCGCCTACCGGCATGAGGGGCTTGCACCGCGCGAAGCGATGCAGAAAGCTCTGGGCCGGCTGGAAGGCGCTTATGCGCTTGCGGTGCTGTTTGAAGATCAGCCGGACATGATCCTCGGAGCCCGCTCGGGACCGCCCTTGGCGGTCGGGCATGGTGAGGGCGAAATGTTCCTCGGCTCCGATGCGATCGCACTGGCACCATTTACCGACGAGATCACCTATCTAGATGATGGCGACTGGGTGGTGATCACCCGGGATACGCTTGAGATCTATGATCACACGGGTAATTCGGTCGAGCGCAGAAAACAGAAATCGCAAGGTGCAGCCTATGTCGTCGACAAAGGCAATCACCGGCATTTCATGGAAAAGGAAATCTACGAGCAGCCGGAAGTGGTCTCGCATACGTTGAGCCACTACATCGACTTTGCCGAGGGACGGGTAAAGCTCGACAGCGCGCAGATCGATTTCGCCAATCTTGACCGGCTGGCGATGTCAGCCTGCGGCACCGCCTATTATGCCGGCCTGATCGGCAAATACTGGTTTGAACGCTTTGCAAGACTGCCGGTGGAAATCGATGTCGCCTCCGAGTTCCGCTACCGCGAGATGCCGCTGACGGGCAAAATGGCGGCGCTGTTCATCTCGCAATCGGGCGAGACGGCTGACACACTGGCTTCGCTGCGCTATTGCAAGGACAACAAGCTGACCATCGGTGCGGTGGTCAATGTGCGCGAATCCACCATCGCACGGCAATCCGACGCGGTTTTTCCGACACTTGCCGGTCCGGAAATCGGTGTCGCGTCGACCAAGGCCTTTACCTGTCAGCTCTCGGTTCTGGCGGCACTGGCAATGATTGCCGGACGCGCGCGCGGGACGCTGTCGGCAGAAGATGAAACCCGAATGGTGCAGTCGCTGGTGGAAGCACCCCGGTTGTTCAATCAGGTCCTCAACTCCATCCAGCCGCAGATCGAAACCCTGTCGCGGGAATTGTCGCGCTTCAAGGACGTGCTTTATCTCGGCCGTGGAACCAGCTTTCCGCTGGCGCTCGAAGGTGCGCTGAAGCTCAAGGAAATTTCCTATATCCATGCTGAAGGCTATGCCGCCGGCGAACTCAAGCATGGTCCGATCGCGCTGATTGACGAGAACATGCCGGTGATCGTGATTGCGCCGCATGACCGGCATTTTGAGAAAACCGTGTCGAACATGCAGGAAGTGGCTGCCCGCGGTGGCCAGATCATCCTGATCACCGACGAAAAAGGCGCAGAGGCAACGACGCTCGACACCATGGCCACCATCGTATTGCCGGTGGTCGACGAGATCGTTGCGCCGATCCTCTATGCACTGCCGGTGCAATTGATCGCCTACCATACGGCAGTCTTCATGGGCACCGATGTCGACCAGCCACGCAACCTGGCCAAGTCGGTCACGGTCGAATAGCCGCCGTTTGATTGCAGCGCTTGTGTTGGCGGGCAGGCGATCCCTATATAGGAGATCGCGTGACGGTTTGTTTTGCACGCCATAAGACAGGGTAAATGATGAGCGAGAAGCAAAAACGGCTGGGCGCGGGACGACGGCTGAGAAACTATTTTCTTACGGGCCTGATCATTGTGGCTCCGCTTGCCATCACCGCATATCTGACCTGGACCTTCATCGGTTGGGTCGACAGTTGGGTGAAGCCCTATATTCCGCAGATCTACAATCCGGACCATTATTTGCCGTTCGCGGTTCCCGGATTCGGATTGCTGACGGCGCTGTTCCTGATCACCATGATCGGATTTCTCACCGCCAATCTTGTCGGCCGCTCGATCCTTGGTTTTGGGGAATCCCTGCTTGACCGGATGCCGTTGGTGCGCAGTCTTTACAAGGGCCTCAAGCAGATCTTTCAGACCGTGCTGGCTGAACAAAGCGGATCCTTCAAGCAGGCTGCCCTCATCGAGTATCCCCGACGCGGGCTCTGGTCGATCGTTTTCATCGCCACCGATACCAAGGGCGAGGTCGACAACCGACTGCCGGAAGATGAATCCATTTCGGTGTTTTTGCCGACCACGCCCAACCCGACATCCGGATTTCTGCTGTTTGTGCCCCGCAAGGATGTGATCATTCTCGAGATGAGCGTCGAGGAAGCCGCCAAAATGGTGATTTCCGCAGGTCTCGTATCGCCCGATTTCCCGAAGAAACTTCCGGTTCAATCGAAATCCAAGTCGAAGGCAAATCCTGCGACAAGCTGACTGCGTCAGCCGGCCCTCAGGAAGCGGATCGCCTCGTCGCGCCGCATCAGATAGAGCAGCATCCTGAGTGCTTCACCACGCGGGGTGTGCAGTGCCGGATCGGTTTCCAGAACATTGCGGGCATCACTGCGCGCAATTTCCAGCAGATCGGCATGGGCGCTCAGATTGGCGAGCCGGAAACCAGGCAGACCTGATTGCCGTGTGCCCAGAACTTCGCCTTCGCCGCGCAGCTTGAGATCTTCTTCCGCAATGCGAAACCCGTCTTCACTTTCGCGCAGAACCTGCAGTCGTGCGCCGGCGGTTTCGCCCAAGGGTCCATGGTAAAGCAGAATGCAGCTTGAGGCGCCGGTGCCCCGGCCAACGCGGCCGCGCAGCTGGTGCAATTGCGCAAGACCAAACCGCTCGGCGTGTTCGATGACCATGATGGTTGCGTCCGG
>Ga0163215_101028_pt1 | contig 23296 bp, 21 predicted proteins | sample SynspAceP_FD_185934 | JGI IMG/M metagenome (GOLD analysis project Ga0163215, IMG submission 185934) | Saline lake microbial communities from Ace Lake in Antarctica - Synechococcus sp. Ace-P (Hybrid Assembly) | ecosystem: Environmental > Aquatic > Non-marine Saline and Alkaline > Saline | place...
CGCATCGAATGCACCGGCCCCAACGCTCAATCCCCAAAGCACCGCAAACAGCCCGCGCTTTCCCCCTTGTCGGATTTGTCGCCGCTGCAGCTCACGCTGACAGCAGCCACAAACCTTAGACGAAGCGCCATTTCGCTGCGGTTGCTACCGATGTCTACTTTACTAGCTGAGGTGCCTGAACACGAACGACTAATTGAGCGGGATGTCTCGCCTAGCAACGCGAAGCCGACTGAGTGTGACCGGTGTGATTCCGAGAAAAGATGCTATCAAATAATGACCGAAAAGTCCTTCGTGACGCGGGAAGTTTTCACGAAACCACGCAAGGCGGTCTGCGCCGCCAAGTGCGGCAAGGCACCACTCCCGATCAGCTTTACGGGCCAGTTCTTGCTGCAAAATTCCGTTTGCCCATTCACGAATTGGCTCCGATGCTAACATAAGCTCAGTCAAAGCGCGGCTGTCCATTTGCGCAACCAATGCATCCGCATTCACGTCTATTGAAACAAGCGAGGCACCGTTTCTGGTTCTCGCGACGTTTGGTGCGACCACGCATGGACCAGCGTGGAAGCCGACGCAAACGGCTCGGCCTTCGGTATCAGTGATCTGGCTGGTGGCGCGTCCATCAAGAATGATGTGCTCCAAAAGGTCTGGCTCGCCCTGCGTCGCAATGCGACGCCCCTTTTCGACATATTCAACACTCCATGCTGCCGCGAACTGACGCGAGGTGTCTTTGTCCAAAGCGTTCGGGGGACATGTCAGAAAAGTAAGAAGATCCAAATCGCGAATTCCTTATCAAACGATAATGCTAGCTTTGCGCGCGCTCGGTACGACGGTGCCTATGGTAAGAAGAACAACCAATGAAAATGACGATACCAACTAAGCCGCACAGGCGGCAAGTGGCACCCTTCGGTCTAGCAGCCAACGGAACCCCACCAAGATTGATGAAGGATACTAAATTGTTAATGCAAATTTCAGGAAATACTCGAGGGTTAAGCATGCGAATTTTTAAGATAAGTTTGGTTATGGTAGGTAGTTTAACTGGGGCGTTAATCATAACTGCGCTCGGTTTGTTTTTCACCACATCCGGGCAATACACAGTGGTCGCTACCTGTCACATCCCGGACGGTAGTACGGCTGTTTCTTGAACAGCTCTGGTTTGAGTTTGTGCCAGTCCTTCATCGCCTGCAAGGGTGTTTTGCTGCCCAAGGCGGACTGCGGAAGCTGCTGGTTGTAGAGCCAGACGTAGCGATGCAGCGTAGCTTCCAGCTCTTCCCCGGATCGAAAGTGGTGGCTTTGTAACACGTCCTCGATGCGACCGTTAAACCGCTCCACCATACCGTTGGTCTGAGGTGATCTGGGCGGTGTTAGGCGGTGCTCGATGTCCAGCTCAGTGCAGAGGCTGTCGAACTCGTGTTTCCCGCTCTGCGCCCGTTTGCGCAGCCCGAAGAGACGGTCGGTGAACTCTTTACCGTTGTCTGTAAGAATGGTGCGGATCCGCATTGGGCAGGCGCGCTCCAGGTCCCTCAGAAAGCGACGCGCGTTCGCCGCAGTCTTGTTGTTGTAGATGCGGATGAAAACCCAGCGGGTGGCGCGGTCGATGGCGACAAACAGATAGCGGCGCGAGGATTCATCCTTCATTTTCGGTAGATATTTCACGTCGATGTGGATGTATCCGGGCTCATAGGCTTTGAAGCCGCTATGTTTAGGGCGGACGTCCTTGACCTTTAGATCGCGCAGGTTGCCGACCCCGTGCCTGCGCAGGCAGCGATCCAGCCCGGAGCGCGAGACATCCGGATTCAGAAACTCCCGAACCACCGCCAGCAGATCATCCAGTGACACAAGCAGTGTCTTGCGCAACGCGACGGCGACAGCTTCCTGTGCTGGAGTCAGTGTCGTCTGCAACCGATGCGCTGTATGGCTGCGGTCGAGCACGCTATCGCGGTGCCGCCACTTATAGATCGTCTGCTCCGTCGTGCCGAACCGTTCGGCCAGCACCGACGCAGGCTCGTCACTCGCCTGAATAGCGGCCCTTACTTTCGGTGTGGTCGTCGCTTGCTTGTGAAGATGGATCAGCATGGCAGCACCCCGTTCTGAATGTCCCTCAGAACCGATCTTGCCATGAAAAATGCAGATCGCCGAGGGTCAATGTGATCATCAGGGATGGAACAGCTACCGTTGTAGACGATGCGTCGCTTCCACAAATTGAAATCAACGACGTGCGTCTGCATGCAGAAACATACGGCGACCCATCGAACCCGGTGATCATTGTACTTCATGGTGGTCCGGGCGGAGATTACAGATCACAACTAGGCGCGAAATCGCTGGCGGATACCAATTTTGTCGTGTTTTACGACCAAAGAGGCGCGGGACTGTCCGAAAGAGTTCCGGCGGAAGAGCTAACCGTCCCCATGTATATGGCAGAGCTTGACGCGGTGATCGAAAAATACTCTCCGGATCGTCCCGTAACCCTGTTGGGGCATTCGTGGGGCGCAATGCTTGCGACGGCCTATTTGGGAGAAGCTCCGGAAAAGGTTGCCCGCGCAATTTTATTGGAACCGGGCTTTTTCAATGGCGAAGAGGCTCAGGATTGGATGGCAGAAGCAAAACCATATATGTCCGGACTGGGATTTTATATGAAGGCCACTATCATCGCCTTTCAGTCGCTGCATGTGTCCGGCCCCGACTCTAGCGCCGGTCAAGACTATATGATGAGCGAAATTATTCACGAATTCGCCAATCATCCGGAAAACCCGTATCATTGTCCCGGCGAAGAATTCGATGCGGCGACGTGGCGATTTGGTGCAACGGCCAGCCAAACGGCAGGCAAAACCGATGCTGCCGATTTTGAACTCATTGCCCAAGGTGCCGTAAGTTATCCCGGACCTGTTCTGTTGCTCGCCAGTGCGTGTAACGACTGGATTGGCGAGGATGCGCAACGTGTTCACCTAAGCTTTTTTCAACAAGGAGAGCTTATGATTGTACCAAACTCAGGTCACGATATGATTTGGGATAATCCGGTCGAAACAATGCCCTTGATCCGTGCATTTCTCGGCAAATAGACCAGAGACAAGGGCTGTCCTGTGCGGACAGCCCCGTTCTTGCAGAGTTTAACCCCAAGCGGTCGTTGGCCCATGTTGCAGCATCGGTCGTTTTGGGCTCTGAACCTGCCGTTTATCGCTCCGCACTTAAATCAACGCACCAACCTCACCCCGCCCGCTTCATCCCCATTACCCGCGCCCTCCCGCGTGGATTGGTATCGAACAGGCTGGCGAGTTGTTCGGTCATCGCCCCTGCCAGTTGCTCCACATCCGTAATGGTCACGGCGCGGTCGTAGTAGCGCGTCACGTCATGGCCGATCCCGATGGCGACCAACTCGACCGCCCGGCGCTTTTCGACCATGGCGATCACGTCGCGCAGGTGCTTTTCCAAGTAGTTCGCGGGGTTGACCGACAAGGTGCTGTCATCCACGGGCGCGCCATCGGAGATGACCATCAAGACCTTGCGGGCCTCGGGCCGGGCGGAAAGGCGGCGGTGCGCCCATTCCAGCGCCTCGCCGTCGATGTTTTCCTTCAACAGGCCCTCTTTCATCATAAGGCCCAGATTGTTGCGCACGCGCCGCCACGGGGCATCGGCCCCCTTGTAGATAATGTGGCGCAGATCGTTCAGCCGTCCGGGCTGTTGTGGACGCCCGGCTTTCAACCATTCCTCGCGGCATTGCCCGCCCTTCCAAGCGCGCGTGGTGAAGCCGAGGATTTCGACCTTCACCTGACAGCGCTCAAGCGTGCGGGCCATCACATCGGCACAGATCGCTGCAATCGAGATCGGTCGCCCGCGCATGGACCCGGAATTGTCCAGCAGCAGCGTCACCACAGTATCGCGGAATTCGGTGTCTTTTTCGACCTTGAATGACAGCGGCGTGGTTGGGTTTGCCACCACGCGCGCGAGGCGTCCGGCATCAAGGATGCCCTCCTCCTGATCAAAAGACCACGAGCGGTTTTGTTGCGCCTGCAAGCGCCGTTGCAGCTTGTTGGCAAGCCGCGATACGGCCCCTTTGAGCGGATCGAGTTGTTTGTCGAGATAGGCGCGCAGGCGTTCCAGCTCGGCGGCCTCGGCCAGATCTTCGGCCTTAATCTCTTCGTCATGGGCGGTGTTCCAGACCATGTAAGATGGGTCTGCGGCCGAATGGGGGGCAGGGGGCGGCGGCTCAAGCGGGGCCTCGCCCTCGGGCATATCTTGCTCTTCGCCGTCCTCCATTTCATCGGAGTCCTCGGCGCTCAGCTCGGCTTGGGCGGCCTCGGACTGCTCGGTGTCGCTGTCATCGGGGGCCTCGTCCTGGTCGTCGCCCGCGTCCTGTTTGTCCTCGTTCTGGTCGTCCTGCTGAGGTTGTTCTTCCTCTTGCTGGCTTTCATCCTCGGACTGGTCTTCCATGTCGTCGGGGTCATCGCCAAGCTGATCGCCATAGCCCAGATCGTCGATGAGCTGGCGCGCGAGCTTGGCAAATGTCGCTTGATCGGCGAGTGCGCCATCCAGACCGCGCAGCGTGTCAAAGCCTTGGCCCTCAATATGCTCGCGCCACAGATCGAGCACGTTTTGCGCGCCATGTGGCAACTCGCGGCCCGTGGCCAGCGCGCGCACGAGGTAGCCTGCGGCCACGGCCAATGGCGCGTCGGTCGCGTTGTCGATCTGGCCGTAGCCTTTGCGCATGGCCTCCGACCCGATCTTGGCGTCGATATTGCCAGCGGTGCCGGGCATGGTGCGCGCGCCCACGGCTTCGCAGCGCGCGGTTTCCATCGCCTCATACACATCGCGGGCCATCTGACCTTGTGGCTCATAGCGCGAATGGGTGGCGGCGTTGTGATATTTGCGGCGCAGCGCGTAGGCGTCGGCGGTGCCGCGCGCCAGCAGCACTTCTTCGCGCGTCATCCGGCGTGACACCTGCGGCAAGCGGATGCCCTCGGCGTTCATTCCGGGCGGATCGACCGAATAGGTGACGCCCACTTCGGGATCATCGGCGAGCACGCGCGTCGCCTCGGCCAGCGCCTTCTTGAAGGGTTCCGAGGGGTTTTCGGGGCCTTTGGTGCTCATGTCGCGCTCTCCATAAACCAATCGGGCGCGTCGTTGCCGCCGCATAAAAGCACGCCCACCCGTTCGCCGTCTTTTGGAACATAGGCCCCCGAGGTCAGCGCGGCTAGGGCTGTTGCGGCACCGGGCTCGGTCACAAGGCGCGCGGCGTCCCAGAGGCGGCGCTGGGCCTCGTATACGTCTGCATCGCTGACCAGAACGGCCGTGTCGATATGGGCTTTGGCGATTGCGTAGGGCAGTTTACCGAGCGCGGGGCCCCCCAAACTGCCTGCCGCAACACCGCTGGCTTTGACGTCAATATCAGGGCCAACCTGCATCGACAGGCTCAGAGTGTTGGTCTCAAATGTCTCCACCGCGACGACTTTGGTATGGCCCTCGCACCACGCGGTGATCCCGCCGATCAGACCGCCACCACCGACGGAGACAAGCAGCGTGTCCAGCTCGGGCAATTGCTCTTCGATCTCCAGCGCCGTGGTGCCTTGGCCGGCCAGCGTGGCGGCTGTGTCATAGGGGTGCACGACCATGCCGCCGGTCTGGGCCGCGTAGTCTTGATAGGCTTGCATGACCTCGCCGACCGAGCCTTCGGCCACGATCACCTCGGCCCCGTAGTCGCGCATACGCTTGAGCTTGACCTCTTTGGCGATGACCCTCGGCACGAAGATTACGGATTTATGGCCCAGCTTTGTCGCGGCATAGGCCACGCCTGCGCCGTGATTGCCGCCTGAAGCTGCGACGATACCCGCCTCGGGCACATCGCGTGACAGCATGTTGTTGAGCGCGCCGCGCAGCTTAAAACTGCCGGTGATCTGGGTGTGTTCCAGCTTGAAGGCGACGGGGAACGGCAGGCCAAGCGCGCCAGCTTCCAGCGTCAGAACAGGCGTGCGCCGTATATGGGGCGCGATGCGCGCATGGGCTTCGCGGATGTCGTCGCGGGTGGGAATGGTTTCGGTCATGCGGCAACCTCCGACAGGGGGATTTCATTTGCGGCCAGTTTGGCTAGCAGATCGACATGCACGTCAAGCGCGTCGATGACTTTGTAGCCGGGGTGCTGGCCGTGGAAAGCGAGGCCTAGATCGGTGCCTGCCAGCACGATGGCATCCGCGCCTTGATCTTCGATCATGCGCTTGCCCGCTTTGAAGAACAGCGCGCGCGCGGCGTCCGTGCAGGCCCCGGACACGGCCATGTCTGAGTATGTTTGACCGACGGTCTCCAGCCCGTCCAGCGGGGCGACCGCGTCGGTCATCACGAGCTGGCCGTAGAGTTTCGAGCGCATCACCCCAACCGTGCCCAGAAGCCCGATTTTGCCGAGGCCTTGGGACGCGAAGAACGCGTCGAGGGGGGCAATCGCGCTGATCAGGGGCAGGGAGGACAGCTTCAAGGTCTGCTCAAAGCAAAAATGCCCACCGATGGAGGTGATTGCCGCACAGTCCGCGCCTGCCGCTTTCAACCGATCTATCAGGCGCGCATAGATCGCAGCCTGTGCATCCAGATTGCCGTCGCGGTTGTTGCGCACCAAGTCAGGCGCCTCGGCCTGCACGACCGTCAGCTCAAGCGGCACGCCACGGCTGCGCATCTGCGCCACAAGCGATTGGTAATACACGACAGTTGCCGCCGGGCCGATTCCACCGATCAGGCCGATATGCATTAGCCTAAGCTGGCGCTGACGGCGCTTTCTGGCAGTTCCTCGTCAAAGCAACGCTGGTAGAACTCGGCCACGGTTTGGCGCTCCAGCTCGTCGCATTTATTCAGGAAGGTCAGGCGGAACGCGTAGCCGATATTGCGGAAGATCTCGGCGTTTTGGGCCCATGCGATCACGGTGCGAGGCGACATCACCGTGGACAGATCGCCCGACATGAACGCGCGGCGCGTCAGGTCCGCAACCGTCACCATCTGAGCGACCTGACGGCGGCCTTTTTCGGTGTTGTAGTTGGGGTTCTTGGCCAGCACGATATTGGTCTCGGCATCATGGGACAGGTAGTTCAGCGTCGCCACCAGCGACCAGCGGTCCATCTGACCTTGGTTAATCTGCTGGGTGCCATGATACAGGCCCGTTGTGTCGCCAAGGCCAACCGTGTTGGCGGTCGCAAAGATGCGGAAATAGGGGTGCGGCTCGATCACCTCATTCTGGTCCAGCAGCGTCAGCTTGCCGTCGGTCTCCAGCACCCGCTGGATGACGAACATCACATCGGCGCGGCCCGCGTCGTATTCATCAAACACAATCGCGGTTGGGTTGCGCAGGGCCCAAGGCAGGATGCCCTCTTGGAACTCGGTGACCTGCACGCCCTCTTTCAGCTTGATCGCGTCCTTGCCGATCAGGTCGATCCGCGAGATATGGCTGTCGAGGTTCACCCGCACCGCAGGCCAGTTCAGGCGCGCGGCAACTTGTTCGATATGGGTGGATTTGCCAGTGCCGTGATAGCCTTGGATCATCACGCGGCGGTTTCTCTCGAAGCCTGCAAGGATCGCCAACGTTGTGTCGGGATCAAACTTGTAGGTCGGATCGAATGTTGGCACGCGCTCACTGCTTTCGGCAAAGCCATGCACGACCATGTCCGTGTCGATGCCAAAGGTGTCGCGGACCGATATTACTTCGGTTGGTTTGGTGCCAATATCCATGCTTTGCCCGTCCTCTTCTTGTCGCCTGTGCCCCGTTCCGAGGCTCTCGTCGGGATGCAACATATTGCGCGGAGGGGCAAGGGGAAGGCCCAAAGGGATCGCGCAGGCTTATGTTTTTCGCGCGGCTTGGATGGCAGCGCCCGCCGCGACCCCGCTGGCCCATGCCCAGTGGAAATTGTAGCCACCAAGCCAGCCGGTGACGTCCACGACCTCGCCGATGAAGTAAAGACCACTTTGATGGCGGCTTTCCAAGGTCTTGGCGTTAAGCGCATCTGTGTCGACCCCGCCGAGGGTCACTTCGGCCTTGCGGTAGCCCTCGCTGCCCGTGGGCGTCAGGGTCCAGTGGGTAAGCGCCGCGCCAAGAGCGCCCAGCTTCTCGTCCGATTGATCCGCCAGATTGCCGCTCAGACCTGCTGCTGCGATCCGTTCGCTGGCCAGCCGCTTGGGCATATGGGCGGCCAAGGCGGTGCCTACGTCTTTGCGGCCTGCGCGGGAGCGTTCGGATCGCAACGCCTCCACAAGGTCTTCTCCGGGCATAAGGCAGACCTCGATCTCGTCGCCCTCAGTCCAATAGCTTGAGGCTTGCAGGATCGACGGGCCAGACAGGCCGCGATGGGTGAACAGCAGGCCCTCCTCGAACGCGGTGCCGTTGCATGAAATGCGGGCAGGCAGGGACAGACCGGACAGTTCCGAAAAGCTGCCGTTGAAGGTGAGGGGGACGAGGGCTGGGCGCGTGTCCACGAGCGGGTGCCCGAATTGGCGCGCGACGCGGTAGCCGAAATCCGAAGCCCCGATCTTCGGGATCGACTTGCCGCCCGTGGCAATGACAAGCGCGTCGGTGGTGACGCGAAGCGGCTTGCCCGCACGGGTCAGGCGCAGGGTGAAGCGGCTGCCATCATGGCTGATCTCGTCCACGCTGGTGTTCAGCCAGACCGACGCGCCTGCGCGCGCAACCTCGTCCAGCAGCATGTCGATGATCTGTTGCGCGCTGTCATCGCAGAACAACTGGCCCAGTGTTTTCTCGTGCCACGCGATCTTGTGCTGGTCCACGAGGTCGATGAAATCCCACTGCGTATAGCGGCTGAGCGCGGATTTAGCGAAATGCGGGTTCTGGCTGAGGAAGGCATGCGGGCCGCTATGCATGTTGATGAAATTGCAGCGCCCGCCGCCCGAGATACGGATCTTCTCAGCCGGCGTTTTGGCGTGATCGAGCACCACAGCCCCTTGGCCAGCACTGGCCGCACACATCAGGCCTGCGGCCCCCGCGCCGAGGATCAGGCAGGGCAGATGCAGCGGCGCGGTCATTGCTGCGCCAGTCGCGCCAGCAGCACTTCGGCCATGAGCGCGTGGCCGATCAGGTTGGGATGGACGGTGCCGTAGACGTCTTTTTGGGTCAGAAAGCTGTCATTTGCGGTGCGGATCGCGCGGCCTGTGCCCGAGTATGCATAAGGTTGCCAGCCCGATGCGGCCCAGCGTTCGGTCACGTCGCCGTGCGAGGGCAGGTTCAGGCGATCCCCTTCCCACCAGCCGCGTCCGACAAACGCATCGCGGCCCGCGCAGGCAAAGGTCAGCCCCTCGTCGAGGGCCACATTGGTCAGGGCGATGCGCAGGTCTTCGATTTGGCGCAATAGGTTCACGGCCTCGTTCGGGCGCAGATTGAAGGCCCAACTGGCGGTGATTTCCAGCGGATCGCGGGCGCTGAGGGCGGCCCAAGGGCTAAGCGGATCAAGGCCGGGGGGGCTGCCATGAACAAGCTCTGGCTGGATCAGCAGCCGCGTGCAAGCCGGATCAAGCAGGGTGCGCGTGTCGGGTAAAGCTGCCTCGCCCGCGCCGAGGGTTTGTTCGGCTTCCAGCTCAAAAGCGGCACCGGGTCCGGCGCGGCTGGGCAAGGCCGGGGGCAGACGAATGCCGCGCCGCAAGGGATCGGGATATTGCACGACGGCGATGTCGCCGGGCGAAACCTCAAGATAGGTGCGCAGAATGCCGACGAGCAGCGCATAGCGCGCCTGAATGCCCGACCGCGCGCCCGGATCACCGATCAGGCTGCCCGAATGGTAGCCGTTGGATCGATCCCGGCCCGCGCAATGGCTGGTGACGAAGAGGTCAGGATCGCCGTAGCGATATTTCGGATCAGGGCACAGATCAGGCAGCACGAGCCGGTTCAAAAGCGCCGAATTGACCGTGACGGGCACAAGGAAGTAGCGCGCCAGATCGCCAAACCCGATGTCATTGCCGCCGATGGACAGGAAGATCAGGTCCGGGGCGCGGAGCTGATCGGGCGGGCAATCGAGGATGCCGCTGCGCGGCTCCACCGCGCCGGTCTCGTTGCGTTGGGCGCGGGTGGAGACATCGAACGCATCAAGCGGACGCAGCAAGCCGCCACCCCGGCGGGCAAAAACCTCAAGATCAGCCTCGGACGCGAGGCCGGGGGAGAGGGGGCCGTAGTCGAGGCCAAGCGGTGCGCGGCAAAGCGCGTGCTGGGCAGCATTGATTTGCGAATACCGGTTAAGGTCTTCGGTGCGTCCGGGCGCGTTTTGCGGCACAAGTATGCCGTTGAAAATCTCGGCCCCGGTGCAGGCGAGATGGACGAAGCTGACAAGCTTATGCGGGTCGTCAGAGGCACGTTTCAGCGCGGCAAGGCTTTGATAGGAATAGAAACTTCGGTTGCAGCGATTATCAAGCCAAAGCGGGTCATCGGCCACGCCGATCTCGCGCACCAGCCAGCGTGTGTCGTCTTGAGGCGGGGTAAACCATGGCTCCCATTTCGTGGGTTGGTCGGGGTTGCCCTCGCCCGAGGCGTAACTGTCGCCAAGGCCCAGAATGACCTCATGGCGGGGCCGCGCAAGCGTTGTGGCCGCAGCGATACTGGCCCCAAGTCGGACGCTGATCGCGAGGCCCGCTTGGGGGATGCTAACGGGTGTTGGGATGGCACAATTGGGCGCGAGGATGCGGGTCTCGCCCGCCTCCCAGCGGCAGGGGCCCGCGTGGGGATAGCTGAGCGTGATGTTGATGCGGGCGTTTGGGTCATCCTCGCCCTTGATCCATTTCAGGACCGGGGCGGAGGGGAGCTGGCGCGCGTCGTCCCAGGGGGTTGGGCCGCCCGCGCGCAAGGCGGGGGCGTAGGGCGAGGTGAACGCGTCGCCATCGCGCGCCCAAAGCCGTGCGTGCCATGCGGGGGGGGCCTCGTTGGTGGCAAAATCGTAGCGGGCAAAGGTTTCGGCTGGGTTAACAAGCGCCTCGAACGGCGAAAATCGATTGGGGATTTCCCATACGATCAGCGCCGGATTAGGCAGCAGGAACTCCTGCGCTCCGGGTCGCAAGTCGGGGGGCGTTTGCGCGGCGGCGGTGCTGAACGCGAGCGCTGCAAGGGTCAGGCCACATATAGCGGGAAAAGCTGAGCGAAACATCGGGGCCAATTCAGAGCGAGCTAAAAATCGGCCCGCTTCGGACCAATCTATCCCTAGCTGCCTAATCCTCGTCTGAGGAAAGGTCAATTTCTTCGCGCAGGTATTCAAGTACCTCGTTGGTAATCAAGAGATGGCCGTAGAGATTGGGGTGAATGGTGCCATGGTAGTCGCCGGTGGGTCGCCCAAATGTACGAGGGAGGTTTTCACCAGATGAGTTCTGCGTTCGGTAGGCATCATTTGCGGTGATCAGCGCACGGCCATCGGATTCATATCTGTAGGGCCGCCATTTACTCGTATTACCCAGTTGGGTTCGGAGACTTGGCATATCTTGCAAAGTGCCCTGCCACCATCCGCGATTGACAAACGTATCTCTTGTCGCACAAACAATGCTGATTTCGCTGTCGCTCCCTGCGTCCAACATTTCACGGCGCAATGCGTTTATTGTCGCCAACATTCGTTCTGCTTCTCGTTTCGTTGCGCCGAAGTTCCAGCTGGCTGTTATGCCGATTGGGTCGGTTGCTCGCAACGCCTGCCAGTGCATACGATCCGTGTAGCTCATTGGTAATGAAGCGCGGCCTAGAGAGGGAGCATCCGAGCATTGGTTTTCCGTTGTGGGTGTAACGAAGCGAACGGGATCGGGATATAGCGGAGCAATAATTCGCTCAGGATCGATCTCCAAATAGTGGGAGATAGCGCGGTATGCGATGCCAAGACGAGACGACATCCCGTACTCATCTTGAGAAATTCCTATTAGATCGCCTGCATCAAACCCCAGTTGCCGATCACGTTTATGACAATGCGCGGCCATGTGGCCCCCGCTATCCTCAGCCATCGAATAGCGCTGTTCAAGGGGGGGGCATACATCAGGCAAACTACTTTGGAGTTTTTCTGCTGCCAAGGGAAAGTCGCCAAAATCAGTTGGTAATAGTGCGTAACTAATGATCGAAGAAAATCCGACATCGTTGCCTCCGATTGAAACCAACACAAGGTCGGGGGCACGCAATTTCCCGGCTTGGCAAGGCGCCTTGCTGGCTTGCTTTACGACGTCGTAGTTGCCGCCGCGCCCAAGCACACCAAATAGGTTGAGGTTCACGTCAAGAGTTACCTCCCTCGGGAGGTCATCGGCCGCTTCGAGCGCTCCTTTGTCGCAGAGTTCAGCAATCGCACGCTGCAACTGCGAACTGCGCAGCAGGTCGTCATATCTACCCGGCGCCAACTGCTGGGTCAGCAACCCATCGAAAACAGATGCGCCGGTACAGGCATAGTGCAAGAAGCTCACGACACGGTGCGGATCGCGCGCAGCCAACGCGAAAGCTGTGAGAGATTGATTTGAAAAGAAGCTCCTGTGGCATTTCTCATCAAGCCATCGAGCGCTCCTCTTGCGTTCGGGTGTATCTTCAGCAGCCAAGTAGCGCAAATCATTTGCGGAAGGTTGATTCATGGGAGACCAGACAGTCGGTGCGTCTGGATTCCCCTCGCCGGAACCATAGCTATCGCCCATTCCAACAATGACCAAATGGTCTGGCTTTAGAAACTCCGAGACTTGCTCGTCAACGGTATTACCCACTGTGGAAAGGAGATCGGCCCGGACAGTGGCCCCGGGAAAAGGGAGGTCAATCTGGAATACATCGCGACACGGAGCGACCGACGACACGGGCGTATTATCTAGATGCCAAATGCAATCACGCTGCTCGTTTGGCATCGAAACGCGCACAGCGATTGTGGTATTCGGATCAGTCTCACCCCGAATGAAACGTAGGACTTCGGGGCGATGGAGCTCTTGAGCAAGATCCCAAGGCAAGGTGTCGACGTCTTCATCGGGCTTTGGCCGCTCATATCGCTGAACAGCGCCGACCGAGTATGGCGACGGAATCGAGGCGCTAATAAGTCTGTGTCGGAGGCGTTTTTGCCAAGTTATCATATCCTGACTTACTTCTGACGCGTAATTATCGAACATCTCGGCAGGATCATGCAACGTCTCAAACGGAGAGAACCGGTTCGCAATTTCCCAGGAAATCCTGCCATCCCCGCTGGGGCGCTGTGCATTAGCTTGTGCGAATGAGGCGGTCGCTAAGTGTTCCATCCCTGATGATCACATTGACCCTCGGCGATCTGCATTTTTCATGGCAAGATCGGTTCTGAGGGACATTCAGAACGGGGTGCTGCCATGCTGATCCATCTTCACAAGCAAGCGACGACCACACCGAAAGTAAGGGCCGCTATTCAGGCGAGTGACGAGCCTGCGTCGGTGCTGGCCGAACGGTTCGGCACGACGGAGCAGACGATCTATAAGTGGCGGCACCGCGATAGCGTGCTCGACCGCAGCCATACAGCGCATCGGTTGCAGACGACACTGACTCCAGCACAGGAAGCTGTCGCCGTCGCGTTGCGCAAGACACTGCTTGTGTCACTGGATGATCTGCTGGCGGTGGTTCGGGAGTTTCTGAATCCGGATGTCTCGCGCTCCGGGCTGGATCGCTGCCTGCGCAGGCACGGGGTCGGCAACCTGCGCGATCTAAAGGTCAAGGACGTCCGCCCTAAACATAGCGGCTTCAAAGCCTATGAGCCCGGATACATCCACATCGACGTGAAATATCTACCGAAAATGAAGGATGAATCCTCGCGCCGCTATCTGTTTGTCGCCATCGACCGCGCCACCCGCTGGGTTTTCATCCGCATCTACAACAACAAGACTGCGGCGAACGCGCGTCGCTTTCTGAGGGACCTGGAGCGCGCCTGCCCAATGCGGATCCGCACCATTCTTACAGACAACGGTAAAGAGTTCACCGACCGTCTCTTCGGGCTGCGCAAACGGGCGCAGAGCGGGAAACACGAGTTCGACAGCCTCTGCACTGAGCTGGACATCGAGCACCGCCTAACACCGCCCAGATCACCTCAGACCAACGGTATGGTGGAGCGGTTTAACGGTCGCATCGAGGACGTGTTACAAAGCCACCACTTTCGATCCGGGGAAGAGCTGGAAGCTACGCTGCATCGCTACGTCTGGCTCTACAACCAGCAGCTTCCGCAGTCCGCCTTGGGCAGCAAAACACCCTTGCAGGCGATGAAGGACTGGCACAAACTCAAACCAGAGCTGTTCAAGAAACAGCCGTACTACCGTCCGGGATGTGACAGCTAAGCAGAGGCCGAGGGACAACAGACCAAATAAGTAAACCCTAGTATAATCAAATCTATGCATTGGCCCACCCCAATTAACTAAGAGTAAGGCAACTAAGATCAGGTTGATCGATTCGATTCAATAGAGGTGAATTTCAGCCAGTTTTCCTAATCCCGAAAATTTCGGCTCACTTTGATCTGGTCCCAAGCCCAGACGACTTCTTGCAAACGCTCCTCGTCCGAGCGGTCGCCGCCGTTGAGGTCGGGGTGCAAGATCTTGATAAGCGACTTATATTGCTTGCGGATTTCCGGCTTCGTCCAGTTGTCCTTGGCTTCCAGAACATCGATCGCGCGCCGCTCGCTGGGGGGCAGTTTGCGGGTGCTTCCGCCTGAGTTTTTGCCGGGGTTTCGCGTGGCGTTCACGCCCAGCACTTCATGGGCGTCGTTGATGCCAAGGCGGGCCCAAGCGCGTTCCTCGGTGGATTTTTTGAACGGCTTGGTCGGACGCTGGCCAACTTTGTCGTCCTCGGCCGCGCGGTTCATTTCTTCCTCGGTCTGGCCGTTGAAGAAATTCCACTTCAAATTGTATTCGCGCACATGGTCCATGCAGAACCATAGGTAGTCGTCCAGCACATCGGGCGCGCGCGGGGCGCGATACTTGCCGGGTTGCTCGCAGCCCTCGTGTTCGCAGACCCGCGTTGAGGTCTCGGACGCGCCGGACATGCCCCGCCGCCCGCGCGTGCGTTTTTTCTTATCTTTGGCCGCACTGATGTCGAAGCCAAAGGGGTCGGATCGATTTGCCATGCCTGTGTCCTTTCCGACTCGGAACAGGCAGTTTAAGGCTTAATCAGCCGAGAAAAAGAGGAAGGTGCAGAAAAATGGGTGTTGCGACCGAGATAGAGCAAAAGTTAACCGATCATTTCGCCCCGACGCACATCTTGGTTGTCGATGAAAGCGCCATGCATGCAGGGCACTCGGGTGCCCCTGACGGTGGCGAGAGCCATTTCCGGGTCGAGATTGAGGCGGCGGATTTTGGCCCCATGAGCCGGATCGCGCGCCACCGTGCCGTGCATGATGCGCTGGGCAAGGAATTGGTCGCGCGCATTCACGCGCTGGGCTTGCACATCAGCGGTTAGAGCGTTGATTTTACGGCTGAATTACTCGGCCGCAATATCGCTATAGGTGGTGGTGCCATCGCGGCGCGCATCTTTGCGGGCGCGCAGAACACCGAGCAAACCCGCATTGGGGGTCGGCGCGGGAATGGCGAGAATTTCTGCGTCGTCAGCCAAGCGGCGCGGCTGGGGCGCGGCACCTGGCATCGTCATGATGTCGCCTTGGGCGCGGCGAAACACGAGCAGATTTTGGTAAACGGTAATTTTTGAGGTAAACCCGGAGCGTTCTTCACAAGGCAGTGTATCCGAGCGGACATACTCCCACCCTTCAGAACCCATCTCGTTCATCAAGTGGCTCATCTCATTGGCGAATTTCGCCTCAGTGCCTTTGACGCCTTTTTCCGCGCGGCCCTTACGAGGGGCGGGAACAACCTTGTATTCAAACTGCATATCTTAACGCACCCCATCGGCTCGGGTTAACCATCCACATGTTGAGAATAGACAATCCCAGACCATAAGTCCAAGATTTTGTGCAATTTTTAGAGTTGTTGTGGATACGGCAACAGGGTTTTCCACAAGGGGAAACAGTGCGCTAGGGAGTGTGTTTCCGTCTTGAGGGAGCGCTAGATATGGGATTGCTTGGGGGTGATGTAGCGTCGGTATTCCGTATGTATTGTGTCGGTATCACGTCGGTGCGACCGCGCGGTGGATGTGCGTGCTGCGCAACAGGGCCTCCGGCGGGGATATTTGGACGAGGGTGAAGGGGGCCTTATTCGGCGGGTTCGTCTTTTTGGCGCATCCGGTCGATCTTGCGGCTCTCGTTGCGGATCCAGAGAACGCCGACACATGCAGCGGCCAACGCTGCGAATGGAAACCAGATTTCAAAGGGCACGTTATGCCACTATTCAGCTGGGTGGTTTCTTGAAACAGACTTGTGAAGTTGGCGTCGTGCCCATTTTGCGAGCAAAATTCCGCCGCCCCCCACAAGTGCGAGCAATACTACAGGCATCCAGAATTCATAGGGCGTCATTTCAGAACTCCTTCTCGATCATCCCTAAGATATAGTGCGCCGCACCGTGAAATGCAAAAGCAACGATGACCCACCATGCTGTGGTTAAGGTAAGACCAGCTACATCCTCGACAACTGGCCGTATCAGGGCAAAGCCGACAAGGCCTATCGCGAGTGCATTCATGAAGCCCGCGATCAGTTTCAGCCGTTCGTTAAAAACGGTAACATCGTCCCGGATACGCAATGGGCCTTCTCCCATTCTTCGGCGAGCTTCCTTGCCACGATCTCGTTGACGGCCTTCGGGTTTGCCTTCCCGCCGGTGGCCTTTATCACCTGGCCCACGAACCAGCCTGCGAGCTTGGGGTTGGCCCTGGCCTTCTCGGCTTGGGCAGGGTTGGCCGCGATGATCTCGTCCACGGCGGCCTCGATTGCGCCCGTATCAGTAACTTGGCGCATCCCGCGCGCCTCGACGATCTCAGAAGGATCGCCGCCTTCGGTATAGACGATCTCGAACAGGTCTTTGGCGATCTTGCCGGAGATGGCCTCGGACTGGATCAGCGCGATGATGCCACCCAGTTGCGCGGGCGACACGGGGCTGGACGTGATGTCTTTGTCGTCTTTCTTCAGGCGACCGAACAATTCGTTGATCACCCAGTTGGCTGCAAGCTTGCCGTCGCGCCCTGCCGCTGTCGCCTCAAAGAACGCGGCGTCCTCGGTATCGGCGGTCAGCACGCTGGCGTCGTAATCGCTCAGCCCGAAATCCTTGATGAACCGGGTTTTCTTGGCATCGGGCAGCTCGGGCAAATGGGCCCCTAGATCATCAACCCAAGATTGCTCGATCTCCAAGGGCAGCAGATCGGGATCGGGGAAGTAGCGGTAATCATGCGCTTCCTCTTTGGAGCGCATCGAGCGTGTCTCGTTTTTATCGGGATCATACAGACGGGTTTCTTGGTGAATCTTGCCGCCATCCTCAAGGATCGCAATTTGGCGGCGCGCCTCGTATTCGATGGCCGCTTGGATGAAGCGCATGGAATTCATGTTCTTGATCTCGCAGCGCGTGCCCAGATCGCCGAAGTCTTGGCTGGCCTGATAGCGCTCGTAATCACCGGGTCGGCAAACCGACACGTTCACATCGGCGCGTAGGTTGCCGTTCTGCATGTTGCCATCGCAAGTCCCCAGATAGCGCATGATTTGGCGCAGCTTGACGACATAGGCGGCGGCTTCTTCGGGGCCTCGGATGTCGGGGCGCGACACGATCTCCATCAAAGCGACCCCGGTGCGGTTGAGGTCGACGAAGGACATGTTCGGGTCCATGTCGTGGATGCTTTTGCCCGCGTCCTGCTCCAAGTGAATACGCTCAATCCGCACGGTGCGGGCGGTGCCATCCCCGAGTTCCACCAGCACTTCGCCCTCGCCCACGATAGGGTGGTAGAGCTGGCTGATCTGGTAGCCTTGGGGCAAGTCAGGGTAGAAGTAGTTCTTGCGGTCAAAAGCCGAAAACAGGTTGATCTCGGCCTTCAAGCCAAGCCCGGTGCGCACGGCTTGGGCCACGCATTCTTCGTTAATGACGGGCAGCATTCCGGGCATTCCGGCGTCCACAAAGGCGACGTTGCTGTTCGGCTCTGCCCCGAACAAGGTCGACGCCCCGGAGAAGAGTTTCGCGCGTGTGGCGACTTGGGCGTGGACCTCAAGCCCGATCACCAGCTCCCAATCGCCAGTGGCCCCGTTGATGACCTTCGGGGCAGGGGTGGGATAAGTCAGATCGAGCATGGCAAAGCCTCCGGCGCAACGTGTTTAAGCGCGTTCTATAGCGTTTCGGGAATGACTTGAAACCCTTGTTCGCGGCCGTGCCCTGCCGTCGAACGCGAAAAGGGTTGAGCGGGGAATGCAGGGGGTCTCGAAACGCATCTGGCAAGGGTGTGAGGCGTGGCAAGTGTCCCGCTGGTTTTGAGTATTTCCCGGCGCTCAGGCAAAACAGCTTGCACCCTCGGCGGGCCTTTGCAGGATGGACCCCGTTAGGGAGTGTGCAGCTTGGGCGTGCGGCGACGGATAGCGGTTGGGATGTGGCGGGCCTTTGCGCCTGTGCTGGCTGCCGCTTTGGTGCTGGTCCCGCTGGCATGGGTGGTTGAGCGCCGAGCGCTTGAGCGCCAAAGCCGCGACGTGATCGCAGCGGCACAATCGATCTGGGACGGGTTGGCCACAGGCGATGTGATCCAGGTCTTCGGCGCCGACGCGCAGCTGCCACCTGCCCAGCGGGCCGAGCCGATGCGCAATGCCGAGTGCCGCGAAGAGAGCCTTGGCGCGATCGCCGATGGTGTGATTGGGACGGCTGTGTTGTGCTTGACCGAAGATGGGCGCGGGCGGCGCTATCTGGCGGTCGGGCTTGCATGGCATGATGTGGCCCCGGTGCGCGATTGGCTGAAAGCCATGCTGGGCGTGCATTTTATGGCTTTGCAAGCGCGGTTGGAGACGCCTGAGCAGGGTGTTTTGCTTTATGAAGAGTTCTGGCCCTAACTGCGCCCGTCTCGGCGGGTCTCTGCCCATTTGGGCGGTCTTGGGCCCCCCTGTCTTGCTTTAGTCGCCGCTCAGGCGCATTGCCGCGCCGAATATGATCCTCGGAGTGGTTTGGATGTTTTTAGGTTCTATGCGCCAAGTGCGGCGAATGGCTGTGCCTTTGATGGTGGTTGGTGTGTTGTCAGGCTGCGCGGCTGTGTCCTCGCCCAGCGGTGGCGACAGCCGCGCGACCCCGGCGATGCGCTGGGATCATGTCGATGACGGCGCGCTTTGGACGCAAGAAACGCTGGCCGCGTTGCAAACCCACGGATCGCCGCTTCTGGAGGTTGTCCCCGCCGATATCGATACATGGTGCCCAAACTACCGCGCGGCAGATCAAGAGGAACGCGCGAAGTTCTGGACCGGACTGATCTCGGCGCTGGCCAAGCACGAAAGCACTTGGAATGAGGATGCCGTCGGGGGCGGCGGTCTATGGTTTGGCCTCGTGCAGATCGCGCCTGCGACCGCGCGTGGATACCGCTGCGAAGCGGGCAGTGGGGCAGCGCTGCAAGACGGCGTTGCCAACCTGCGCTGCGGCGTGCGGATCATGGCCCAAACTGTGCCGCGCGACGGGGTTGTCAGCGCAGGGATGCGCGGTGTGGCCGCCGATTGGGGGCCGTTCCATTCGACCAGCAAACATCAAGATATGATCGATTGGGTCAGCGCGCAGCCCTATTGCAAAGCGCCCGAGCGGCGCGGGCTGTTCAGCGCGATTGCAGGCTAAAATTTCGTGCAGGCTAAGGGGCTGGGCGCGCGATTGATCTTGCATATGATGCGCCCTTGGCGTAGATTATTTGTCGGCGGGGTTGCGGTTTGACGGATCGTCCACCCACCCCCTGACGGCCTGCCGAAGACAGCGCGCCGCCCCTACACAACGCATCTGGGACATCCCCTCCGAGACCTTGCTTTAATGCAGGGCGACCGGGTGTGCGCCTGCGTTCGTTGTTCCCGCAACTTCGTCACGGAGATACCCTATGTCCAAAGGCAACAATAAGCGCGGCAACAAAGAGACCAAGAAACCCAAAGCTGAAAAAGCCAAGGTGTTGGCGACCGCAAACTCCAATGCAGGCAAGCCACTGTCGATTGGTGGTAAGGCCGTCAAATAGCTTGGCTGCGCCCGCCGCCACTGACTGTCGCTCTGACTAGCTCAGGATCGACGGGCGCGCATTCATCTCGGCGACACTGAACCCGGCGAGGGCCTTATAGCGCGCGGCATGTGCGGCGCGCTCAGGTCTTGGCAGGGCGGTGTCCAGCTTTGAGAAATCCCCCCCACACCGGTCCTCGGCCATCTGCATGATGCCGTCCGGCCCGCCTTGGCTGCGATTGGCCAGGGTGACGGCGTTTGCTTTCGGGCGCACCTCGTCTTCAAAGCATTGCGTTGCGGCTTGGCTGGGGCCGAGCGTCTTGATCGCCGCCCCCAGGATACGCGCATCAACAATGGCTTGGCTCGCGCCGCTGGATCCTACGGGGTAAGTGGCATGGGCCGCGTCACCGATCAGCGTCGCGTTGCCAAACGTCCAGCGCGCAAGCGGTTCGCGGTCTACCATCGGGTATTCATAGACCGTCTCGGCCCCGTCGATCAGCGCGGGAATGTCGAGCCACTCAAAGCGCCAGTCGTCGAAATCGCCCCGGAAAGCGTCCGTAGGGACGGCGCGGTTCCAGTCCTCTCGGGCGACGGGGCTGGCCGGATCGACGCGCTTCTCGGCAATCCAGTTTATCGTCGCAAAGCCTGTCCGCGGGTCGGGCGCAGTGATCGGATAGGCCACGAACCGCTGGGTGTCGTTGCCTGCAAGGATCATCGATGCGCCGCTGAGGAAGGGGCGCGCGAGGGTCGTGCCGCGCCACATAATCGCGCCGCCCCAGACGGGAGGGCCTTCATCTGGATAGAATTGCGCGCGCACCGCAGAATGGATGCCATCCGCGCCGATCAGGAGGCTGCCTTGAATGGCGATCGGGCCATCTGAGGTGGCGAAATTGGCGGTGACGCCGCCGGGCAAGGATTGAAAATCGCTTAGGTTATGGCCCAGTGCGATGCAGTCTGGACCTGCGCGCTGGATAAGTGCTTCGGCCAACGCCATCTGCAACTGCCCCCGGTGCACCGAGAATTGCGGCCAGTGATAGCCTGCCGCCGCGCCGCGCGGCTCGGACCAGATCTGCTGCCCGGTGCGGGTGTAGAAGCCGTAATCTTGCGTGCGCAGGCCGACCCGGTCGAGCATCGAGGCAAGCCCCATCTCGGTCAATTCGCGCACAGCATGGGGTTGCAGGTTGATGCCAACGCCGAGCGGTTCCAGCTGGCGAACGCGCTCAAATATCCGAAAGGGCACGCCGATTTGGTGCAGGGTCAGGCCGAGGGTGAGGCCTGCAATGCCTGCGCCGGAGATGAGGATGGTCATGCAGGGGATGATGCGGGGGCTGTGGGCGGGTGGCAAGGGGTGCGTTTGTTGGGGCGTTGGGAAGGTGAGTATTTTTAGCAGGAAAAAGAGAGCTGCGGGGTGGCTAGCAGGTGCTGGCGGGGCGCAGGACGTCCGGTGGGTAAAGGGTCGGGTCCTCGATCTTTAGGCGCAGGATAGTGCCGTTGATCTGGCCCAGATCGAGGAAGGAGACGAACAGATCGCCCGTCTCCGGCTGGATCGTGATGCCCGTCGGGCCGACCCCGAACGCTGCCAGATCGGAATAGCCGATGACGGTGAGGTCGTGGTCGAACATCACAAGCATCTCGACCGGGCGCTCCATCCCGCGTCTGAAGGCGCGCATGATGCCAAAAAGCGTATTGGTGGCGGGATCGTAGGCGAGATCGCGCAGGTCTCCGGGCAGATCGAAGGGCAGGGCGATCAGCGTCTCGCCCTCTGGCGGGAAGGCCGCGAGTGTGCGGCTGTCGCGAAAGCTGAGGACGAGGGTGCCGTCTGGTAACACCACGCCGCCATAGAGGCTGGAGTAGCGCGTGTTGGGTTGCGGCAACGGGATGAAGTCATTGAGGGTGCCGTCGATGACCGTTGCGACTGACGGTCCGGTCTTGAGGGCGAAGACACCGTTTGGCCCGGCGGTGACGGCGCTGATGCTTCCGGACCCGGCATCGACTGTCGCCAATGGCGTGCCCTTGAGGGAGGTGTTCGCGATGACATGCGTGCGCCACGACATCCACAGCGAGCACGTCGTCGGATCATAGGCGAGGGTCTTTGGCAGGCGCGCCTCGAAACGGTCGAGCTCGGTGAAGGGGATGTTTTGAGCGCTGGACGCGGTGGTCAGGGCGAAGGTTGCAGCGAGCGCGAGGGTTAGGGTGCGGAGGATCTGCATCCGCGCAGTTTGGCAGTTGCCTTGAGGTCTGTCTAGTAGACCGCCAATGGCAGCCCGTGGGCTTTGGACGCGCGCTCTAGTGCTTCGACCTTTGGCAGGTGCAGCAAGGTTAGGGCCTCGCGCCGCCCATCGGTCAGGACCACGTTCAGGAATCCGGGCTTGCCCGCCCCCTCGCTGAAATGCTCCAGCGTATAGATGTCGTTATGGGCGAAATGTTGCGCGGCCCGACGCCCTTGGCGCGTGGTCAGGCCCGTTTGGTCAAGGCGCAACCGCGTCACCGGACTGCGCAGCAAATGCAGCGCCGTGATCAGTGCAACGACACCCCAGCTTGCCGCAACCCACCACGGGCCGATGCCATGGACCCCGGAGGCCAGCAGGCAGATCAGCACCGAGAACGCGCCCCAGATCTTGGGATTGCGCGCGACGCGAGTGAATTTGAACGGACGAGCAGTCATGGTGGCAGCCTGACGTGAGCGTTTCGGATGCCCGCAAGGTGCCAACCGAGTGTGGCGGAAATTGGGAGGGTTTGCGGGCGCGCCGGGGCCTTTGTGGACGGATTTAGGCGATCTGTTTCGGGGATGCTGAGCAAGGCGGATTTGATCGGGTTCCCTAACATTATTAGGGAGGGGGCTAGATGTAGCGTTGAAATTTGGCCCTATCGCAGGATGGAGTGGTTTTGCGGCAATTTCCCTAATATTCTTAGGGACGTTAGGGTCAGGACCCATTAATCCTGCCACCTTGGTTTGACAGATTTTTTCTCTGACAACGAGCAGGTGCGCAGGAATAGTGGTTCTATTTCAAGCAGCTGTTAGGCAGTCAGAGGGAAAATCCGTCAAATCGAAGACGCCAATCCAGCTTCATCTCAAAGGCGTGGGCCGCTTGCAAAGGGGGCCACCCTGTGCGGCACGGTCCAAACCTCTGAGATTTCGCTGGATTTGCGCCAAGGCGGCAGGATTAATGGGTCCTGACCCTATGGTTTTGGTAAGAGTCTGATTCAAAACTATTCGAACGATTTTAGTTTCTTGCGAGATGTCGTGTGACGCGTCTAATGTGTGCGATGACGATCCAAGCCTCTGCGCTTGCGATAGATTTTTCCCAATCTTTTGATA
>Ga0163215_101029_pt1 | contig 23293 bp, 17 predicted proteins | sample SynspAceP_FD_185934 | JGI IMG/M metagenome (GOLD analysis project Ga0163215, IMG submission 185934) | Saline lake microbial communities from Ace Lake in Antarctica - Synechococcus sp. Ace-P (Hybrid Assembly) | ecosystem: Environmental > Aquatic > Non-marine Saline and Alkaline > Saline | place...
CGGCAGAATCGTTCAATGCAAAAATAAAAGCTTTTAGGGCACAGTTCAGGGGTGTGAAAAATGTAGAATTCTTCCTTTATAGACTAACTACAATCTTTGCATAAACACAACAATTGGTCTTGATCCCTTGAAATGCCGATTAGTGGGCATTTTCAAGGTAACATTTCAGCAAATTATTCCTTTCACCATCCAGGGTTTTGGGTAAGGTTCGGATTTAATATCAACTCATCTTGAGGAATGGAGGACAGATAATCTTGATTCTCCCTGAACCCATAACCGTTAGGCAATTCATTTTGGAAAAAATCAATTAAACCATTACTATCTACTGGGGTATTATAATTGGGAAACTCCGATTGCAAAAAAGGATATCCCAGAGACCTTTTTCCTTTAAACAAAGCATGTGCTGCCCAACGTTTATAGTCATCAATTCGTTGGCCTTCCAATGCAAGTTCCACCCGTCTTTCATTCCGAATGGCATACAAGGCATCGTCTATGGCGTAACCATAGTCTAAAAGATTTGCACCGTAATTAGCCTGTGGTGTAACAGAGAATATTGGCATGCCAACTCGCTCCCTTAATAAGTTAAGTTGAGCAGAAGCTAAAGTACCATCCAATTCATACTTTGCCTCAGCATAATTCAATAAAACCTCACCATACCTAAATAATATATAGCCAGTTTCACTTCGTCCGCCAAAATCGGCACCTGCTGCCGGTGAATTAGGATTTGAAAACTTTTTCAATTGAAAGCCCGTTACCGCCGATTCCTCTACCCCACCATCTACAAATGGTTTGTTAAATAATTGATTTGCGCTGGCTACCCTAAGGTCACCTGGTATCCAAATTGTAGCGCTTAATCTAGGATCCACATCATCAGCTATTGTGGTAAGGAAGTCATTACCTTTCGTAGTTGCAGCCAACCCTAAATAATCATAGGCATTTCCATCCTTCCCCAAATAAGAAGATACCAACGACCATGTTAGGCTCATATCTCTTGTCCTTCTTGTTGTATAAAACTGTAGTTCGTGACCCATTTGTTCAGCGGCACTTGCAATTCTATAAAATAGGACTTCATCAATATTGGACATATTATCCATTCCAAACAAATTATAATAGTCCATATCAGGATTACCCGTATTGAAAATACCTTTTGTGTAGTTCCCATTTATCAACTCCTCTCCGGCGAATACCGCTTTTTGAAAATAGCTATTCGCATTCGCTCCAGGAGTTCCAAATACATCTCCTTCATGATACTTCTGCCAAGTACCCTCAAAAAGTGCTACGCGTAATTTAAAGGCAAGAGCCGTTTCTTTATTAAGCCTGGAATTTCCAGTACTGGATCGAAGCCCCAGGTTTTCATTGGCCTTATCCAAATCGGAGAGAATAAAGTCTACAACCTCCGTTCTAGGATTTCTTGGGTCCAACAATTTCTCATCATCAGGAAATAGTTGGGTATCGTATATGGGTAAATCCCCGTATGTTGTTAAAAGATTAAAATATAACCATGCCCTAAAAAAATGTGCTTCCCCTAAAAATTGTTGGTAGGAACTAAACTCATCACTGACATTATCTAAATTATCAAATAGAATATTAATACTCCTAATATCATCCCATGCATTAATCCACTGTCCGTTACTAGGTGCCCTAGTACCATTTAGTACTTGATTTGGGATACGTTGTATTAAGTTGTCAGAATTGTCCTCAGAGAGAGGTAAATTTGCACTACCATGGCTTGGGAATGAAGCATAATACTTTTTTACATAATTTTCTATGTCGTTGGAGGTCTTAAAGAACTCATTCACTGAAATTTGGTCTTCGGGTGGATTGTCAATAAAATCCTCACACGATATGTTGATGGCAATAACCAAAAGAATGCCTAATATATATATTATATTTTTCATGATTTTTTAGATTATATATTTGTCCCGTCCTGAAATAGTGATACACTAAAAACTTAGTGTAATGAAAACATCAGAAAATGTGGGGTATACCAGGCGTACCCAAAAAGATTACTCCATTTCTTTTAAGCTTCAATTAGTTGAAGAAATTGAGCAAGGACTTCTTACCAAAGCTCAAGCAAAGGCCAAATATGGTATTCAAGGAGACTCAACGGTGACCAAATGGCTGAAGAAATATGGTAACTTTGATTGGGAACATCGACCTTATTATGCTATGGCCAAAACACCTGAACAAAAAATACTTGAGTTAGAAGCAAAGGTAAGATTGCTCGAGAAACAGAAAGCTCGGGCAGAACACCTTGCCGAGCGAGCGGACAAGAAGGCTATCATCTTCGATATGCTCGTTGATATGGCAGAAAAAGAGTATGACATCCAAATCAGAAAAAATTACACACCCGGGTTATCGACCACTACAAAGAAAAATACAAAGAAACGTTAGTTTCTACCTGTGATTTACTCGGGGCGAACAGACAGGTTTACTACAGATCGATCAAATCAAGGGCCCACAAGCAATCTATTGCCCAAAAGGTTATAGTACTGGTGCGTAATATACGCGGGCTCATGCCTAAATTAGGTACAAGAAAGTTATACTACCTACTCAAGGAGGAACTCTCGATTCTAAATATAGGCAGGGATAAACTCTTTAGGATATTACGGGCCAACCATATGTTGATAAAACCAAAGCGGAGCTATCACATTACAACAGACTCCCATCACCGTTTTAGAAAACACAAGAACCTTGTCACAAATGTTGAAATAGAAAGGCCGGAAGCCATCTGGGTCAGTGATATAACTTATATAGGAAATAGAACCAACCCATCCTACCTGGCCTTGATCACAGATGCGTATTCAAAGAAAATAGTGGGCTATAACGTATCTAGCTCCTTAGGTCTAGAAGGTTCGCTGAAAGCCTTGGAAATGGCATTTACAAACAGGGTTCATAAAAACCGACTATTGATACACCATTCCGACAGGGGATTGCAATATTGCAGCAATGAATATCAACAACTCTTGAAAAACAACAATATAAGGTCAAGTATGACTGAAAAATACGACCCATACGAAAATGCCATCGCCGAAAGGGTCAACGGAATATTGAAACAAGAATTTGGAGTGGCAAAGAATATTAAGAACATAAAATTGAAAAAAGCACTGATAAAGAATGCCATAGAAATCTATAATGATCAAAGACCGCATTTATCCAACCATATGCTCACACCACTACAAATGCACGCACAAAACAAATTGAAAAGAAAACAGTACAAATCAAAAAAGCTGAACAATGTTATCATTGTTCAGCCTTAATATTTAAATTTAATACTTCAATAATCTGTATCGATTATTTAGGATGAGACAATTTTTAATAAGAAACTTTTAATCCGAGTGAGATAATTCTATCTGCACCATAGGTTTTTCCTGCTCCCCAATTACTTGAGATTGCTACTGGGTCAATACCAACAGGTAACTTAGAAAAAGTGAAAAGGTTTTCTCCTGACAAGTATAATCTTACTGCGGATAAATTCAATTTTTCCAAAACTTTACCTGGGAAGTTATATCCCATTTGTACATTTTGCAATCGCAAATAGGCCCCATTTTGCAAATATCGAGTACTAACTATTCTGTTCTTATTGTTTTGAGCATTGTTTATATAAGGTCTTGGAAAATATGCGTCCAGATTATTATTGGCGTCACCTATTTCCAGCCCTGTATAAGTATCTCCGGGTTGATCTCTAAAATAATCTAAATGACCTTGAAATATGGAAGATTGATTTCCTGTGCGAAACCCCCAAAAGATGTTGTCATTTGCGTCGAACCATAAATCTCTTTGTCCAACACCACGCCACACCATGGACATATCAAATCCCTTATAAGAGGCATTTAAATTAATTCCGTATTGATAATGTAACGCATTGTTTCCAATAATCCTGAGGTCGCCGTGGTCCTCCAAGGTATTGACTCCATCGTTTACAGCCCCATCCTCATTTACATCCTCATATTTCACGTCCCCAGTGTTCCAAACCAGGCCAGTTATGTCAGATAAATCAACAGAAGAGGTATAGTCATCAATATCACCTTGAGTTTTATAAAGTTCATTAGCCGTATAGCCCCAAATCTCACCATCCTCTCTACCTTCGTACCAAGTATTAAGAATTCCCGTAGGATTCTCATATTTGGTAACCACCGCTTTGCTATCATATAGATTAAGACCGATACCATAAGAAAAATCCTGATTCACAAAATGGTTCCAATTTAAATTAACTTCCCATCCTCTAGATCGTAAAGTGGCATTATTTGTTCTGGGAACAACAGACCCCAAAACTCCTGGTTGTGCCTGAACAGGTCCTATCATATCAAAAGTTGTCCTTTCAAACCAATCAAAATTAGCTTTTAATTTTCCATCCAAAAAGGTTAGATCTGTCCCCACGTTAACTGTTCGAGCTGTTTCCCAAGTAAGGTCCGGACTAATTAATGATGGTGTACCTGCAAAACCTACAGGTCTACTTCCTCCTGCGTCAAAAATCCAATTCACAGCATTTCCTGAAAGAGGAATCAAAAGTAAATCTAAATAGGAATCAACATCTTGGTTCCCTAGCTCACCCCAAGAACCTCTAATCTTAAATTTGTTTACTATATTATCAATCGGTTCCCAAAAGGTCTCTTTATCCAAGTTCCATCCAACAGAAAAGGAAGGAAAAAAACCCCACCGTTTGCCTTCTCTGAAAACAGAAGTACCATCATAACGGGCGTTGGCTTCCAATAAATACTTTTCCTTATAGTTGTAATTAAATCTTCCAAAAAAGCCCTCAGTTCCAAAGGTCAACAAGTTTTCACTTGCCTGTATCTCCCCGTCTGCAGTGTTTAAAGACGGCACATCCTGAACCAAGAGATTGGTCCTGAAAGCAGTTAATCCCCTATTTTTTGTCCTTTCAAATTGCGTTCCGGCTAACAAGGAAAAATTATGGGCTTCAGCAATATCAAAACCATAGGAAGTATAAATATTGGTAGTCCAGTACTCGTTGCTTCGATGAGTTGACCTAATATTACTAGGAACTGTATTTCCACTTGGAACTTGGGAGTGATCCACTAAATTGTCAAAAACGGTAAGTTCCTTACTCTGATAAAAAACATCCGTATTTCGAATGGCGAAATCGGCATTAATTTTCCAACCTTTTACCGGACGAATCTCTGTAGCAAATGTATGCCAGTTTTCGGTCGTTTCCGTAACGTCGGTTCCAGCATCGTTGACCCATGGAATTTTGGATTGAATCATTATATTTCCATACCCATCATATTTAGCATTGGTAGGCATAGTTCTGGCTATTTGGTGAAAAATAAGATCATAGGAACCCTGCCGGTCCATATTCGGAATTTCCCTTATGGTTTTTGAATACCGTGGTTGATACGTGAAATCCCAACTATCATTCAAGGCCGTAGTTATTTTTGCCATTATGTTATAGCGGTCAAATGTATCCGTACCATAGTTCAGAACCCCCTCTTGTCCAAATGCTCCTGCGGAAAAGTAATATGAAGTCTTTTCGGAACCACCAGAAATAGAAAGATCATGTTTTTGTAAATATCCGCTACCATAATATTCATCAAACCAATCCCTATTGGCATTTCCAAATTGATTAAATCCCCATTGATTGGAGTTATTCGGGTCTGGGGTTGTTTCAAAAAAGGTCGCATCTGCTGGAAAATTTGGACGACTTCTTAAAAAATCATAATCGCCCGCTTGGAACGCCATAACATTGTCAATAATATCATTATTAAAAAACCTACCTCCAGCACCAGCAACTCCAGCTTCATTTATAACCCTTGCATGTGTATAGGAATTAAGCATACTTGGAAGGTTCTGAGCACTGGCTACTGACACACTTCCTGAATAAGTTACGCTTAGTTTTTTATTTTTTCCCGATTTTGTGGTAACTACAATAACACCGTATGGCGCCCGTGCTCCATATATGGCAGAAGCTGCGGCATCTTTTAATATCGAAATTGACTCCACGTCTTCAGGATTCAATCTATTTAAATCGCCAGGTATTCCATCTATTACTATGTATGGTGATCCACCACCATTAATAGATCCAAGGCCTCTAATCTGAATACCCAAATCAGCTCCAGGTTCGAATCCGAAATCACCTATACTAAAAGTTAAGCTCGGTGACGTACCCTGTAAAAGCTGGGACACGGTGGGAGATGGACGATTTTGAATTAAATCGCTATCAATAACATCCACAGCACCGGTAAGGTTAGATACCTTTTGAGTACCATAGCCAACCACAACAACTTCGTCCAAGCCTGAAGCACTTTCCTCCAAAACAATATCAAAATTAGTTTGCTTATTAATAGCTATCTCCTTCGTAGAAAAACCAATATAGGATATGATTAGCGTTGCACTGGCATCGGTCAACATAATTGAAAAATTTCCATCGAAATCTGCCTCAGTTCCGTTGGTCGTTCCTTTTTCCACAATGCTGGCTCCGGGTAATGGGGTTCCTTCCGAATCCACTATACTTCCCTTGACGGTTGTCTGCTGTATAAGTTTTCCAATAGGAACGCTCTCCTCAGGTTTTATTATTTCCTGAAATTGCTTAGTAAGCACGATTTGTCTATTGTCCAGCACTTCATATTTAACAGCTAAATCTTTGAAAATTCGATTCAGAATCTCATAAATATTTCCCTTCGAAACATGGATAGAAACCTTTGAATTAATATCCACTTCTCTATTTTTGTATAAGAATCTGAATTCACTTTTATGCTCTATTTCCTTAAATACATCGCCAATACTTATTTGATCGTAATCAAGTGAAATCTTGGTATTTTGGGAATAGGAATTTGCTTGAATTTTAAAAAGTGAAACTATAAGTAATATGGTCGTCAGTTTCATTTTGAGGGTCATTTTGAAAGGAATAGGCCTAGGCCCTCCCTTAAAACGGATATTTTTCATATTTTTGTTTGGTTAATCGGTTTAACAATTGTAGACGTTAAATCACTTTATCTCAATTCGGGGGATGGTCGGACATTCCCCGTTTTATGTGATAAATCAATATTCATTTTAGTATTATTGGTTACTTCATAGGCTATTGTTTTTAGTTTATAGTGATGACTCTGTTTTTGCTCATGTTATAGTTATAAGGGGTGTTTTTGGAAATGTAGCTCATTACCTGTTTAATATTTTCAATCTCCACATTAAAAGTTGCAGTGAAAACTTCATTATTCAGCGTCTCATTATTATTTATGATAGTACAGTTGTAGCTTCTTTCCAATTTTTTAACAATATCCTTAAAAGCAACTTCCCGAAATACCAATTGACCGTTCATCCAAGCCATTGTGGATGAAACATCGGCCTTTTGAACCACCATTTGTTTTTCAACCTTGTTCCAAATAGCTTCGTGTTCAGGTTTTAGAAGAACTGAAGTTCCATTTTCAGGACTACTACCTAGAATGTGCACTGATCCTTCCACCAATACTGTATTCATTGACTGGTCTTCAGGGTATGCGGATACATTAAACTGGGTTCCCAAAACCCTCACCTCAATATTATCGGCATTAACAATAAAGGGGTCCTTATTCTTTGTCACATCAAAAAAAGCCTCACCAGATAGAAAAACAGTCCGATCCATATCTGGAATAAATTTAACTGGGAACTTAATACTCGAACCAGCGTTTAAAAATACCTTGGTACCGTCAGATAAAGTCACTTGAAACTTTCTGCCGTAAGGAACTTTTAATGTATTGTACACCAATTCGGAAAGTTCGGTATCTTCATATTGTATACCCTGCTGATTTTGTTTCCCGATAATTTCGCCTTTATCTGAAACAATATCTTGAGTAACTTCTTCTTGTAATATTACAGATCGGCCATTCTCCAATTCTAATGTTATTGTTTGATCATTCAGGGAAGGCAAAGCTATTGTAGGAATTGAATTTTCTTTTTGATATATCAATATTACTCCTACTGCTATTACCAATACAGCGGCATATTTAGCAAATCTAAAAACAAGTTTTCGCTTATATCCCCTCTTATCCTTTTGGATTTTATCCAATAAAATATTTTTTACTTCTTCCGTATTATAAGTGCTCAATTTGTAATCTATTGAATAATTAATTTTTGAATATTCTTTAAAAATGTCCCTATTCTCTGGTTGCTCCAACCAAGAGATCAATTCATCCAATTCATCATTATTAATAGAATGATTTAGATATTTCACTATTAAGCTATCACTACGATTTGACTTCATACCTTGCTAAATCTATAATCAATACGGAACCATTTTATCATTCCCCTACTTTTTTACAAAAAAAATTCACATATTTGAACAAATCTTTATAAAATGCCGAAAAATGATGTGGGATTTTAGTACCAATTCCGTTTTGATAGATCAGTTGGAAAAGGGCAATGAAAAGGCATTTTCCTTTTTAGTTGACAACTATAATCACAGGTTATGCGTTTATGCCAATAGTTTGGTAAATGATAAGGTGAGAGCCCAAGATATAGTTCAGAATGTTTTTATTAAAATTTGGGAAAGAAGGGAAATGCTAAAAAACAATCTTTCTATCAAGGGGTTTATGTACCGAGCTGTCCACAATGAGTTTATTGATCAATATAGAAGTAATAAATCCCTTTTGGCGTTGGAAAAATTATATGTAGACACCATTTTACAATTTGAAAAGGAATCAGAATCAGAAAAAATAGAGAAAATAATGAAAATGGTGATGTGTGCCATTAATGAACTGCCACCAAAATGCCAACAGGTATTTCTTTTGAGCAAAAAGGAAGGGCTAGATAACATAGAAATAGCTGAATACTTGGAAATATCACGTAAAACAGTTGAAAATCAAATTACCAAAGCCTTCGCTATCCTTAGAGAAAAATTAGGAACAAAATACGAAACCCTTTTGATGCTAATTTTTGGTATTAATACTAAAAAAATAGTTTGATTTTTTTTGCTAAAATTAAGCTATTTGAACTTTTAACTGCAAACAGCATTAGTCTTCATTCCAATTAATTACCTAGAACATATAATTCCAATAACGACCAAGGCAAACAAAAAAAGGAACAATGGGAAACCATTGTTCCTTTTGCAACTCAACTAACAAACTAATCCTATTGCTTGGAGAGATAGGTTTCGGAAGAAAATGTAAAAACATCCGAATCCGTGCGTGCAGTCTCGAAAATAGCTCGCATCTCATTTACCACTTCTGGGTGGGATTCGGCCACATTGTTTTCTTCCCCAATATCCTCCGACAAATTATAAAGTTCCATCGGGGCATCAGGATTTTTTAAAACGTCGTATTTAACGGCCTTCCAATCTCCTTTTCTTAGCGCCTGACGACCTCCTTTTTCATGAAATTCCCAATATAGATAATCATGTTCCAATTGATTTCCACTCTGTATAAGTGTTGGAAGAAATGAAATCCCGTCCAAATTTTCTGGAACAGGTACTCCAACAATTTCAGATAAGGTGGGGAATATATCCCAAAATGCTGATACATGGTCTGTTTTGCTTTTAGGTATTATCTTTCCAGGCCAGCTAACAATCATTGGAACCCTGATCCCACCCTCGTATAGATCCCGTTTAACTCCTTTTAAGGGTCCATTGCTATTAAAATATTCTGGATCTGCCCCACCCTCTTCATGTGGCCCATTATCGGATGCAAAAACGATTATCGTGTTACTGGCTAGTCCCAATTCCTCAACCTTATCCATAATTTCACCCACCTGAACATCAAGTAAATCGATCATTGCTGCGAAAGCGGCATGTGAATCTTTTTGAGATCTATAGGGACCTAGATTAAATTCAGGTCCATCATCAATACCCTTGTACGTCTTTTCAGGTGGATATTTTCCTCTATGTTTTTCCATATAGGCTTCGGGCGCGGCCAATTCGGCATGGGGAATAATAGAGGGCACGTATAGAAAAAATGGTTTCTCTTTGTTGTCTTCCAAAAACTTTAAGGTTTGGGTATGTATAAGTTCCGGTGCATAGATTCCATCACCCTTATCCATATTTTCTTTAAGTACAATAGAATCCATGTTAGACCAAAGATGAAAAGGATAATAATTATGCCCCAAACGCTGACAATTGTATCCAAAAAAAATATCAAAACCTTGATTTACAGGATCTCCTTCTGACCCCGGAAAACCCAGGCCCCATTTCCCGAAAGCCCCTGTGGTGTAATCTGCTTTTTTTAAGGCTTCTGCAAGGGTATAAGTATTATCTGGTATAGGATACTGTCCTTCCGGTTGTATTTCCTTGTTTCCTCTTACCACAGTGTGCCCTGTATGCATCCCGGTCATTAAGGCCGATCGTGAAGGAGCACATACCGTACTCCCAGAATAATGTTGGGTAAACATCATACCCTGTGAAGCCAATCGATCAATATTAGGAGTAGAAAACTTTTCCTGCCCGTATACGCTAAGGTCTCCATAACCAAGATCATCGGCCAAAATATAAATTATATTGGGTTTCTTTTCTTCGGTAATTTGGACATTTTTGGTTTTTGCTTCTTCCTTGCATGCCATAAACAACATGACAATACCAAGTGTAACAAAAAAATTGAATTTTAGTTTAGTAATAATCATTATTTAGTTTTTTAGGATTGATTTAATTTCTTTCGGAAATATAATCCGGATTTAATACTTTGGGTGTTGGCGCCCCCATCTCTTCTACACGATCTTTTAGAAGGTTCAACAGCTCAGATGTTTTAGCTGGATTGGTGGCTGTTAAATTATTGCGTTCACCAATATCCTCCCTTAGATTGTACAATTCCATTCCCTGATCTTCATAATAGTAATGTAGTTTCCAATCCCCTAGCATTACAACCGATCCTGGGCGAGTTCTAAACAATGGATCACGGCCATCATCCAACATAGGGTCATAGGCTTCCAAATATATGGGGAAATGCCAAAATAAAGGTCTCTCCCCTATTGCCCCTCCCTTTAGTACAGGTATCAAACTGTTCCCATCTGACTTATAATCGGGAAGGTCTACCTTTAAAATCTCCATGAAAGTCGGAAAAAAATCTAGATTGGTGATGGGCTCTTCCATCCTTTTTTTGGCAATAGTAGTTCCTTGCCATTTTATTAGACAAGGCACCCTAATTCCTCCCTCATAGTAAGACCCTTTACCTGCCCTTAATGGATCTTGAGTTGAAATGCTTCTTATTCCACCGTTATCCGATGTAAATATTAGAATAGTATTTTCTTCCAAACCGAGGTCAGTTAAACTTTTCATTATCTTTCCTACATTTTGATCTACGGTCTCCACCATGGCTGCATAGACTGGCGATATATTTTTAGGGTTGAATTTGTTGTCATATTTTAATACAAGCCCTTGTTTTGCTTGCAAAGGAGTGTGTACCGCATAAAAAGGTAGATATAGAAAAAAGGGTCGATCCTTATTACCTTTAATAAATTGTATCCCCTCCCCGGTGAGTCGGTCCGTAAGGTTCTCTCCTTCGGGTCCGTCTTCCAAATGGGGTAAATTATTATAAGGGCTGAAATAACCATCTAGTCCAGGATTGCCCCTAAGGTCTCCACCCTTGTTAACATCAAACCCTTGTTCAATAGGGTTTATTCCTAAATGCCATTTACCAAAAACGCCCGTGGTATATCCTGCCATTTTAAAGAGCTCTGCCATAGTTACATCTTTCAATAACAGGGAATCGGTATTTTTAATGGGAATTAATTTTCGGGATTCTTTGTTCCCTCGGGCCGATGGACTAACGGTATAAACCCCATGCCTGGGAGTATTTAAGCCTGTCATTAAAGACGCCCTACTAGGTGCACAATTGGCGGCGGCCGAATAGCTTCTTGTGAAAACCATACTTTCCGAAGCAAGTTGATCTATATTAGGGGTTTCAAAAAATTCACCTCCCATGAAACCAATATCTTTCCATCCCAAATCGTCAACATTAATAAAAATGACATTGGGCTTTACTAAATCTATCTCGCTTATCCTGGAATTCGTTTCTTCCTGACAAGAAATAAAAATCGTGCAAAATGTCAAAATAAGCAACCTTGGAACCGTATAATTTTGCTTCATACTTATGTATAAAAACTGAAATAGTTGCAATTATCCGATATTTTTAAATTCAATAATTATAAGTTGGTTCGGTTTCCCGAACCAACTTATAATAAAATTTTTATCTATATCCGTTGTTCGTTGGGTCCGATTCCAATAGAGCTGGATTCAAAGAAAACTCTTCTGGAGGGATAGGAAGCAATATATGATGTGGCTGTATATTGGCTGCAGGGTTATAAATACGATACTCCGTAGTTTTCACCACATCCAAAAGTATACCCCATCTAATCAAGTCCATTCGCCTATGTCCTTCGCCTCCTAGTTCCCATCGTCTTTCGTCATAAATAGCCTGACGGAAAGTTTCCTGAGTAAGACCTGTCAATGGCTGATCTGGCTCATAGGCCCTTTCCCTAACCTTATTAATATACTGGTAGGAGCTTGCAGGACCATTAAGTTCATTTTCCGCTTCCGCTGCCATAAGGTACACGTCAGCTAATCTAAATATAATCTTATTGTCCCCATGGTTACCCCTAGGCGAATTTACCTGGTCTAGATTCCACATTTTGGGCATATATGGGAAATTAAGTTCAAACCCAAGATATTCGGTAACAATATTCTGTGACCTTCTAAGGTCGTCCAATGGAAAATCATTGACATAACCCGGTAACGGTATCGATAGGCCATAACCGGTAAAACCTTCACTTCTGTCTCCCAAAGCCGCACTTAAGGCATTTTGCTGAGTAGGGTCTTTAGGTTCGTCCCTGATCCGTGGAGTAAAATGATCCACCCAATCATTACTTCTTACATCTCTAACAAAATCTATTTCCCAAATATTCTCTACATTGTATTCGTTATTGGGATCGAATACCGCAGCGTAATCGTCCAATAAATCATGTGGGGAACTATTAATAATGTCCGAAGCTTTGTCCCGTGCCTGTTCCCATTTCTTCTGTGTAAGTAATATTTTTACCATGACTGTGGCAGCAGCCCATTTGGTGGCTTTTCCCTGGTCTGTTTCAGATAGCGAATTAGGCATTAAGTCTTGCGCCCTTTGAAGGTCAACAAGTATTTCGTCCCTAATCAAGGTTTTGTCCGTTCTTGGTAACACCTGTATTTCACTTATGGGGAGATTGCCCCTGTAATATGGCACGTTACCCCAAAGGTTAGTTAAATGGTAATAGGCATAAGATCTTAGGAACAAAGTTTGTCCTTCAAAAAGGCTTCTTTCTTCCTGCGTCAATGTTTGATTTATATCCAATTGTTCTAAAATTGTATTTGCATTAAGAATAATGGCGTATAAATTTTGCCAAGTTAAAGGTGCACCGGCACCCTGGTCAATCGCACCAATATTACTTTCACTCAAGGTATAGGCCTGCGTAGGTTCTACCTGACCAAAAATTCTATTTGGCCCAATTATATCAGCCCCGTTTTCATAATATCGGTCCAACCCAATTTTACCATGTAGCGAATTGTCTTTGTAAATATTATACAATCCCACTATGGCCAAATCAAATTCCGTAGGTGTGTTAAAAAAATTTGAAGGCGAAGCCAGATCCCTAGGTTCTTCCTCCAGGAATTTATCACAGCCAAAAAGTAAGGTAATGACAGTTATTAGTAATAAAATATTTATATATTGTTTCATCTTCTTAATCTTATATGTTGTTTCTAAATGATGCATAGCTTGTTATTTTTAGAAATTAACTTTAACCCCCGCAGAAATTGTTCTGGAAGTGGGATATTGCCCTCTTGAGAATCCCATGGAGAGATTTTCCTGATCCCTATCAAACTGACTGGTTTCCGGATCTTTTAATCTAAAATCAGAAATTATAAAAAGATTGGTACCAGTAACATATACATTGATTGCTTTAAACTCTTTTAAACCTAACTTATCCACAGGGATATTATAGCCCAATCTCAAACTTTTAAGACGAATATGCGAACCAACCTCGATCATGGCCGAGTTGTTGTATATTTCCGATAGTGCGGCTACAGCCCCTGCCCTAGGAATATCCGATGTAGGGTTCTCGGGTGTCCATCTGTTGACTGTTTCGGCATATTTTGTGGTTTCCGACCGGCCAAAAAATGCTGTTTGGGTAAGACTATTGAAAACTTCATTGCCATAGGTGCCCTGGAAGAAAAAATCCAAGTCTATGTTTTTATAGGACAATGTATTGCCAAGACCAAAATAGAAATCGGGTTGAGGACTGCCTAATACCACAAAGTCTTCTTCATTAACCTCTCCATCACCATTGGTATCATCAAAGTGGGGACCACCTACATCTTGACTACCTCCCAATCCAGCAGCATCGATCTCTTCCTGCGACTTCCATGTCCCCAAATAACGAACCCCTGTAAATACTGGAGCACTTTCTCCAACTATAAGGCGCGCCCCGGTTCCTCCCTGTTGTGCAGGCGTTGCAAGATTAATGAAATCAACACCTCCCAAGTCTACAACCTTGTTATTATTACTAGATAGGGATAGAGATGAAGTCCACTTAAAACTGTCATTTGTAACGTTTACACTATTGACCATAAACTCCACTCCTTTATTTTCCACCTTGCCAATGTTTTGCAATTTGCTTACAAAGCCGGTTTGCCTCGGCAATCGGGCATCGAGCAAAAGATCTTCTGTGCTTTTTTTGTAATAATCAAACTCAACGGATAGTCTATTATTAAAAAATCCCATCTCCAGACCTATATCCAACTGCTTGGTAGTCTCCCATTTTAATTCTGGATTTTCAGGTCTCCCCAAAACAACACCTGGTTGTTCTATCCCATTAAATGTGGTATTGGCTCCATTTAAAATGGCCAATGTCCTATAAGAGGGTATTGCCTGGCTTCCAGATCTGCCATAACTGGTACGAAACTTAAGTTCACTGAAAACATTGAGATCTTGAATAAATTCCTCTTCAGCTAATTTCCAGGCGAAGGCACCAGATGGAAAAAATGCATACTTGTTGCCAGGGGCAAAACGAGAGGAACCATCTACCCTCCCCACTATTGTGAAAAGGTATTTATCATTCAAGGAATAATTTACCCTCCCAAGCCATGAAGCCAGTTGAAAAGAATCATAACCCGAAACTACTTCGTTACGTGTAGGATTAGATCCAAAACCAAGATTATTATATCCAGTAACATCGTTTGATATTTGATAAGCCCGGGCCACGCTTTCCTCAAGTTCCGTTTTTTGGATGGTAAACCCCGCCAAAACAGTTAAATAATCGTCTTGACCAATGGTCCTATTATACGTTAAGGTGTTCTCATTGATATAACTGGTTCTCACTGAATTGCCCACCTCGGCATTCCCTCCATTTTGTACAATTAAATTGTTAGGTAGTGCACCGGGATTAAAAATATTCCTTTTAAAGTTGTTCAATTCGGGGCTAAAAGTTGACCTAAATACCAAATTTGAAATTGGCCTGAACTCCATATACAGGTTACCCAATATATTGGTTTCCAAATTATGGTTCTGTTTTAATCTGATATCGGCTTCATAATTCGACGCTATTCCGTCCGTAATTGGGTCCAAGGCAGTATAATTTCCCTCTTCGTCATAAATTGCTCTTGTAGGAGTAGTAAATAGAAAAAGATCATCTAAGCTAAATTTGTTATTTTCCTTTTTCAGTTTGGAAATATTCACCCTGAAACCTACTTTGAACATTTCAGAAAGTTTAATATCCAAATTGGTCCTGAAAATATATTTACTGATTCCTGTAGCCCTAACAAGACCATCTTGTTCAAAATAATTTCCGGACACATAATAATTGACATTTCTACTCTCGGAAACACCTGATACCGAAACATCTATATTTTGGACCGGGGCCGTATGCGTAACTTGATCAATCCAATCAACATTGGGAACGCTGGCAAGATCGGGAAAAGGCAAAGCAGCATTTCTAAATGTGGCATCCTCATTGGCATAGGCCGCATGTTGGGGACCATCAAGGAAATCTACTTGAGTAACCATGGACTGAAGCCCGGTGTAAGCATTAATGGATACATTCGGTTTTCCAGGCGTGGCACCGGCTCCACTTTTTGTTGTGACCAATATAACTCCATTGGCGCCTCTAGTACCATATATAGAAACGGCAACGGCATCCTTTAGAATATCTATGGATTGAATATCGTTTGTATTAAGATTGCTCAAATTATAATCGGTTCCTACGATAATTCCATCTATTACCCAAAGTGGCTCATTGTTTCCTTGGATAGAATTACCGCCACGTATCCTTATAGTTGTAGCCGTACCAGGCTCACCGCTAATTTGTGAAACTTGAACACCGGAAGCTCTTCCCTGCAAAGATTGGTCTATCCTAGCTACCGGAAGGTTTTCCAAATCCGCCCCACCAACTTTACTCACGGAACCAGTCAAATCTTTTCTGCGAACTTCACCGTAACCGATTAATACTACCTCGTCCAATCCAGCCGCACTTTCCACTAAAACCACACTGAGACTGGTCTGTCCGTTTACCTGGACCTCCTTGGTGGCAAACCCGATATAGGATACAACCAGGACGGCATTTTCACTAGCAACTTCTATAGTGAAATTTCCGTCAAAATCGGCTGTAACACCGTTGGTTGTTCCTTTTTCAACGATGTTTGCACCGGATAAAGGGGCGCCATTGTCATCTACAATTTGTCCAGAAATAGTGGATTGAAGTTTATAGAAACTGGGCAAGAACTTTGAATTATCTGTACTCGCTGAAACACCACGTTCTTTTAGAAATATCTGTTTATCTACAACATTGTGTGTGGTTCTTGTATTTCCAAATATCCTTTTAAGAATACTGGTAACGAGCTCTTTGTTAGCTTTTACACTTACAACTCGATTTAGATCAACTTCCTTTATTTGGTATACAAAATGAAAATCGGTTTGGCTTTCAATTTCATCTATAAGCCTTTCTACCGTTACGTTGTTGAGGTCTAGTGTAATCTTTGTACGCTGTGCATAGGATGAATTGGCCTGCATGGTAAACAGTACCAAAAACATAAATAACATACTAATCTTCATCTTTAAACTGAGTTTAAGCAATGGGTACGACCTTCTCTTTTGGTCAAGAATTTTTTTCATACTTTTATAATGTTTGATTGTGGTTATACATTAGTTATAATCACTTCTACCGATCGGGAAATGGTGAGACATTTTCCGATTTTTTTTAATCCCTTCTTAGAGAGAAACAAAGTGAGTTATTGGTTGTTTTTAGTTTTTCATTGGCAGTTTTTATTTAAGTTTTAGTTATTTAGTTTACAATTATTTCGTTGTCATTAATAGAGTAATCAATATTGTATTCCCCTTTAAAGTATTCCAATATTTTTTCGATCGGCATGTCGGCAAAACTTGCATTAAATTTAGCAGTCGCCAATTTCGAGTTATTGTTAATGATCTTAACGTTGTAATGCCGTTCCAGTTTTTTAAGAATGTTTTCGAACGTCATATTTCTAAACACCAATACACCCTGAACCCAGGAAGTGTATATACTGGTAATAACTGGTTCCGTAGTAATATTCCCTTTTGTATTGTCAAAGCTGCCCTTAAGACCAGGTGTAAGCACCGTTCCTTCATTGCCTATTGACATGTCTGTTCCCGAATACAACCCCACAGACCCTTCTACCAAAACAACTTCTTTAACTATATCCTCCGGATAGGCCGAAACATTGAACTTTGTTCCGAAAACCTTAATATCCAAATTAGTCGCCCTTACAATAAATGGATGTTCCTTATCTTCCGCTACTTCCAAAAAAGCCTCTCCAGTTAAGAAAACAATACGATCTTTTCCTTCTACAAATTCTACAGGATATTTTATGGAGGAACCTGCATTTAAGTAAGCCATGGAACCATCTGATAATTTCAATTCGAAATGTTTCCCATAAGGCACATAAAGGGTGTTGTAGATAGGTGCTTCCGAAATGGATCTGTTCCCATTCGAATATACCAGTTGATTACCCACTTGGGAGCCAACTACATTACCTTCTGAGTCAATTACTTCCGACGTGCTATCTTCAGAAATAACTTGAATATTTCCATCTTCACGTTCTAGAGTAATAAAATTCTCTTGGGGAGCGAATTCTTTGACGGGGGCCTCATTGGAAAGTTTTTCATTGACAACGTACCCCAAAGTCATAGAGAAAATAATAATGGCAGCATACTTAAGGACACTTCTGTATTTGAATTTTTCAAGATTGTCTTTGTCCTTCTTAATTTTATCCAACAAAAGGCGTTTTGATTTCTCTGTATCGTAGGTATTCATTTTACAGTCAATTCTAAAATTTAATTTTATATAATCGTTAAAAAGTTGATCATTGGAAGGCTTTTTCAGTTCAATTTCCAATTGATCTAACTCCGCACCTGAAATTGATGAGGTAATATATTTTACTATTAATTTATGAGCCTTCTTTGGTTTCATACTTTATACAATTCACATTTATACGAAGCCATTTTAAGAAACCCTTACTTTTTTCACTTTTTTTTTTCATATTTGTCATAATTTCTAACCAACAACAACCAAATAACTAAATGAAGGGGAGTTTTGAAAATCAAACCGCTCTAATCGAAGGCTTAAAAATGGGCAATGAAAGTGCCTACGGATATTTGGTGGATTATTATCACAATCGACTATGTGTTTACGCCAACAGTCTTATTAAGGATAATCTTATAGCCGAGGATATTGTGCAAAATGTTTTTATACAGGTCTGGGAAAAGCGAAACAAACTGAAACATGATTTTTCCTTAGAAAATTATTTGTACAAATCCGTTCATAACAAATTTATTGACCAGTACCGAAAAGGTAAGGCCGTAATGGCCCTAGAGAAAAAATATATCGCAGCTTTGGAGTTGGCCGTGGATGAAAAGGATGAAATTCAGGAACAAAAAATATTAAATATACTTTTAGATTCCATTCAGGAATTACCTCCCAAATGCAAGCAGATTTTTCTAATGAGTAAAAAAGAAGGCCTAACCAACACTGAAATATCTGAATACCTTGATATTTCCAAAAAGACGGTGGAAGGACAAATCACCAAGGCTTTTGGAATTCTTAAGGAAAAATTAGGTAAGAAATATGAGGCGGTATTGATGCTTATTTTTGGTGTTAATACTAAAAATAATATTCTAAAGCATTAAGCCAAAAAATGAGCTTTTAACCCACAGTTAATTTTGGTGGATCAATAGCGCCATTGCTAATTAACTTCCCGTTTACATATACTCTTGCTGTTGCTGCTTCCGTCCTGGAATAGCCCATTGCACTTTTTACTGGAACAATAAAAAACCTGATGGATTCCATGCACCTTGTTGCAGGCTAAATCTTTAAGGATCCATAAATATTCCTAAAATTAAATTTCCATATTCAAATCATAATGTACACCCCGTCCAGCACCTACAGGATGTAAGCATTGTTTTTCAACCATATCCTGTAAATCGTGGGTGGCCGTAGCTTTGGAAGTTTTGGCGATGGATATATATTTTTTTGCTGTCATCCCACCTTTAAATCCTTTAATGCCGTTGCCAAGCATTTTCGCCTGACGCTTATCTGCCTGAATATTACAAAAATCGGACAGGAACCATGCGTAAAGTTTTTGGGTAAGATTTGGGGATGGAGGTAAAAAACTCAAAAATTCAGAGTTTAGAAATGCATCAGTCGGGTAAGGAATATCATAGATACATTTAACCCGAAGAAAAATTTGATTCTAAATAGTGCATTATAATGCACTATTTTATTTATTGAAGCTAAATACTTTAACAAAAGTGTCAATTAGTGCAATAAATTGCACTTTAACTATGTTTATTCATGATAAATGTTTAATTTCACCTACTAAAGAGCCATATAATGCACTTTAATAGTTTAATACATAGTATAAAGGAGCGAAGAGAAATGCTACAGGTTACCCAAGAAACATTGGCAGACCTTTCAGGTGTAGGTCTTCGTACCCTTAAACAATTTGAAAGTGGTAAAGGCAACCCTACAGCAGAAACATTAAACAAACTGGGGAATGCACTAGGTTTGGAACTCACTTTCCAAGTAAAAACGACAACACCTGAAGAATGAGGCAAGCAGTCATTTTGTACAAAAAAGAAGAAGCGGGACAATTGACCCAATCGGATGATGGAAGTTTCACCTTTCGTTACCATGACCAATGGTTTGAATCAAATGACACCCCTGCCATCAGTCTTACATTACCAAAAAATCAACAAGAGTATCATTCGGAATATCTATTCCCTTTTTTTTATAACATGCTTCCTGAGGGCTCGAACAAACAAAATATTTGTTTTGAGTTACGCATAGACCCTAAAGACTATTTTGGTCTGTTATTAACCACAGCGAAATATGATACGATTGGAGCCATTCAGGTTAAGGAAATAAAAACATGAGTAATCCAATGGAAATAAACAACTGTCCAGGTACTTTAAAAAAAGGATTCAACACCTATAGTATGACAGCATTAAATCGTTTATTCAAAGGGAGAAAGGTAAGCCCTACCCTACCCTACGAATCGCCCGCTACCAATGTAGTTACTGAAGAACTCTTTAAAGAAAACAAAAAACGATTATCCATTTCTGGTGTTCAAGAAAAATTCTCGGTACTACTGGAGAAGAACAAACTGCGTTTGATAAATGAAGGAGAACAAGGGCAGTATATTTTAAAACCTATTCCCAATGTGGGAACCCGTACAGATCAAATGCCAGCCAACGAACATTTGAGCATGCAGATAGCACGCCAAGTATTCGGAATCGAAACTGCAGATAACGGCCTCGTATTCTTTAAAAACGGAGACCCCGTATATATTACCAAACGTTTTGATGTGCAAGAAGATGGTACTAAATTGGCAATTGAGGATTTTGCTACTCTAGCCGGCAGAACACCACAAACCCATGGAACAGATTTTAAATATTATGGAAATTATTTACAACTTTTTGAACTTTTAAAAAAGTATGTTCCTGCCTATCCAATCGAGGCCATCAAACTATTTAAGTTACTTCTTTTCAATTATTTAATATCTAACGGTGATGCCCATTTCAAAAATTTCTCATTAATAGAAACTGCTTTGGGAGATTTTAAATTGAGCCCTGCTTATGACTTATTAAACAGTAGAATTCATATTGAGGACAGAGATTTTGCCTTAGAAGATGGACTTTTACCTCTAGACAAATCAAGAGGTAAGGTTACAGAGCAGTTTTTTCAACTAGCGGAACTTGCTGGCATTTCTAAAAGGCAATATGAAAAGGCATTTAAAAGTTTAACGACAAATCAAGCTAAAGTACTATCCCTAATCGAACTTTCATATCTTGATGAAAAGACAAAAAAAAATTACCTTCAAGGGTATCAAACAAAGCTTAAAAAACTTTTGAGGGATTAGAATTTAACATACAGCTTATAGTTATCAAATACGAAGAAATCCATTACCCCAACGGCTTACCTACCTTACAGGAAATGATTGATCTACGTATGTTTGAAATGGGGCTTAAAAGAAAGGATTTAGCACCTCTCCTAGATACGAGCGCCTCCAGAATAAGTGACTATTTAAACGGCAAAAGAGAGATTACTTTGACCCTTGCCAAAGCCTTGCATCAAAAATTAAATATTGATAGTGATATAATACTTCAATAGTTGACAATTGTATTGCATGAGCCGATTAAATATATTAATCGGCTCATAGCATTATTCGCTATTGCTTTCAAAAGGAAAGTTATATATTAGTGGCGAAATTAAAGGAGGGGTTAAAGTACGCCCAGTTACAAATACACTTTTTTAACCCAATGCTAATTTCCGTGTACTTTCCGCGACTTTTTGTACCTCAATTTACACCTAACCCAATAAACATAGGCTTTTCATATTTCTGTATCGGAAAATTGATAAACCATCTCCTATTTTTGCTAAGTGGTGCTTGAGGAACCGAATAGATGCCCTAATTTGGACCTGTTATAAGAATTATCAGGTGTTTCTTGGCTCGATTACACGCTACAAAAAGTAATTTTCTTATTTTAAATAAGTCTTGAGAATTCCCTTGCTGGCAATCACCCTTGGGGAGTGACACACAACATTAGGCCAAACCCTTTGAAGTTGTAAACTCTCCAAAGCAACATAATTTTTATCCGTGGATTGTTTCTTCTTTTCCGTAGTTTTTTATCACTTCAGCTTCAAATTCAACAAGCTCTTGCCAGCGTTTGTCTACATCTATATTTTGGCCGTATTTGCGAGCAAAGCCAATAAAAGTGGTGTAATGACCTGCTTCGCTAATCATTAAATCATGGTAAAATTTAGAAAGTTCCGGGTCTTTTATTTCTTTTGAAAGTAGCTTAAAGCGCTCACAGCTTCTCGCTTCGATCATAGCGGAAAATAAGAGTCTATCTACCATCGATTTAAGTCTACTGCCACCTTTATTCATAAACTTATAAAGCTCGTTTACATAGCTGTCTTTGCGCTCTCTGCCTAAGGTGTAACCACGCTTTTTAATGATATCATGTACCATTTGAAAATGTTCTAATTCTTCTTGGGCCAAAAGGAGTAAATCGGTAACCAAATCGGGGTATTCAGAATTAAGTGTAATAATAGTAATCGCATTAGTAGCGGCCTTTTGTTCACACCATGCATGGTCTGTAAGTATTTCTTCTATGTTTTTTTCAACAATATTAACCCAACGTGGGTCTGTTGCTAATTTTAAATGGAGCATGGCCTAATGTTTTTGTAAAAATAGGTATTAGCTGTAAAATAAATCATTAAACTTTAACTCTTTACAAAATGTACTTTTTTGTAAAGAGTTATTTGTGCTATGCAATTTTTATTATCTTCTTTGAAAGTTTAAATAAAAGAACAACAGTTTCCAATTGTTCCTTTATCAAGTAAATTAACTTTCGCTTTGATTTGACCAAAACACGATTACTATTAATAAACAAAGGAGTTTTCTATTATTGACCCGGACAATAATTTGTTGACTTTCGGAGAGCGTATTTAATAAATCGCCGATTAAAGTTCAAATAAAGTTTATGTTAGAAGATAAATTTAGGTCGCATAGATATAATGATAAATAGGGCAATTTATTGGAATACCGTTTTCTGACCGCTAAGACTACTATTAGTACTGGAACATTGGACGAGTTTGAATATCTGAAAGTGCTGGAGAAATCTCGTTATTGTAATTACACTAACATTATCGATTTATTAAGAACAGGGAAATTTTTCTATCCTATTCTATTATACTCCCCAATTTTAGGACAGCAAGTTAAGTTGTAATTTAACCCTGTCAAATATGAAGAGATCAAGAAGAAAATTCAGTGCATCGTTCAAGGCCAAAGTGGCCATTGAGGCGTTAAAGGAGC
>Ga0163215_101031_pt1 | contig 23220 bp, 26 predicted proteins | sample SynspAceP_FD_185934 | JGI IMG/M metagenome (GOLD analysis project Ga0163215, IMG submission 185934) | Saline lake microbial communities from Ace Lake in Antarctica - Synechococcus sp. Ace-P (Hybrid Assembly) | ecosystem: Environmental > Aquatic > Non-marine Saline and Alkaline > Saline | place...
CGGATCAGTACATAAAGTGCCACCTTGGTCGCACAAGCAGCCAAAAACACTGTCACCATGTGCGGCGCATGTGTATAGGCGTTTGGCACCCAGACATGCAGCGGGAATACAGCGGCTTTGAGGGCTAAACCAATAGTGATGAATCCAGCCGCAACGAGTATCGGATTTATATCGGTCACGTCGCCGATGCGTGCTTCCATATCGGCGAGGTTGAGCGTGCCGGTCATCATGTAAATAAGTCCAACGCCAATCAAGTAAAACGTTGCACCTATGGTGCCCATAATCAGATATTTAAAAACCGCTGGCAGTGCACGACGGTTGGGACCACCTGCTATTAATATGTAACTAGCCAGTGATGATATTTCCATAAATACAAAGATATTAAAGGCGTCAGCTGCAACCACGATGCCTACTAGGCCAGACATGGCCAAAAGCCAAGCAGAATAAAACAGGGGCTGGCGGGCGGATTCAATCTGTTGATCGATGCTGGGTTTAGCCGCAAGCAAGGCCGCAGCACTCGCTCCCGTCACCACCAAAAGCATCAGTGCGCTAAAGGCATCAACGGATAGCGTAATACCAAAAGGAGCGGGCCAACCACCCATAGCATATTCGATGGTTTGACCGTCTAAAACCGCCAAAGTAAGTGCTACGGCAATAGCAAAACTCACCATTGCAACCGCAGTCGCCCCAGCCCATGCGAGTCCTCGTGGTTGTAACATAACGATGAGTGGTGCCGATAACATCGGTACCACAACTTGCAGAGCAGGCAGGTGGGCTAATAAATCCATAGTAGTCAATCGGCGTCCAAAATTTCGTTTTCTTCTATCGTGCCATAACATTCATTGATGCGTACCACGAGGGCTAAGCCCAGTGCTAAGGTAGATACCCCTACAACAATGGCTGTCAGTATTAGGACCTGAGGCAAAGGATTTGAAAATATCTGATCTTCCACACCCTCTTGTATAATTGGAGCTGTACCGCCTTCCACTTTGTCCATCGTGATATACATCAGGAAAACGGCCGATTGAAAGATAGATAAACCAATCAATTTTTTGATCAAGTTATTCTTATTAATTACAGCATACAGTCCAACCGTCAAAATGATAGCGAACACCCAATAATTGAAATAGCCCAACAGTTCTAAAAGGTTCATGACAATATCTCACGGGCGGCAAATGCATGGTAAATAGATAGCAGTGCACCACAAACTGCCATGCCAACGCCGGCCTCAATAATTAAAATACCTAATTGTTGCCCAACTACAGGATCAGCAGCCAGCACGGAGTAATCTAGAAAAGAGCCGCCCAGCAACATACAAGCCACGCCGACGCCGCCATACAAAAGTGCACCACCAACAACCATGCCTAATAATACTGACCGAGGTATTGCACGCAGTGCTGAAGCTTCACCTTCGAGCAGCGCATACAGAATGACACCAGTGGCAATAATAGCGCCTGCTTGGAAACCTCCACCTGGCCCGTACTCGCCATGAAATTGCACATAAAGACCAAATAGCACGATAAACGGTATCACTAGTCGGCCAACTACTTGGGGTATCAAGTGATGACGTAGGCCACTATCTTTTTCGGGCACTTCTTTGGTTTTCCTTGCTGGGCTCACCCCAAGAATAAATAAAACACCAATACAAGCAGCAAAAACAACAAAGACTTCGCCTAGTGTATCGTAGCCACGAAAGCTGCCCAAGATGGCGGTGACCACATTAGGAATATCAATATATTCAGGGGTTTTTTCTAAATACCAGGGCGCCACGTGTTGGTGCACTGGCGCATCAGGGTCGCCAAGCCGTGGTTTGTCAAAGGTAGCGTAAATGATCAGCAGTGCGAGCACGCCCACTGTACTAAAAGCTATCCAGCGGCTTCCTTCTCGAGGCTTCTCTCGATCATCGGTCAACGACAAGGCACACAAAAAGATGACCGTTGTCACACCCGCCCCAACTGCGGCTTCGGTTAGCGCGACATCAGCAGCGTCTAAAATAAAAAAGTTGGCTGCCATAAGTAAACTAAATATAGATGTCAGCATGACCGCGACGAACAAGTCTTTGGCACGTACTATGGCTATCGCGGTAATGACAAGCAAAGTGAGTAGGAAAACTGCAAAAACAAATATCATTTTGGAACGTCCTCCTCGGGTTCGTCGCTCGCGCTTCCTGCGTCAGGTTTAAGACCAGATAATAATGCCGTATTGGCCAAGGCATAAGTAGCCGTGGGGCCGGTCAGCAACAGGAATAACATGATAGCGAATAGCTTCAAGGTAGCTAATGACAAACCGGCTTGGAGCATCATGCCGACAAAAATTAAAATCGTTCCCATGGTATCAGTCAGGCTGGCGGCATGAATTCTGGCATAAAAGTTTGGCAGGCGTAGGCCACCAATACCACCAATTAACACGCAAGCACCGCCTAAAACAAGTAGGATCCAACTTAGAATATCCAGTAAGAGATCAATCATCTTGTGACCTCGAGTTTCTTCTGGCGCGATTTTGGAAATATTCGAGTACAGCAAGAATGCCGACCATATTTACAAGAGCGTAGGCCAGCGCGAGATCAAGAAAATCAGGGCGACCATACAGAAATGCAATAACAGACAACAACAATACTGTTTTAGTACCGAACACGTTGACCGCCAATACGCGGTCATAAACACTTGGCCCCATCAGGGCACGCACTAAGGCTAGTACCATGGTTATCAAAATGGCGATAGAAACGACTATATACATGCTTATTTACGCTCCAGAGCCGCGGCTCGGCGATTGGCCTCACCTTTTTGTAACTCCCTTGCACTTTCAATGGTCAGGCAATGAATTAAAATTTTGCCCTCGTGCACATCTAAGGTAACGGTGCCCGGAGACAAAGTAATAGAATTACCGAGGATCACCTGTCCCACGTCAGTTTTGGCTTCGGCTTGCAACACGACAACGGTTGGGCTTATAGGTAAAGAAGGTTTTAAAATCAGCTTTGCTACGTCAATACTTGAAATAATAATCTCTCGTAGCAGCCATAACCAATAACCTGGCAGACGGGGCAAAAGTCTCAATAAAGCGTCATGATGGCGGAAAAATCCCATGCGATGCGCAAGATAAACGCTCAGCAAACAGGAGAATGCGCCCAAACCAATAACAAGGGGTTTATACAGACCTGACCAGAGCAGCCAAGAGATTGCGAGAACAAGCAACAAAAGTAGAACAGACGAAAGTCGTGCTTCGCCCCGCTGAAGCACATACCTAGTTGAGATTAGTTTCATTGCGTGCAGGGGTAATTTTTCATTAGTGATTTATAGACAACTTCCATAGCCGGCTCATCTTGTACTGTACTGGCTAGATCAGCTGCCAGATCAGCAACAACAATATCAACTACTTCACGTAGTGGTAACGGATCACCGAGGCAAAAGCCAGCCAGCTTTTCTGCTCGAGAACGGTCAACGCGGCCTGGCATACGGGTGCGCATCGCCCGTTCTGCGAAGGTCTCATCGCCAGATATGGCATTTTCGGCATTGAGCATAACACGGGCATCGGTTGCGATGGCTCCATCGATAAAGCCTTGAATATACCGCACACAATACTGGCCATCCACGCCGTCAGGATCAGAACTAAGAAGTGCACAGTGAGATGCTAATTCTTGTGCGGTCAGCACCTCAACAGAATGGGCAGCCGGTACGATTACTAATTGCAGCAGCAAAATAACACCAGCCAGCTTGGGATAAATCTTTGCAGTATTGTGCATGCTTAAATGTTGGTTTTCTAAGGACATTGAAGGAAGCTCTTTACTAAACTTTATCAGCATTATGAACTATTTAGCGCCGTGTGCAAGCCCTTGCGTGTGACTAGTAGTAAGTTAGGCTAGGCTTATTTTGGCCCACCTTTTGTATTGTACTTTTATACATATTATGTGTCGCTTTCACTTAACTCTCGGCAAGACTTGTAGTAAAAACCCATGACAACACTTATAAGGAATGGTCGCAAAAGGAACTTTAGTCGACAAGGTGTATCAGAGATATTCCCCATCAGTTAAAAGAATATTTCTTTGAAAAAATTTGCATTTTTTATATTAGCCATTCTGTCAACTTCATCGTTTTTAAGCTTTGCAAAAATGGAGATTGTTCCTCTCAGCAAAACCGAAGATGGCCATCTCGAAATGCAAGCCTCTATAAATGGAATTACCGCTACATTTGTTCTTGATACAGGGGCGACAGGTACCGTAATTGATACTAACAAGCTGAGTGTTTTTGGCATATCAACAAAACAAGACAAAATTGTAGGCCTACGGATTGGTGATGCACAGACGGGGAAAATTGAGACCTTTACGCTAGATATAAAACAATTTTCCATCGGCCAAAAGCAGCTTAAAATCAACTCGATTTATACAAACGACTCATCTGGACAGTTTGAGCCTCAAGTGATGGGACTGATTGGATATGATGCTTTGACTGAGTTAGGTGCCATGTTGGACGTGAAAAATTTGCGCTTGCTTATTCCCGAAGATCAAAATGACATCAAGGAATGGCTAAGTAAGACCACTAAAAATTACGAGACGATTTTAATGCACAAATCAGCCCTTGGTTTTAGTCTTGTGGATGCTCAGTTAGGTAATAACCTAGTCAGCCTATTAGTCGATACGGGGACCCCTGAACTAATTTTTGATGAGACTGCGTTGACCCAATTTGGCTTTGAGTTAGTAAACCACCCTAAGGCAAAAAGTGTCATAGCACAGGGAGTTGAATTACCCATGAAAGTACTCAAAAATGGGCAGATTATCCTTGGAAGTAGAACACTATCAGATGATTTTTTCACCACTGATTTTAGTGCCTTAATGAGCGCTGTTAATGTCACAGATAAAAGACGCCTTATTGGCATTTTAGGTAACAAACATTTAGCAGCGATGAACGCCATTATAGATGTCACTAATGGCAAACTGTATATTGGCGATTAATAGTAAAATGCCACTCTAATTGAGTGGCATTGAGAATTTCAGATAATCAGAATTATTACAAAATAAAACGGCTTAAATCTTCATCTTCCACTAGTTTATCGAGGTGATCGTTAACATAGTTAGCGTCGATGATTAACGACTCACCATTTTTTTCAGAAGCATCGTAAGAAATATCTTCCATCAGCTTTTCCATCACGGTATGTAGACGACGAGCACCAATGTTTTCAGTGCGTTCATTGACTGTCCACGCTGCGTTGGCAATCCGTTCAATGCCTTCTTCGGTAAACGTCACATCAACACCCTCTGTTTTCATCAGGGCAACATATTGTTCAGTAAGAGAGGCATTTGGCTCCGTTAAAATTCTGACAAAATCATGGGCTGTCAATGCAGTCAATTCGACCCTTATGGGCAAACGCCCCTGTAATTCTGGAATAAGATCTGACGGTTTGCACATCTGAAAAGCACCAGAGGCAATAAACAAAATATGGTCAGTTTTTACCATGCCGTGTTTAGTCGAAACAGTGCAACCTTCAACCATGGGCAGCAAATCACGTTGCACCCCTTCGCGCGATACATCACCGCCACTACTGCCACCACCCTCACGTTTGCAGATTTTGTCTATTTCATCAATAAAGACGATGCCATTTTGCTCAAGTGACTCAATCGCGGTTTGCTTGAGTTCTTCCTGATTAACCAACTTAGCGGCTTCGTCATCAACTAGTAACTTAAAGGCATCTTTAATCTTTAAGGTTTTCTTTTTCTTGGAAGAGCCAGAGTTTAGATTTTGAAACATGCCTTGTAGCTGGTTAGTCATTTCTTCCATACCAGGAGGTGCCATGATTTCAACGCCGATTTGTGGCGCATTTACATCAATTTCTATTTCCTTGTCATCCAGCAGTCCTTCACGTAGCTTTTTACGAAAGATCTGACGGGTATTTTTACCTTGCTCTTGGTCTTTATCACCACCAAAATTTTCAGCTGAGGGTAATAAGGCATCCAAAATACGCTCTTCTGCTGCTTCTTCAGCGCGAAATTTCACGCGAATGGTAGCCTGCTCTTTGGTCATTTTCACTGCGATATCAGCTAGATCACGAATGATTGAATCAACTTCCTTGCCCACATAACCTACTTCCGTGAACTTAGTCGCTTCAACTTTGATAAATGGGGCATTAGCTAACTTGGCTAAACGACGCGCAATCTCCGTTTTACCCACACCTGTTGGACCAATCATTAGTATGTTTTTAGGCGTCACTTCTTGACGCAGTTCTAAGGGCAACTGCATTCTGCGCCAGCGATTACGTAGGGCAATAGAAACCGCGCGCTTGGCATTTTTCTGGCCAATGATATGGCAATCTAATTCGTGAACTATTTCTCTTGGGGTCATTTCTGACATAATTTCAACCTATATTCTGTAAGCATAATTAAGTGATTTGCAATGCACTATCGATTGCAAACATGCAGTCGCTAATTAGTATTCGAGTAACTCAACTGTATGATGATGGTTGGTAAATACGCAGATATCACCCGCAATGGTCAGACTTTTCTCAGCAATTTCTTTGGCTGACAAGTCGGTATTATTTAGTAAAGCAGTGGCTGCCGCTTGCGCATAATTTCCACCTGACCCTATGGCGACTAGGTCTTGCTCTGGCTGCACCACATCACCATTACCGGTAATAATAAAAGACGCTGTTTCGTCAGCTACCACCAACAGCGCTTCGAGTTTGCGCAACATACGATCTGTACGCCAATCTTTTGCCAGCTCAACAGCTGCACGAGTTAAGTTGCCTTGATGCATCTCTAATTTTGTTTCAAAACGTTCAAACAAAGTGAAAGCATCCGCGGTGCCACCAGCAAAACCGGCTAATACTTTGTTGTGATATAGGCGACGTACTTTTTTAGCATTGCCTTTCATTACTGTATTACCGAGAGATACTTGGCCATCTCCAGCAATGACCACCTGATTATTACGGCGTACTGATACAATAGTAGTCATTAGACTTCCTCAACATTTTCAAGACAAATAGCTTGTCGGTTAAACGCTCACTATAAGGACTTATCCTATAACAGCGCACTATGGCCTAGATGTGGGGAGGAATGTATTATTTTCAAGCGCCAATCAACTATAGCTTTATTTATGAGCGAACCAAACAAATGGCAGAAGCCGATTAAAACAGCTGTAGCATGCTGGCATCGACAGCAAAATCGAAACCATCAACGGCAATGGCTTCCGTTATTCTATGGACAAATTATTATGGTTATCCTGATAAGAGCTCTGAAGATAAAAAACGAGACTATAAATATGAAATAGAACTCAATTTGGGGGCTGGTATTCATGATTGCTGGATTATGTATAGCGCAGTTTTTCTTTGGAGGATATTTATTTGATTCAATACCGGTCAGAGCGTTTGGGCATACAAGGGGCAACTCAATCGTTGCAATTGGCTTGGTTACTTTACTAAGTGTTGGCCTTGGAGTTTATTTATTACTATGTAACTTTCTTCAAAAAAGCGACGATGGCTGAATTATAAATTTTGTAAAATATAAGTCATCGACAGCAAGCGAGTTTGCCTATTTGAAAAAATTGAACTGCAGTCTCTAATGTAACAACCCCCTAACCTTGCATCTAATTGCGCTTTTTGCTTCCAATTTAGACTAATAGGCCACCAGCACCTCAACCTTATGCCCTAGATACCATGACACAAGGTTGAGTAAAGATCCTAGCCTTAAGCGAAAGGCTCATAAATAGATTTTGACGGTAAACTAAACCAAGCAGGGCCTGTGTCCGTCATATAAAAATGATCTTCTAATCTCACCCCAAATTCGCCAGTCACCACTATCATTGGCTCGTTACTGAAACACATTCCTTTGGCTAAAGGCAGTGGATTATTTTTCACTAAGTAAGGCCATTCGTGGATATCCATACCGATACCGTGACCCGTGCGATGGGGTAAACCGGGTAGTGTGTAATCAGGCCCAAGGCCATCTTGTTCAAGGGATGCTCTCGCCGCTGCATCAACATCGCCACACGGCGTGCCGATTGATGCTGCCGCAAACGCGGCTTGTTGAGCACGTTTTTCACTATTCCAAATACGGATTTGTTTTTCGCTGGCCGTGCCAAATATGTAGGTGCGCGTAATATCTGACACATAGCCATGCAATTGACAGCCCGTATCAATCAATACTAGGTCATCTTTCTGCAGAATTTGCGGATCTTTAACGCCATGTGGAAAAGACGTGGCCTTACCAAACAGTACAATACAAAAGTACGAACCATTGGCAGCACCTACTTTTTTATGGGCTTGATTGATAAATGCTTCTACTTCTTTAGTAGAGATCCCTTCCTTAAGAATACTAGCTGTAGCTTTATGCACGCTTATCGTCATGTCCATCGCCCGCTGAATCAAGGCAATTTCTGAAGCAGATTTATGCATGCGGCAATGAGCCGTTACTTCACTGGCGTTAATTAAACGAATATCCGCCTGTTGCTGCAAAATACCATCCACCATAAAAAACGCCGTGGACTCGTCGATGCCGACTTTTGCTTGTGGTTCGCTAGTTAGTTCGCCGATGATTTTACAAAGCAGTGCGTAAGGACTCTCGTGCTCTTGCCAGCCTCTTATTACACCGGGGATGACCATATAGCCGTGCAAGCTGTCAATTTCAAAAAGTGGCGCAATATAAACCACTTCTCCCTGAGCAGGCAAAATGGCACCCACCATGCGATCACTAGCATACCAGCGCATACCGGTGAAATAACAAAGATTAGTCCCTGCATTAAGATAAATAGCCGCAATATTGTGTTCAAGCATATAAGCTTGGGCTTTAGCCATTCGCGCGCGGTATTCAGCTTCTTGTGTCACAACTGTACCCTCTGTCATATCAGACAGTTCAGCTAAAGCCTGTTCAATCGTTTTGCCACCTATGCTCTTGGATTGCATGTATTGCCCTTTTTGCAGAATTAATTCGGTATTGCCTATCATACTAGCAAAATTTTGCCGTAATAGTGCCCTTAACTAAAATCAGATTAGGACAGATTAGCCACAAACCATGTAAACTTTAGAGCTAAATTTTATGCATTGAGAAAATAAATGACCGTACTCAAACGTTTGGACCAAGCCTTAAGTAATCTGGGATATTGCTCCCGTCGCGAAGTTCGATATTGGATACGCGACAAACGTATACGGATCAATGGCGAATTAGCCAAAAATGCCTCACAAAAGGTCGACCCTAACAGTCTTCTGGTTGACCACCAGCCGCTGGATCATCCTGGTGACATACTCATTATGCTCAATAAACCACTCGACTATGTATGCAGTCATGACATCAATGAAGGACAGCGTATCTACGACTTATTGCCGCCTATCTGGCAAGCCAGAAATCCGCAAGTAGTGAGTGTGGGACGCCTTGATAAAGATACTACTGGCTTGATTTTGATTACTGACCAGTCGGCCTTAGTTCAGCAGCTCACATCACCTAAACAACATGTCGATAAGGTCTATATCGTCAACGTAGAAAAAGCCTTAGACAATGACATCATTGAGCAATTTGCTGCAGGTGTGCAGTTGATCAGTGAAACCGAGCCTTGCTTGCCAGCTAAATTAGAAATCATTGATACACAAACGGCCAAAGTAACCTTGAATGAAGGCAAGTACCATCAAGTGCGCCGTATGTTTGCTGCCTGTGGTAATCATGTTGTCAGCCTACATCGTGAGCAATTTGGTCAGTACAGTCTTGGTGATCTAGCGCCGGGCGAATGGCGCGATTTGATTTGAGTTGGCAGTACTGGGTAATGAATAGTAAATAAAGAGCGGAGGAGGACCAAAGGCCATTCTGAAATTTAGATTTCGCTGCGCTCAGCGTCTTTGCAGGTTACTTTGAAAAAAAAGCAAAGAGAAACCAAACGTAAACTTGAAATTTAGTCTTCGCAAGCTCAGCTTTTTCGCAAGTTTATTTTGGTTTACAAATTCCAATTCCAGATTTGGCAGCCGTTGATTTTAGAATTTTGTAGCTGATGGCGGTCGGCTTCTGCATTGCGCTTACTATCATAGGGGCCCAAAATGACGCGGTACCATGAGCTACCTTCACTTTTACGCACTTGCGCTTCTAAACCCTGAAAGGCGATTTTGGCTTTAAGCTGTTCCGCTTGAGAACCCAGTTTAAACGAGCCACATTGCATGAGATAGCGCACGGTAGATTTAACTTGCTCTTCAACATCCACTTCAACCGTATACTCGGGTAAGGACTTGATAAACTCCCATTCATCTTTGGGCATGTCGGGTAATGCATCTACTGTTGCAGGCTTAGGCTCACTAACAGATAATTCCTCATTGACCTTTGGCGATGTGCCTTTAATAGACCACAAAAAATAAGCAAATACCGCAACCAAAGACAGGGTAATCACGATACGAATCCAAGGTAAGGAAACTTTAGGTGGTGGTGGAGCCGCTTTTTTAGCGCGACCACGAGCTACGTAATCTTTATGGGCCATACGAACAAGAATATCCAAACATCAATATTGCTAAAGGGCGTCCGATTCTACCTTGCTTGATAAAATCCTCAATGACATTCGTATTAAATCTTTTTTTGCAGTAAAAGAAGTTCGTTATTGGTATTTTTTGCCATTGTGAATTAACCAACCGCCAGCGCGCAGCTTCTTGGGGTCATGGTGGGTCCAATGAATAACGCCACCTTGCTGACTCCACTCATATTCACCATAAAATTCGATAGTGTCGCCAACTTGTAAATCGGCTATACGAGGCGCTAAGTCAATGTTGTGCGCAATTAAGATAGTTTGTCGACTACTCAAACGAATAATGAATTTTTGGTGGTTGTCGCCTTGCTTGTCGTCCGGCAATAAGCGCTCAACTTGCCCAAAACCTTGAATTTGAAAGTCACTTTTATGCAACTTGTAAGCTTGACGTAGTACTGTATCGTTTGACCATGCAGCAAAAGAAGCTGTATTCAAAATAAACAATGCCGTGACTAAAATACCTTTCACTCTGTCCTCCTCTTTTAGGCAATCAAGCACTTAGTAATTTCAAACACTAAAAATACCATGAGCCGTTTGAACCAAAAAGTCGTACTAATCTAGGGCATTGATTTTGTTTTGCCTAGCTAATTTATTACAAACAGATTTGCTAATTAATAGCTTAAAGTAATACTGAGCTATTCAGCTTTATTGCGTTTTAGCTATCTCGCAATAAGAACCTCTGGCATATTACCCTGTTATCCTTTTGTTATGCACTTATGGGCTTATGATTGGTTAACGCCTGAACCTAACTAAGCGCACTGATATTATCTCTGTAACGGACTTTTATTCTAAAAAATGTATAAACGAAAACTGTTTTATTTTGGCTTAACCACAGCCCTAATTCTTATTTTGGCTTTAACCTTTACTGCGGTTTTAGCCCATTTAACTCGCGCAAACCTGAACCAAAGTAATATTGGCCAATCCTTACTGGTAGAGCATGAGAAGCTTTCAAGTATTTCATATCGCTTATTTAAGCAGCTCACCGATGAATTAATATTTGGCAACAATGCCAACCAAGCCTTTGTGCGCAACAAACAAGCATTAATTGTTAAATCCTTAAACAACATACGCCAATTAGAGTTAGAACAAAGAGAAGCGCTTGGGGTTAAGTTTACCCAAGGTAGTGTCGAAGATACCGACGAACTTGAGCAAATCATTAATAGTATTATTGATGAATTTAAGATGCTTATAGTCAGTGCTAATACTAGCCCGTTAAATCAGCAAGAAGGATTGCGCAGCCTGTTGGAAGTCACCATTGACAATCAATTCAGAGAGGCCATTAATTCGGCGGTGAATCGTCAAAGCCGGGTAGTAGCGGCAATCAACGCTCGAATCGACACCTTAAATACAGCTATAGTGTGGTTTGCCTTATGTTTAGGTGCGCTATCAATCCCACTGATCATTTATGGTTGTTATTGGCTGTTTAACCAATTATATCAGCCCTTGATCCTGATCCGTGGTGCAACTGATGCCATGATATCTGGGCATTATCACACGCCTATTTCAGAAAAACTGGACGACGAATTCGAAGGACTTGCTACTTCTATCAATCAATTGGCCGCGCGATTACGGGAACATGAACAGAATGAAAACAAATCACGAAAACATTTAGAGTTCGAAGTTGAGCAAAGAACACGAGATTTGACCCAAGCTAATCTAAAATTAACCAATATTGATTCACGACGCCGCCAATTTATCGCTGATGTGTCACATGAATTGCGCACCCCCTTAACCATCATTAGAGGAGAGGCACAGGTCACCCTTAGGCTGCAGTCCCCCTGTGAAAGTGACTATAAAGAGACCCTAACGGCTATTCTTGAACAATCAATCAATCTAAGTCGACTGGTTGATGATTTGCTACTGTTGACTCGGGCCGAGATGAATCAATTAAATCTAGAATTTGCCTCCACTGATATTCTGCCCTTCTTAAAAGCCGAAGTGAGTAAATGGCAACGTCGATATGAAATGCGAGAGTTCGAGCTGCAAATCGATACAACCCTAAAAAACGTCATGGTGATGATAGATAAGCCTCGGATGCAACAGGTTGTGTCTATTTTACTGGATAACGCCACAAAATATTCACCTTCGGTAAGTCCAGTCAAAGTTGAAGTCAAAGCAATAAAAAGCAGTCTTATTATTAGCATTAGAGACTTTGGCGAAGGTATTTCAGCCACCGAGATTGAAAACATATTTGAACGCTTTGTACGCTTTAGCAAACACAGTGAAGGCCTTGGGCTTGGCTTGCCCATTGCAAAGGCCATTGTTGAAGCCCATAACGGGCAAATTACGGTGGAGTCAGTACCAAGCGAAGGCACTGTTTTTTCCATTAAATTACCTCTAGAGCGTACCAAATGAATATTCTGTTAGCCGATGATGAGAAACCCTTATTGCATTTTTTGGCCAAAGGACTTCGTGCAGAAGGATATGAATGTGTAACCGTTAATGAACTGCACGAAGTCGTGCCTTTGATCCGCAAAAATACACCCAAGGTGGTGGTGCTTGATCGATTATTTGGATCTGAGGACAGTCTAAGCATACTAGAGGCAATCAAAAAATTACCTAATGCACCCATGGTATTAATGCTTACCGCACTTGATGAAGTGAGTGAAAGAGTAGCAGGGCTGCAAAAAGGGGCTGACGATTATCTGTGTAAACCTTTTGATTTTGACGAGTTGTTAGCCCGTATTAAGGCCCTCAGTCGGCGCAACGACTCAGGCCCAGCACCTCAGCAAGAAATACTCCAATTTGGCTCACTACAACTGGCCCAGGACCAACGTATTGTATTATTAAATAACAGTGAGCTCAGTGTGACAAAAATAGAGTTTGAATTGTTGCTTTATTTAATTGAGAACAAACAAAAAGTACTGTCGAGAGAGCGGATTTTAAGCCGAGTTTGGCAAACCCAAAGTGATCCTAATACCAATATAGTGGATGTTTATATTAGTCGTCTTAGACGCAAGATAGAGGGTGATCCAGAGATCACCATCCAAACATTACGAGGCAATGGTTATCGCCTCGGTTTTCGCGATCAAAACATTTAGTTAATCGCAGATAACAAGCTAGGGTTGGTAACCAAGTTACGCACACCGTGGGCATGATCTTCTTTAAACACGTTATCATCACACCATTGTGACACCGAGTTAATGTCGACCATCGCAACCTCAGGTCTGACACTCCAACTAACTTGCAAAGGAGAGGCTTGCTCGTTGTAACTCGGCCCTGTAGTAGAACCTAAATATTCAATAGGCACACCAGTATTGGTCGGTACATTGGCCGCTTGAAAATAGCCATTGACGTTATCAACTTTGGCTAGTTCATTAAAATTATGCGCGCCTTTATCATTTACTAGTACGATAACCTGGCCTTCAACTCTAAGGCCAGGGTTCATGGTGCTATCCGCCAAACAGGCGCCAAGTGTTGGACCAGGTTTAACTTGTGCCGATGAATAGACAAAGTGCACTTCGAGTGTATCGCCAGATTGCAGAGCGTCACCCTTAGCAGCGCACACTTGGTTTTTTACTGGTTTAAGCTGAGCTGTAGTTAACTGACCGTTGTACACGAAGCCCGTATCAGCTCCTTTCCCATCGCCATTACCTGCATAAGTAGTAAATTCACCTCCACGGTGTTCTGCATTCTTGTGAAAATGGATGTTACACAGATTCATATCACCGCGATTAGGTGCAGTACCAAATACGCGTAGATTAGTGCCATAGTCTTGGTCAATATCCCGGGGAGATTGAGGACCAAATCCCTTGCCTTCAGTATTACTTTGCAGGGCAGCGCGCTGCGTCTCAATAACGCTGTCATTAACGGCTTTTGCTAAAACGGATTGAGAGAAGGCCAATGTGCCGGCTATGGTCAAAATAATTGCACTTTTTCTATGCAAAAAATAACTGTTATTCATGTTAATTCTCGTAAATAAAAGAGTTTTTAATCGAATAGGAGGAATATAACCCCCTATTTAATTCAAAACGGATTTAATGTTAAAGGTGACAACAGGCAATCTGCTCACTGCCGCCGAGCATGCACCTCGTTGTTAAATTAGCTATTGTGATTTATTAAAAACGATAGCCGATAGAAACAGAATAGACCCAAGGATCAATTTTAATATTGTCTACGGAGCCAGCGGCACCATTCAGCTCAAAACTCGCACTAGTATCAATATCGATCCAGCGGATTGCGGCATTAACAAGCCATTTTTCGTCTAGCAAATAGTCAAAACCCACCTGAGCAGCTAGCCCAAATGAATTATCCAGTGACAAGTCGCTCAGCCCCGCGGCTTCGTTTGCAGAGGTGAATTCCTCTTTAAAAAATATGGTGTAATTTATACCCGCCCCAACATAGGGTTGAAAATGACTTGAAGCATCATTGAAATAGTAGTTTACCGTTACAGTGGGCGGTAAATGAGTGACGTCGCCCAACTTATCGCCAGTACCTAGCGGATCACTCACAGCAAAATTAACCTGATGTTTAAACGGGGTTGCCGCAAGCACTTCAATATTCATTCTGTCAGTAACAAAGTAAGCAAAAGTAAGACCTAATTGAGTATTATTATCTACGCTTATGCCAACACCTAAATCACTGCCCACCACAATATTTGACGACGAATCATTAGGACTTACGGCAGCCAAACCCGCACGCAGTAAGATCTCACCTTTTTCAAATGCAGCCGCATATTGCGATGCCGTTAGCGAAGCAAGGGTACATAGTGTTAAACCGATTTTTTTCATACAAGGCTCTTATTGATATTGATTGACAACCACAGAGCTTATAGAAACAACCTAAAAAAGACTTAACGTAAACATTAAAACTAGATTAAAAACAGAGTGAAGGGTTAACAACAATACAAGACCTAATAATTAACATGGCTGTGCAATTAGTCAGGAAAAATTTACTCCGCCTAGCAAAAGATCCGACAATGAAGGCTCATGCGTTTCACTTAAGGTGGATTGCCGCTTAACTGAACGGCATGAGCAACTAATGCGAGCTTTTTTGGAGGCTATAGAAGTGAGGCGCTAATCTAAAGGGTGCATTCCATTAGCACTTAACGTTGAGATTGTTCGCTAACAAATTAAAAATACCACGCGCCACTTACGTAAAATTCGCTACTAAGGTAACGACTAAAACCTAGACGTATATCCGCACTATTATTGGCAAATGCGCGTAATTCACAACGACTCTCAAGGCGTTTTTGGTAGGCTTGACCATCAAGTCGGACAGGGTAACTCGTTTGGCAAAGTCCCTTAACAGACTTATTTGACCATAGTACGCCAAAAGTTGGCGAGACTATCAAGCGGGTATTAAGGGAATCTGGCGTTTGCAACCTCGCCTCAGCTAAACCATAAACAGTGAAATTATTAAAGCTTGCGCCCTTACCCATGCCGCTTTCAATGAAAAACTCATTGCTCACCTCGGCTGGTCCTAGGTAATTTCTTTCATTTCCTAGGCGTAACTTCCATGCAATACCGGTGTCGCCTGGCAAACCACTGGCCTGAGTGTCGATCGTTTCAATATTTAACAAATCCAACTTGCTGAGCTTGAGCTGATCATTTTCGAGTCGCAACGTAACAGCCGCCATCGATAGAGCTGAATTTGGTAGGACGCCGCCGGGTAACGATAATAAATCATAATAAGCGGGGCGTAGCATCACATCAACATAGTCACCAAGCTCTTTGTTTTGGCCACCGGTAAAGCGTACTGTTGTCGTTTTTTGCCCCGTATGTGGCAAAATATCAGACTGTTTGGGCCACTGCACTTTTTTAGCAGGTAGGGCAATGCGAGCCCGTTGTAAGTGCTTTTTTAGTTGGACAAAATGTTGGTTTTTTTTGTCTAATTCAAGGTTGAAATTAACGTAGTCTAATAGCACATCAAACATCATGAGTTGATGTTCAACACTAAAGATTTTTTGCATGTTTTGAATATTAGCGGCGATATCTTGTCCTTCAGCAATATTAGATACCGCTACCTGCATTGGCGAATCGAGATGGGCAAAATGTTGTCTGAAACGTGCCTGTCTAGATAAAGTATGCTCGATGGATAGCACCGCCGGATGTCCAGAACTCGTTGTCGCCTCAGCTAGGGCTGAAAACACACTAATCGGCAGAATAAATGGCCGCGAATTAGACATTAAGTCTTCGTCTAGAATCAGTTCAAGCAACTTTGCAATATGATAAGCACAATTACGATGCGTAAAGTAATAGGTGTATTGGCTAAACAATAACTCCCAAGCGTGCGCCACCAGCAGGGCTTTTTCTTGTTCATTTAGATTTAAGGTGTATTGCCATAAATCGCGCATTTCCACTTCGGCGTAATTAATATTGTAACGGTAGTAATGATTGCTACTGTATTTAGCCTTATAACCACCAATTAAACCTTTGAGTATGTAGGTTACAGGGTTTTCGTTATCAGGTACCTTTGCACCAAAATTTAAACTATTACTCAACAAATCGGTGGAATGGCTCTCGCTTTTTAATTTAAATAACAAATGACCATAAAAAGATGCGGGGTTACCCAAATACCCGTCTGCATAAACAATACTGACCTGCTGTTTACTTAACTCTCCTTGCCACTGCTTAAAATCATCACACAAACCAACTATATCGACGACATGGTAGCCCAAGGAAAGCAGATATATCGCTCTTGCGGGGTAGCGACAAACGCGTTCATTGTCATGGTTTTCGCTAGCAGTTAATAAGGCCACTGTGGCTAAAAACTCAGACTCTGAGTTAGATTTTCCTAGAGGTGAAATAAAAAAATCGGCGTTTTCTATCTCACTTATTTCAGTATCAGCAGAGTAATGCAGGAGTTTTTGCCAGGTACGCGATTGCCAAGGCTCTTGAGCGGAAGACAGGCTGCAAAAAACCAAGGACAAAACACTGACAAAAAATAATTTAACAATCATAAGCTATTAGAAGCCGGGCATGAAACATGCCCGTAAAAACGAGGAAAAAAGAATTAACTAGCTGAACAAGCAGCTTCAGCGATATTAAATAATTGCTCTGCTTTAACGGTATTTACCGCATCACTACCAAGCACTTTGTCAGCGACTTCAGTTCGAATAGTGTTTTTTGCAGAAGTATCACAGCTCATCATCGACATCATTGCAGTCAAATGAGCGCCTTCACCTTGAACGATTTCATCTTCAAGTTGTTTGTAGGTTTCATTGATGAAAAGGGCTGTTGCAGTGCGTTGTCCTTTACAGCTACCTTCTGAAGCACTGGCAGAAGTCACAGCGGTTGTACCCAAATCCCAAATGATATTTGAGATAGCTGCGCCAATGGGCGTTTCAGGGAAAATCATCGCCCCGATACCACATTGTTGCCACGGATTTAATTTAGCGTCAGCAGCTTGCACTGAAGATGCGGAGATCAATAAAAGTGCTGCTGCACCTAAGATTTTTTTCATATTTTTAGTTTCCATTCTTGGTATTTTTTTTCCCTCGTTTTCACGATATTTACATATCTATTAAGCACAAACAATTAAATCATCCCTAGATGCTAAACAAGTGCTCATTTATCAAGCAAATTTCACAAATTTTGAGCAATTATGCTAATAAAGTTAGTCTTAGCTATGTGATTTTAAAATAAGGCCTTCTGTGATGAACTGAGCCTTAGGTAAACCTTCCCTCAAATGGGCTCTGAAAGCTTCAAACTGGCAAGCGGGGAAAGTGAAACTGGGTGTTTTTCCAGAGCTGATTTGATTATAAGGTAAAGAGAAAAAGCCATCATTGCCTGCCGTATCTAAAGTCAGTTTACGTATCTCATTAATATTTATTGCGGTATTGCCAATCCACATTAACGGGCCATCGAAGCTAACAAAGGCTATTGGATCTTCAATTATATTGTGATGTGTGTGTTTAACATTTTTAAGCGTAAATGAAAGTCCAATCAAATTAATGAGAAGAAGAAAATGCAGCCAATTTAGATCTGAGCCAACCAAGAGTGTGTAAATTAAATAAGTTAATGAAATCGCTATCAACACAAGTATTACGTTTTTATGAGTAAGTACCTTGCCCATTGCTCTTTTCCTTGAGAGTAGGGGTTAAATTTGGCAGCCCTGTTAATATGCTGTCTATGCTATTAGCGATAAACTTATTCTAACCATATACCTCTGGTACTACTTTAAAACATAATCTCACTCGTAGTTGAGTAAAATACTTATAGCTTATCGTCAGTCGGGTTGGTCACACTATCAGACTCAACTAATACTTCAATTTCTTGTTGAATTTCGATAATTTCCCCCTCCTTGAAATCGAGTTTAAATGCGCTGGGCAAAACATTAACTCCTATTCTTTCCCCCAATTTAACAATAAAGGGTAAGGTGATTGGCGAAAAGGGTAAGACCACAAGAACACCCAATCCAAGCCCTCGAATAACATCAACAAATTGTTTATTAGCTTCTTCCATTTCCTGCTTGCTCGCTTGGCCCTTGGTGAAACGCTGATAGGTCCTCAACATGACTTTCGTCTCGCGAGTTTCTTGGGCTAGCCCTCTTTTAACCGTTAATAAACCAAGTTTAAGCGGAATAAGCGCCTTGTTTTTTACCACAGAATTCTGGCGCTTAATCGATTGGCTTATCCTAATAATGTAGTGCTTCAAAACGTATTACCTATGAAACTGAATTGGCTGATGAGTGAAAGACTGCAGGGCTAGACGTTATAGTATCCCTATTTTTTAATACCCATTAAAATTTACACTATGTGACAAAGATTATGAAGCCAACTTGAGTTTAGCAATGATAGAGACTAAGCCAGATCTAAACAACAGACAAAATAACTGAAATAACTGGGGTCGTAACAAAGTTAAATCGCTTTTGCCAAAACCCAACAACTAAGGCGAACTTTTTTAGACAAGGCAAATAACAATTAACATGGGTATCCAATTAATTTCTCTATTAATTTGCTATCAGGCAGCATAGTGGTAGAAGCGCTAAAAGTAACAAAAATAATGATGATAATTAATAGTCGATACATACCTAAAAGTTCCGTTTAACAGGGAGTAATTGTGATTATCTGTAGATAGCGTATCCAAGGAAATAAAGCACCCTAAAACCATAACGCTTACACATATTCTGAGTAAATTTATTTCTAAGTACGGTGTTTATATATTTATTTCGGTGAATACTTATATCACATGAAATCACGCAAAAAATAGTCTTAGCTAAATGACTTTTTACTGCCCCTAATAATTTTGTCATAGTGCAGTTAAGTGGCAATTGACAGTGGCGAATTTATATCATGAAAATCGGCGAAATCAGTGAACAAACCGGATTGGGTATTCATACAATTCGCTATTATGAAAAACAAGGCTTAATCAATAAACCAGAAAAAGATGACAGTGGGCATCGAAACTACAGTAGATTAGATACCGAGCTGTTGAACTGGATTGCCTGCATGAAACACTCCGGTATGCCTTTAAGTAAAATCCAAAGCTACACCAGCGCCGTTTACAATAACAACAATGCACAATGCCTGGCATTACTACAAGAGCATTTACACCACCTGCACCAGCAACGCGTGCAACTAGACCATTACATCACGGTGACCGAAACAAAAATTAATCGCTTAAAAAAACCTTGACCTAGACCATGGTCTAGCTTGTTAGTATTACTTTCACAGTAAAAAAGGATCCTCAACATGAAAGTGAAAGTAGCCATAGTTAATGCCTTTGTCGATGCAGAAGAAGGCGGAAACCCAGCAGGTGTAGTGCTTGAAGCAGATGCCTTAAGCTATGAGCAAAAACTCAACATTGCTAAGCAAGTCGGCTTATCAGAAACGGCCTTTGTATCGACCTCAACAGTGGCCGATTTCAAGCTTGATTTTTTTACTCCACAAAAACAAATCGCTCATTGTGGTCACGCGACCATAGCCACTTTTAGTTATTTGTCGCAGTTAGGCTTGATGGCTAATCAGCAATCATCTAAAGAAACCATTGATGGTGTTAGAAAGGTAAGTGTGCAACACGGAATTGCCTACATGGAACAATTGGCCCCAAGCTACTCAAAAGTAGCTGAAGATAAGCCGCTGATACTTAAAGCATTAGGTGTAAAAAGTGAAGACTTGCTGGCTGACCCCATTATTGCCAATACTGGCAACGGCTTTTTGCTCATAGGCCTTAAAAACCATGAGCAATTGCAGGCTATCAAACCTAAACAATCCTTAATCAACGACCTATCAGAGCGCCACGACCTCATCGGTTTTTATGTTTTTACACTGCACAGCAATATACCTGGTCGTGATGCCTCAACACGCATGTTTGCCCCGCGATATGGTATCCAAGAAGAATCAGCTACTGGCATGGCAGCAGGGCCATTAGCTTGCTACTTATATGATTACATCAAAATCAAAAAAGCGGATTTTGCTATTGAGCAAGGCTACGCAATGACACCGCCCTCACCCAGTTGTATTCAGGTACAGCTTAGTCTCGCAAACGCACGCGTTTCTTCACTGACTGCTGGCGGTAAAGGAGTTGTCTCATCTCAGCTAGAAGTGGAGATTTAAGACTCTCGAAAAGCAATAAAGCATCTTAATAACATTTCTAAAGCGCTAGCCAAATAGATGCTTGTTGCTAGCAATGTGAAAGTTACTGAGATACAAGTTCTAAATGGGGAGAGTTTCATGACAACGACAAGCATTAGATTAGATACAGACTTAGTGGATAAGGTAACAATCATGGCTAAGGCATTAAACCGCACAGCCCAAAACAAATTGAGCACTGGGCTAGAATTGGCGAAATTATGGAAGACAACCCCGATTTACTCTATTAATCTGTTAAAAAAGCCTTTATTTTAGAGGCTGAAAAAGAAGTGTGCAATTACTAACTCGGATTTATATAATCTTAACGCGATGGGCTAATGGGCGACTTTCGTTATTATAATTAGCAGAAGAAACAGCCGTGAAAATATATTTTACTACAATTCCCAAGGCATATTGCGAAGGCTTTTGGAAGAGCATAGAGTAGCACTCAAAGTTTGATGATGCGCGCACGAACTAGAGAGTAGCCCTTCGATTTTGAGCGACTCTAAATCCTAAAACCACCCAAGGAGTTCATTATGGATTGGCGAGTTAAACCTCTCAATCTGTTGTTGCAACAAGCACAAAAAAAACCGTTATCTCGCACACTCGGCGCGTTTCAACTGACCATGTTGGGCGTGGGAGCGATAATTGGTACCGGCATATTCGTATTAGCGTCGGTTGGTGCTGAGCGCGCCGGGCCGGGTCTGTTACTATCGTTTATGATTGCAGGTTTTGTCTGTATATTTGCTGCTATGGCCTACGCCGAACTTGCCGCCATGGTACCTGTCGCGGGCAGTGCCTATACCTATTCTTATGCCGCAATGGGCGAGTTAATCGCTTGGCTAGTGGGTTGGAACTTGATTTTGGAATATGCTGCATCAGCTGCTGCTGTTGCGGTAGGTTGGTCTGGTTATATCAACGGTCTACTTTTAAGCATTGGCTGGGAACTACCCACTTATCTGCAGTATGGTGGTTTGGATCAGCATCATCCCGGCGGCGTTATCAATATTCTTGCTATCGGTTTAGTGCTAGCCATTACGGGCTTATTGACGCTAGGCACTAAAGAAAGTGCGATAGTCAACGCTATCTTAGTGTGCGCCAAACTTGTCGCTCTGTGTATTTTTATCGCACTAACCCTTCCACAGGTTAGTAGTGTCAATTTAACGCCCTTTATGCCTTATGGCTTTTGGTCAACTGAAATAGAGGGGATCAACCGGGGCGTCATGGCAGCGGCCGCGCTAATATTTTTCGCCTATGTAGGCTTTGATGCGGTTTCTACAGCAGCCGAAGAGACAAAAAATCCTAACCGCAACATTCCTATTGGGTTGATAGCCTCTATATCGATTTGCACCATCGTTTATTTACTCGTTATTCTAGGCGCACTTGGCACCACCCCATTTACCCAATTGGTTGGTAACAGTGAACCTTTAGCATGGGTAATGCGCAATCTTGGTTATGAAGGACTCGGCAATATATTAGCTATTGTCGCAATATTTGCCCTGCCAACCGTGATAATGATTATGCTTTATGGTCAAAGTCGAATATTTTTTGTGATGTCTCGCGATGGTCTTTTGCCAGCGATTTTTTCACGCTTACATGCACGCTTTAATACTCCCTACTTAATAACCGTTATTACCGGACTTGTGGTCGCAATTATTGCTGGCTTTAGTTCTGTTGCTGAAATTGCAGAGTTATCCAATACCGGCACCTTATTTGCCTTTGCAGCTGTATGTATTGGCGTGCTGATTTTACGTATCACCCAACCCGATCGCCCACGGCCGTTTCGATGCCCTTCAGTATGGATAGTGTCTAGTATTGCGTTAATTGGTTGCGTCGGCTTATTTTTTAGCCTGCCTCTAACAGCTCAATTACGCTTTTTAATTTGGAGTGCGATAGGTATCGCTATCTATTTGATGTATGGCTATAGGCGCAGCCCACTTGCTCAAAAGAACCAATAGGCTCCACTCAAAAACCGCACTGTTGTTACTCTATTGGCTAAGGGCTTACCTCGAAAAACTTAGGTTAATTAAGGGGTTTAAAGCGCGGCATCACCAAGGCTCTAGTGGCTGATTGATAATACCTATTGGAGCACAAAAAGCTTAATGGGACAGCCATTTTAGTTCCTTAAAGGGTTAAAGCGAACCTAATATGGCTGTCCCATTTGCCTTATGGCTAAATTAACTTAGAAAAGAATTGTTGGCTTTCGTAAATAATCCTTTCGGTTTGTTCAGG
>Ga0163215_101032_pt1 | contig 23199 bp, 25 predicted proteins | sample SynspAceP_FD_185934 | JGI IMG/M metagenome (GOLD analysis project Ga0163215, IMG submission 185934) | Saline lake microbial communities from Ace Lake in Antarctica - Synechococcus sp. Ace-P (Hybrid Assembly) | ecosystem: Environmental > Aquatic > Non-marine Saline and Alkaline > Saline | place...
AGTCCGTGCGCATCAGGTAGCGCCGTTCAGCTTCCGCCATCTTGTAGATGTCGGCGCTCACCCCGTCGCGCATCCGGTAATGAACTGTGCCGCAGGTCGGCGTCATCCGTGACGAAATGCAATTGAGAAGCGTGGTCTTGCCGGAGCCGGATTCCCCGACAATCGCCAGAACTTCACCCGGCCACAGATCAAAACTGACATCGGCGCAACCGATGCGTTTGCCATAGACCCGGGTCAAATTGTCCACACTCAACAGCGGCTGTTTGGCTGCAGAGACGAGTGCGTCGACGGGCGCTTCAAGTGTCTCGGAAAGGCTCATCACATCGCCTCCTTTGCGGTATCGGTTTCATCGCCCAGCCCAAGCTCATCACCAAGCAAAGCGCCTCGGTGGCCATCGGCCCGGCGGCTTTCGCAATAATGGGTGTCGGAGCACACAAACATGCGGCCACCCTTGTCATCGAGCACTACCTCGTCGAGATAGACCTGCTCCGCAGCACACAACGCGCATGGCTGCTCAAAATGCTGGATCTCGAACGGGTGATCCTCGAAATCGAGACTGACCACTTCGGTGTAGGGCGGAATGGCATAGATCCGCTTTTCGCGACCCGCGCCAAACAGTTGCAGCGCTTCAGACTGGTGCATTTTCGGATTGTCGAATTTCGGCGTTGGCGAAGGATCCATCACATAGCGCCCCTCAACCTTGACCGGATAGGCATAGGTTGTGGCGATATGGCCGTTGCGGGCGATGTCCTCGTAAAGCTTGACGTGCATCAGCCCATATTCCTCAAGCGCATGCATCTTGCGGGTTTCGGTTTCGCGCGGTTCAAGGAAGCGCAGCGGTTCCGGGATAGGCACCTGATAGACCAGCACCTGGCCCTCGGTCAGCGGCGTTTCCGGAATCCGGTGCCGAGTCTGGATGATCGAGGCGTCGGGCGTTGATGTCGTGGTGGCCACGCCTGCGGTCTTGGCGAAAAAAGCCCGGATCGACACCGCGTTGGTGGTGTCGTCAGCGCCCTGATCAATCACCTTGAGCACGTCGTCGTGACCAATGATCGCTGCGGTCACCTGCACACCGCCGGTGCCCCAACCATAGGGCATCGGCATTTCGCGCGAGGCAAACGGCACTTGATAACCCGGCACGGCGATTCCCTTGAGGATTGCCCGGCGAATCATCCGCTTGGTCTGTTCGTCGAGATAGGCGAAATTGTAACTCGCCAGGTTCTGTGAGGAATCGTCTAGTGTCAGCGCGTTCATTCCGCGGCCTCCATCGTGTCATCAGTCGCAGCGGTGTCGTCGCCCGCCTTCGCGGCACTGGCGAAATGCTCGGCCCGCATGCGGCGCACCAGATCGAGTTCAGCCTGGAAGTCGACGTAATGCGGTAGTTTGAGGTGCTCGACAAAGCCGGTCGCCTGCACATTGTCGCAATGCGACAGCACGAATTCCTCGTCCTGCGCCGGCGCGACAATGTCCTCGCCGAGTTCGGATGCGCGCAACGCCCGGTCGCACAACGACATCGCCATCGCCTTGCGCTCGGCCTGTCCGAACACCAGCCCGTAGCCGCGGGTAAACTGCGGCGGCGCCTTGGCCGAGCCCTGGAACTGATTGACCATCTGGCATTCGGTCAGCTTCACCCGGCCGATTGCGACGGTGAAACCGAGTTCGGGAATCATCACCTCGACATCGACTTCGCCGATGCGGATTTCACCGGCAAACGGATGGCTGCGCGCATAGCCGCGCTGGGTCGAATAGGCGAGCGCCAGCAAAAACCCTTCATCGCCGCGCGCCAGCGTCTGCAGCCTAGCGTCGCGGTCCATCGGATATTCCGTTGGCGTGCGGGTGATGTCGGCAACCGGGCGCGAGGCGTCCACAACGGGATCGTCTTCGATCAACCCTTCATCACCGAGAATGTCAGACACGCGGGTGACCTTCTCGCCCGCGTCCGGAGCAGTCTCGGCCGCATCCAACGGTTCGTCGCCGGCAAGCGCCGGATCAAGCAGGCGGTGGGTATAATCGAAGGTCGGGCCCAGCAATTGACCGCCCGGCAGATCCTTATAGATCGCCGAGATCCGCCGCTCGACCAGCATTTCACCGGTATCCATCGGCTCTGAATGGCCAAATCTTGGGAGCGTCGTCCGGTAAGCGCGAAGCAGAAACACCGCCTCGATCAGATCACCGCGCGCCTGCTTGATGGCGAGAGCCGCGAGTTCGGGATCATAAAGCGACCCCTCGCCCATCACCCGGTCTACCGCGAGCGACAATTGCCCGGCGATCTGCTCGAGCGTCAGTCCCGGCACATCTGCATTACCCCGACGGCGCGCCGCAAGCAGACGGTGAGCATTGGCAATTGCGGCTTCGCCGCCTTTGACAGCAACATACATCGGCTACGCCTCCCTACGGACAAGACGGGTGCTGCGCGGCATAGCCGCCACGCAATCAGGACCAGCCAGGATCAGATCGATCCCGCGCGGGAACGCCGCCCGGTTGGCTTGCCACTGCGCTTCGAAATGATGCGGCATCGGATCAGGCGCTAACGACGTTTGGCTCTTGATGCCAGGCCCCTCCAGCTGCAGCAGCGCACCTTTGGACAGCGTTAAAACCTGCAGAATCATGGTAGTCGAGCGGTCCGGGAATTCTTGGGTGCCGAGCGAAAACCCGTTCAGCGCAGACAGGCTTTGAGGGCTCGCCACCAGCGCGAAGGCCGCGTCAGACTGATGCACCGTGACGGGAGCTCCGGTGTGAAATACGATCCAGTCCTTCACCGCCGGCGTTTTTGTCAACGCCGGATCAAGCCAAACCGGCGTGTCGGCATCCGCCAGCATGGCGATCAATGCTGCAGCAGAAGCGGTCAACGGGACCGGCGGCGCCGTCATCGCCGGCAAGGGCTGAACCGAACCTGGTCGCGCCATGGCATCCATCAGCGCACGAAACACGATTTGAGATGCCCCTACCGGATCGATGAACCCGCCCTCATAGACAGTGGAATTGTGTGTTGCAGCAGACATCAGTCTTCTCCTCGCACCATGGTGAAAAAATTGACCCGGGTCGCAGCGGTCTCTTCGCGCAGCTTGGCATCTGTCTCGCTGGCCAGTTTTTCGAGCGGAGCAACGATCACCTGCTCGATGATGTTCGCATGGGCGGGATCCTGCGCCAGCGCCTCGATGACTGCGACCAGTTGCGCCTTGCGTGTGTCGCGCCCGCTGATCATCGCATGCCCGACCTCGCCAGAACCGATCCGCACGGTCACGCGGGTGGCCGACATCTCGCCGACATGAAACGGCTGACCGTTGCCGCCGATCCGACCGCGCAGCGCGACAAGGCCGGTTTCTGGTCCGCGCAGCAGGTGAACCTCGGGATCAAGTCCGGTCTGCTTCCAGCACGACAACAACTCCTTGCCCGGCGCTTTCGCCAGAACCGACAAGCGTCTTTGACGCGCTGCGATCTCCGGGGCTAGTGCGTTATCCTGCATAGTTTCCGCAAGCGACATTGAGAACTCCTTATTTGTCTATTTATCTAGACAACCATATAACTTACGCTACACTTAAACGGCTCATATGACGAGCCTGTGACATCACGAAAGGAATGCCGGTTTGAAGACAGTGCAAAGACGCACCGGGATCGCTCTGTGGCGGCAGGTCGCCGACCAGATCCGCCAATCGGTCCTCACCGGGCTGGCGGCCAATGAGCGGCTTCCTGCCGAGGCTGAACTGGCGACCCGCTTCGGCGTCAACCGGCATACCGTCCGTGCCGCTATCGCAGCACTTGAAAAAGAAGGCATCCTGCGCGCAGAGCAAGGCCGCGGCACCTTTCTCAATGACCGCAAGCGTCTTCGTTATCCGATCGGCCAACGCACGCGTTTCTCCTCAGGCCTGGAAAATCAGGCACAAACCCGTTCCGGCAAATTGCTGTCAAGCAAGACTGTGCCCGCCCCGCTCCAAGTGTCTGCAGCACTGGCATTGCCTGAAAATACTCAAGTCATCGAATTGTCGACAGTCTCGGCTGCTGACGGTGTGCCGGTTTCAGCCGCCACCTCCTGGTTTGACGCGGCGCGATTCGCTCAGATCGCAGACCTCTATGCCGAGACCGGCTCGATCACGGCGTCCCTAGCGCGGCTCGGCGTTGACGATTACACCCGCAAGACCACAGCAATCGAAGCCCGGCATGCCAGCAGCGAAGATCTCGATCTGCTCGCACTTTCGCCCGGCGCCATCGTGCTCTTGACCCGCGCCATTGATATCGATTCCGATGACTCGCCGGTCCTTTACGGCGAATCCCGCTTTGCTGCTGACCGGGTCGAATTGCTCATCGACAACGCCACATCCGGGAGCCATGGCGGCACGGCCTGACCCCACAGCTGTCGCATTGTCACAATCACCGTCACAAAACTGAGAACTGAATCGTGTTTAAGCCTGCCAGCAAGACGATTGCTCAAGGTTCAGGCGGGCTCCGTGACCAAACAATACCGGACCATCTTTCTTTCCGACATTCATCTCGGAACTCCCGATTGTCAGGCAGATATCCTGATCGACTTTCTGCGCGAGCATGATGCACCAACGATCTATCTCGTCGGCGACATCATCGATTGCTGGCGCATGAAGCGAAAGGGTTTCTACTGGCCGCAGTCTCACAATGATGTCGTCCAGAAGCTGCTGCGCAAGGCCCGCAAGGGCACAAGCATCATCTATGTTCCCGGAAATCACGATGAAATGCTGCGCGACTATCAGGGCGTTCATTTCGGCGGCATCGAAGTGCGCGAACGCGATGTGTTTGAAACCGCCGACGGCAAGCGGCTTCTGGTTATTCACGGCGATGAATTCGACATGGTGGTGATGAACCACCGCTGGCTCGCCCATCTGGGCGACATCGCCTACGGCATGGCGATGTGGACCAACAAATGGCACAACCGGACGCGCAGGCTTCTGGGCCTACGATACTGGTCATTTTCGCGCTGGGCCAAGCTCAAGGTCAAGGGCGCCGTCAACTTCATCTCGGACTTCGAGGAAGTGCTGGCCGATGAAGCCCGCAAGCATGGCGCCGATGGTGTCATCTGCGGTCACATCCACCACGCCGCCAACGAGATGCGGGGCGGCATCCGCTACATCAACACCGGCGACTGGGTGGAAAGCTGCACCGCCGTCGTCGAACATTCCGACGGCCGCATGGAAATCATCGACTGGTCACGCCGCATCTCGGAAAAAGCCGGACAGGTCGCCAAGAGCGAACCCCTCAAACAGATACCAGGCAAGCAGGATCAGGCCGCATGACTGCCCGCGCCTTCTTCTCTCCTTCGGAGTAATCAGCATGACCATGATTGAAACCACCGCCGTCGGCGCTCGTATTGACAGCGCGGTCGTCCGCAACAATGCCTTGTCTTCGACCGGCATTCTCGAACGCGTGTTCTCGGCAGCATTTCGCGGCCTGGTCTATCCGCAGATCTGGGAGGATCCGCTGGTCGACATGGAGGCCCTGACCCTCAAGCCGACCGACACGCTGGTCACCATCGCTTCAGGCTCCTGCAACGTCATGTCCTATCTGACCGCCAACCCGGCCGAGATCATCGCTGTGGACCTCTCCCCCGCGCATGTTGCTCTGGGCAAACTCAAGCTTGCTGCCGCCTCGCATCTTCCCGACCACACCTCGTTTTCCAATCTGTTTCGCCACGCCAATATGAAGACCAATATTGCACTTTATGAGCGCCACATCCGCCCGCATCTCGATGCCAAGACCAAGGCCTACTGGGACGGTCGCGAAACCAATGGCCGTCGGCGCATCAGCCGCTTCACCCGCGGATTCTACACCACCGGATTGCTGGGCCGGTTCATTTCCGCTGCCCACGTGATCGGCAAGATTTACGGCGTTGACCCGCGCGAATTGCTGCGCATGGACAGCATCGAAAAGCAGCGTGAATTCTTCGAAACCCGCATCGCTCCAGTGTTCGACAGCCGCAGCTTCAAGGCACTGACCTCGCTGCGCGCTTCGCTGTTTGGACTTGGCATCCCACCGGCGCAGTATGAAGCCTTGGCTGGTGATGCACCCGATGGCATGACCGGCGCGCTGAAAGCCCGGACTGAACGGCTGGCCTGCGGCTTCCCGCTCAAGGACAACTACTTTGCCTGGCAGGCTTTCGGGCGCGGCTATCAGCCCGGTGAGACAGCAAGCCTGCCGCCCTATCTGGAAGCCCGCAATTTTGAAACTATCCGCCGCAATGCAAATCGGGTTGAGATCGTCAACGAGAGCATCACCACTATGCTCGCCGCCCGGCCCGCAGCTTCCGTTGACGCCTTCGTGCTGCTCGACGCTCAGGACTGGATGACCGACAGCCAGTTGTCCGAATTGTGGGCCGAGATCACTCGCACCGCCGCACCGGGCGCCCGCGTCATCTACCGCACCGCCGCCGCGAACTCGCCGCTTCCGGGCCGGATTCCTGACGCCATTCTCGCCAAATGGGATTACAGAATTGAGCAGAGCCTGCAGCTCGGTGCTCGCGATCGCTCAGCGATTTACGGCGGCTTTCATCTGCACGTCAAACGTGCCGTCACCGCATGAGTTCCGTCTCCGCCAATGCGTCCGTGATGGACGGCATCTACCGCCATCAGCGCCATATCTATGATCTGACCCGGCGCTACTATCTGCTCGGCCGCAACGATCTGATCGCCGCCCTCAAGCCGCCAACCGGTGGCACTGTGCTTGAGATCGGCTGCGGCACGGCCCGCAATCTGGTCCTGACGGCGGAACGCTACCCGAATGCGCAGCTGTTCGGCATCGACATTTCAGCTGAAATGCTCAAATCCGCCGAAGCGACGGTCTCGAACAACCGGATCGGCGACCGTGTCAGCCTGGCCCAGGGCGATGCAACCCGATTTGATGCCGAAGAGCTATTCGGGGTTTCCAGGTTCGACCGGGTGTTCCTTTCCTACAGCCTGTCGATGATCCCCGGCTGGGAAGCAGCGCTTCATCAGGCCATGCAGGCCGTCGCACGCGGTGGCGAATTGCACGTGGTTGATTTCGGCCAGCAAACCGGACTGCCCGGCTGGTTCGGCAAGGGCTTGAAGGCCTGGCTCGCGCGGTTTCATGTCACACCGCGCGAGACCCTCGGCGATGCCATGGTGGCGATCGCTGCGGAACATCACGGTGAACTGAGCTTCTCGACGCTCTACCGGGATTACGCCCGCATCGCCAGCATCCGCCTGCCGTCAGCCTGATACGGTCTAACCAACACCGCCGACATCTGACTGGGCCACGGCAACGGTCTTGATAATTGCAAAACAATCGGCACCCGGCGCGAGCTCCAGAGCCAATGCCGAACGCCGGGTAATCCGCGCCAGCAAGAGGTCTTCGCCGGCCCGCAGCTGAATGATGGCTCCTGGCCCGTCGCCTAGTCGCACCGCTGTCACCGTCGCAGGCAGCACATTGAGCGCCGACAATCCCTCCGGCCGGGTCCTCGACAGGATCACATCCTGCGCCAGAATACGGATCGAGAGACGAGCCCCTATCGGCGCTTCAACATGTGGCAGGAACAAGGGGCCCGCGGACGCCTCAAGCCTGGTGAGCCCGTCTTCTTCCTGCGCCGCCACGATTGCATGAAGCGAAGCACCTGCGGAGCGAACCCCAAGGACTGGAACGTTTTCAGGATCAGAGAGCACCTCCGACGCTGGCCCCGCCCGGATCACGCGTCCATTGTCCATCAGCACCACAGTTGTCGCCAGCCGCGCCACTTCCGCCATCGAATGGCTGACGTAAAGAACCGGGATGTCGGTTTCCTGGCGCAGTCGCTCGAGATACGGCAGGATTTCAGCCTTCCGCTCCTCATCAAGTGCCGCCAACGGTTCATCCATCAACAGCAGGCGCGGATTGGCCAGCAAAGCCCGGCCAATCGCCACGCGTTGTTTTTCGCCACCGGACAAACGCCCCGGCCGGCGCTCGAGAAGCCCTTCGATCCCCAGCATCGCAATCACATGCTCAAACCCGGCGCCGGATCCACGCGGCGCAAACCAGCGCCCATAGAGCAGGTTCTGGCGGACGGTGAGATGCGGAAACAACCGCCCTTCCTGAAACACGTAGCCAAGCCGGCGCTGATGCACCGGCACCGAGATCCGGCGGTTTGCGTCAAACAGAACGGTTTCGCCGAGTTTGATGTGACCTGTCGCGGGTTTGAGTAGCCCGGCCACAGCATTGACGACAGAGGTCTTGCCCGAGCCCGAGCGGCCAAACAGTGCCGTCACGCCGGAAGGCGCTTCAAATGCCACGTCAAGCGAGAAGCCGCCAAACGCATGCAACAGTCGGACCGAGAGGCTCATGATCCCGAGATCCTTCGCGCCACGGCCCGGCCTATCCATTCAGACAAAAACAGAGCCAGCAGCGCGATTGCGACTGCAATCAGCACCAGCTGCAGCGCTTTTCCGTCACCACCCGGGACCTGCAGAAAACTGTAGATCGCCGAGGGCAGCGTTTGCGTCTGACCCGGAATGTTGGAGACGAATGTGATGGTGGCGCCGAATTCGCCCATTGCCTTGGCAAACGCCAGAATGGCACCGGCAATAACGCCCGGCAGGATCAGCGGCAGAGTGACCGTGGCAAACACCCAAGGGCGGTTTGCACCCAGTGTCGCTGCGGCCTGTTCAAGCTTCGGATCAACCGCCTCGATTGCCAGACGAATGGCGCGGACCATCAGCGGAAAGGCCATCACCGCTGCTGCCAGCGCCGCCCCGGTCCACCGGAACGCAAACACCAGCCCGAAGCTCTCCTCAAGAAAGCCTCCAATCGCACCGCGGCGTCCGAAGGTCAGCAGCAGCAGGTAGCCGGTGACCACCGGCGGCAGGATCAGCGGCAGATGCACCAGCCCATTGAGCACCTGCTTGCCCCAGAACTCATGGCGCGCCAGCACATAGGCCACTGCAACACCAAACGGCAGGCTGAGCGCCATTGCCCAGAACGACACTTTCAGCGACAGAAAAACCGCGCTCCACTGATCCGGGGTGAGCCAGTCAGCCATCGCCCTGCCCGGAGAGAGTCGTGAAACCCTGTGCCTTGAAAAACTCACTCGCAGCCGGACTGCTCAGCGCATCAAAGAAATCTCGCGCATCGGCTGCGGTCGAGGTCGCGACAATGGCGGCAGGATAGATGATTGGCGCATGGCTCTCTTCGGGAAAGTCCGCAACCACGCTGACATTGTCATCGGCCACCGCATCGCTCGCATAGACAATGCCGTAGGCCGCTTCACCGGAAGACACCAGCGCCAGCGCCGCGCGCACATTGTCCGTCTGGGCGACTTTTTCCGACACAGCATCCCACAGGCCCAGACTGGTGAGCGCCGCCTTGCCATAGACGCCTGCCGGCACGGAATCGACCAGCGCCATGGCCAGATATTCATCGCCCAAAAGTCCTGCCAAATCCGTATCTGCATCCAGATCAAGCCCGCCCGCTTCACGGCCATGCGCGATCAACACCAGCCGATTGCCAAGCAGAGCCTTTCGCGTTTCCGGACGGATCATCTCCGCCGATTGAAGATAGTCCATCCAGTCAACCGACGCAGATATGAAAATGTCCGCAGGTGCGCCCTGCTCGATCTGCCGCGCCAGGCTGGAACTACCCGCATAGGAAATAGTCACGGCCTTGCCGGTGCGCTCACGCCAGTCCCGGGCAACCTGATCAAGCGCGGTTTTAAGGCTGGCGGCGGCGAAGACCAGCACGCCATCAGCCCGTGCCTGGGCCGGGACGAGCAATAGGCCAGTCAGTAGAAAAGCTCGAACCAGTCGACCAAAGGGGCAGGCAAACATCAAATACGCTCCGGCACAAATCCGTCTGAACGGAAGTAACAGTGCTGGCCCTTGGCTGGCAAGCGCTATGACTGGCGACGCCTGGCATCACATCAACCACAATGAAAAACCGGAAGCGAGCCCCTTCGCTTCCGGTGAAATGTGCATCAGCGTTTGACGATCAACCAAACATGTCTGCGGTAATGCCGGCATACCAACCGACAGATTCCTCGAAGTTGGCTTTGCGAACCGCGTCGTCCTCATGCATCTGGCTGATGAAGCCCTGGGTCGAGGCAATCTTGCCATCACCGGGAGCGTATTGAGCCCCGACCTTGATGTCGTCATCGGTCTCGATCAGGCTCCAGCAGGTATTGGCATATCTTGCCGGAAACACCTTGGAGCCCAAGAGGTCTCCGCGAATATTCATCGCGGCAACTTTCGCCTGACTGTTGGCGGAAAACCCGGATTTCGGCATGTCGCCGGCAATACAGGCATCTCCGATGACGAAAACCGCATCATCGACAGTCGAGCGCATGCTCTCGGGCCTTATCGGGCAAAAACCACTATCATCGGTCAGTCCCGCCGACGCTGCGATTGCCCCGGCCTTCTGCGCCGGAATGACATTCATGAACGCGCCCTTGAAGGTATCGAGATCGGTTTCCACTGTCCCGGATTCAACATCGACACTGGCGATGCCGCCATGCACATCCGGCCCGTACCATTCGATCATGCCGGGGTAATGCTTCTCCCAGCCTTCCTGAAACACACCCTGTTTGGAGAATTTCGGTTTCGGATCGAGAATGATGATTTTGGACTCCGTCAATCCTTTGGATTTGAGCACATGCGCCATCATCGAAGCCCGTTCATAGGGCCCGGGCGGGCAGCGATACGGGTTGGGCGGAGGCACCATCAGGATCTGTTGTCCGTTCTCGATGGCGTCGAGCTTGGCTTTCAGGATTTTGGTCTGAGGCCCTGCCTTCCAGGCATGCGGTGCGATCTCGGAGACATCCTCTGAATACCCCTCGACGGAATCCCAAATCAGATCAATTCCCGGCGAAACCACCAGCCGGTCATAGGGCACGGAAGCTCCGTCAGCCATCATCACCGTCTTGGTGTCACGATCGACTTTGACTGCACGGCCCGTCACCTTGGTGATGCCGTAGCTGGATTGAAGCGTGTCGTAGCTATGGGTGATCGATTCAAAGCTGCGAAACCCGCCGATATAGAGATTGGAGAAGAAGCAGGTTGTGAACATTTCGGCATCGTCGATCAATGTCACATCGATGCCGCCATCGGAATCCTTGGCGATGTAGCGCGCCGCCGTAGCGCCGCCCGCACCGCCGCCGATCACCACAACGCGCGGCTTGCCTTGTGCGCGAAGATAGGTCGGAAGCGTCAGTGCCGCCGCACTGGCTCCGGTGAACAGTCCGAATTGGCGTCTGGTAAGGCGTGTCATGGTATCCTCCCGATTGCTGTTGCAGTTTATTGCGGATCCAGCGAACTGAAATAGGCCGCCAGCGCCGCAATTTCCTCATTTGTGAGGTTAGCGACGCGCAATTTCATAACGTCATTTGAACGCACATTGTTCAGGTACTCAAACAGTGAACCAACGAAGTAATCCTTCGGCAAACCGACAATCGAGGGAATGCCGTCGGCGTGCCCTGTGGCCTGATGACAGGTCACACATTCGCCGGCGAGATATTCGCCATATTCCGGATCACCGTCCAATTGCAGCACGATATCCGCGAACCCACTGACCGGACCGGAGGTTGAGGCTTCGCTCACGACCGGGTCTGCAGCCGGCGCCTGCCGGGTGGCGCCTTCAAGCCAGACAATCAATGCCAGACGGTCACTCGCATCAGGCATGCCACGAAAGGACATCCGGTTGCCCTTGATGAAATCACGTGGTCGCTGGAGATAATGGCTGAGCGTCTCGGCAGTCCAGACCAATCCCTTTTCGCCCGCCGCCCGCATTCCATCCGAATACCGGAAATCTTCAAGACTGCCCGCCTTGCGGCCAATGAGCCCGTCAAGATGAGGACCGACCTTGTGTTTCGCCCCGGCGCCGATCTCGTGGCAGGTCGCGCACGGCTTGAACAAGGCTTCAGGCTCGGTAGCCCCGGCCCTTCCGGATATACCGGGCAACACCATCAATCCAAAAAAAATGGCAGGCACCAGTCGGCGCGACATCTCGCTGCGCCTGTGGTGCCTGCCATGACCGGCCATTTAGTCTCTCCTCAAGGGGCTTGGTAGCAGCGCCCGTCTGCTAGTCGATACCGCCTCCGGTATTCTCTTCATCGCCTTCGCCTTCCGGCGTCACGTCGATGACCTGCGCACGAGCGGTGATCTCCACCGTCGTCTTGCAGTCGGTCATGCAGGGTTCAAGACCCTCGGCGTAATGCGGCTCGCTCAACCGGTCGTCCGGAATGAAATTCGCTTCATTCGGCATGCGGACCGTCCCGAAGTTCTCTTTCGACAGCTCGAACTCCTCATCATCAACTATATCGTTGAGATACATCAGATAAGCGGTCAGCGCATAGACATCGTCATCCGACAGCGATCGGGCATCACCGAATGGCATGGCGCGGCGAACATAGTCGAACACCGTCGACAAATATGGCCAATAGGAGCCGATGGTCTTGACCGGGCGATCCTTGAGCAGCGTTCCCTGGCCTCCGGCGAGTACCGGCCAGCGCCCGGCGCCCTCGCCGAAATCACCATGGCAGACGGCGCAATTGTCCGCGTAGATCGGCTCGCCCTGAGCAACGGTACCCTTGCCCTCAGGCAGGCCCGCTCCGTCAGGACGAATGTCGATGTCCCAAGCCGCAATTTCATCCGGCATGGCAACGCGGCCAAGTCCGAATGCGCCCATGCTTTTTTCAGTAGCCATGGCCTCGACAGGTGCGCCTTCGGCTGCAGAGGTTGTTTCCGCTGCCTCGACCGCCGCATCGCCACTCTCGGCAGCAGCCGGAGCCGCCGCAGTCTCGGCGGAGAATGTCTTCAGATAGGCCAGAACATTGATGATATCGTCATCTTTCTTCAGCCCGGCAAAGGCCATCTTGGTGCCTTTGATCATGTCCTTTGGCTTGATCAGATACTCGGTCAGGGTTGTCGCATCCCAGACCAGACCACCGTCACCTGCCTCGATCATGGCTTTGGAGTACTTGTACCCCTCCGCAGACCCTGCCTCGCGTCCGAACAACTCATTAAGCTCGGGTCCAACCCTGTGCTTGGCGCCATCGCCCACCGCGTGGCAAGCCTTGCATTTTTTGAACACCTTCTCACCGGCATCGACATCGCCATCAGCCAGCGAAGGGCTGGCAAAGGCTGCCAGCGCCAGAACGGCAATCGCCGCAGACTTAGGAAACTTCAACATTTTCAACCACCCCGTCGTTGTTGACGTGCCATGTCTGGATGCCATTGTTGTGATAGATCGAGTTTTCGCCACGCGCCGCGCGCAGCTCATTCTTTGTCGGCTGGACCAGCCCCTGATCATCGATAGCGCGAGACTGCAGCAGCATTTCCGACCCATCCCAGTTGATATCGAGATAGAACCGATGCAGCGCCTTGGGCAGGCTAGGCCCGTCAATCCGGGCCGCATGCCAAGTGCGACCGCCATCGATTGTCACGTCGACGCGCTTGATGGTGCCACTGCCTGACCATGCCAGACCAGAGATAACCAATGGCCCCTTGCCGTGAGTCACGGGCGCTTGTGGGCTCGGGCTGGTAATCACCGATTTCACATCCATAACCCAAGTGTGACGGCGGGCTTTGCCGTCAGCCAGGAGATCGGTGTATTTCGATGTCTCTTCACGTTGCGCCCAAGGCTCATCGCCAACTTCCAGGCGGCGCAGCCATTTGACCCACATATTGCCTTCCCAGCCGGGAACGCACAGCCGCAACGGATAACCCTGCTCGGGGCGCAACGACTCGCCGTTCATCTTGAAGGCGACGAGGCAATCGTCCAGCGCCTTTTCCATCGGAATCGAGCGGGTCATTGCCGAGGCGTCGGCACCTTCGGCCAGCAGCCATTTGCCGGTGGTCTTCACGCCTGCCTCTTCCAGCAAATAGCGCAGCGGAACACCGGTGTAGACCACGCAATGGATCATGCCGTGGGTGAACTGACAGCCATTGAGCTGCGAGCCCCTCCACTCCATGCCGCCATTGGCGGCGCATTCAAGGAAGTAGACCCGGTTTTCCCGCGGGAACCGCTTCAGGTCCTCCATGGTGAAGACCAGCGGCGTGTCGACCAGACCATTGATCATCAAACGGTGATCGGCCGGCGCTATCGTCGCCGTACCGCCATGATGCCGCTCGAAGCAGAGACCATTCGGCGTGATGATGCCGTCAAGCTCGTGCAGCGGTGTGAAATTGATCGACGAGACCGGATCAGCGGTCAGCCAAGGCACACTGCGGCGAACCACATCGGCTTCGAACTCCGAAGGCGTACCATAGGGCGCGACGTCAACGCCCTCGCCAAGATAGCGGTTCCAGTCCTGGATCTCGGTGATCAGCGGATCACCCGCCGCCCGCGCCACGCCAGCGCTCGCCGCGACTGCGGCTCCGCCAAGCAGGCCGGCCTTGAGAAAGTCGCGCCGTGACGCTGCCTGTTTTGTCGGTTTCGGGTCGGTAATATCTACCATGAGATCCTCCCGCTGCGCATTTCCAGCATCTGCATCATTGTCTCCGTCGTCAGTGCCGCGGTTTTGAGGCCCGGCCTTTCAGTTCAAATCAGGTTCACCGGATCACCCGGACCCCCGCAGCGTCAGGATCGAGCGAAACCACCGATTTCTTGGTGATGTAGTCTTCCATCAGATCGTAGATCGCAGGACCCTCAACCCCTTCATTTACCGAGGCCCAGCCACCAACCGTGTAGGTCTTGCCGGCCTCGAGCGGCTCGCCACTGCCGGTCAACCGCATGTCGGTAATCCTGTCGCCCATTGCCGCTTCCGGGGTGCAGGCGTAGCTGAACCCGCCAACCCGAACCATATCGCCGCCTTGCTGCAGGAACGGATCCTTGTTGAACAAATTGTCGCAAACATCTTCCATGATGTCCTTGAGCTGGGCTCCGGTGAACTCCAGCCGGTAGACCGACGGGTAGCTCATCGAGGTTTCTGTGTAGAGATCGTCGATGGTGATGTCCGAACCTGGAAGCAGCGTCGTGCCCCAGCGGAAACCTGGCGAAAGTGAGATCTCGGTGTCCCTCTCTTCCATGATGCCCTGACAGATCAGGTCGTCCCAGGTGCCGTTAAAATTGCCGCGCCGGTACAACATGGTGTCGGTCGTACCGATCACCCGTTGCGTTTCAGCCTCATAAGGAGCACGCACTTCGGCGATCTTGGCCTGCATTTCAGGATCGGGCTTTATCACAACGGCAACCACCGGAATAAGCGTCGAGCTGTAGCCAGCGACCTTACCATCCTTGATGTCCAGGTCGATGCGTCCGAGATACTTGCCATGCGAACCCGACGACATCAAAAGCGTGCCTTCGACTTCGAGCGCTACCGGGGTGGCGTCGTGGGTATGGCCTGTAACAATCACATCAAGCCCGCTGACAACACCGGCCAGCTTCCGGTCCACATCAAACCCGTTGTGAGACAACAACACCACGACTTCCGCACCTTCAGCACGCGCCGCATCAACATTGGCCTGCAGCACTTCGGGGCGAATGCCGAATGACCATTTCGGGAACATCCAGCTTGGGTTGGCGATCGGGGTGTAAGGCATGGCCTGGCCGATGACGGCAACCTTGACACCGCCGCGCTCAAAATAGGCGGTATGTTCGAATGCCGGCTCGTCCCACTCTGCATCGAAAATGTTCGATGCCAGGAACGGATAGCCCATGGCATCGACCAGCTCGAGGAAACGGTCCTGGCCAAGCGTGAACTCCCAGTGCCCGGTCATCGCGTCAGGCTTGAGCAGCTTCATGCACTCGACCATGTCCATGCCATTGGTCTTCAGTGCCGAGTAGGAGCCCTGCCAGGTGTCGCCACCATCGAGGAACAAGACCTTGTCGTCACCACGGTCGGCGCGGATCGCCTTGACCAGCGTCGCTGTGCGGTCAAGCCCACCGAGCTGACCATAGGTGCGGGCCAGATCGACATAATCGACCATCGTGTGAGCATAGGCATAGGGGCTGCCTTTCTCGATGCCGAAATAGTCGAGGAATTCCTGCGCAACCAGATGCGGAGGAACTCCGTCATAGGCGCCGACGCCTATATTGGTGTCAGGCGGACGGAAGAACACCGGCTTGAGCTGCGCATGGCAATCGGTGAAATGCAGCAGCGTTACCTGCCCCTTGGAATCAAATTTGAGAAGATCGTCCTGCGTCAGCTTCTGCTGCGCCAGCGCGCGGGTCGAATTGGCGCCCAATCCGGCGGCGCCAAGCACAAATCCGGCATTCAGGGCATATTGCAGAAAATCGCGTCTGGTATGCATCCCATACTCCATTCGGGTGAAAAACGGACAAACGAACCCGCTCCAGCAATTGCCAGAATCCGTATTTTCTTTTAATTTCAATCCGTTAACGCAATACTCTTCATGTCACTTCGATCTGAAGAACGGCGAATGCGCCATGTCACAACATTACAGCGGCCTCTGTGGCTCCGGCTTGACCTGCCTTGCTGAAGCGCCGGAGGCGTAAAAACGCCTCCGGCAAGATCATATTTCTACTGGCGAACCGATGGCGTCTCGACCGAAAGGCCGGTGCCACGCCATGTCACATAGGTTTCAAGCGCCATCAGCTCGTCCGAAAACGCTTTCGGCTGTTCCGCACGGGTGTCACGAATACAACCGCGGAACCGCTGATGCAGCGATGTCAGGCCGCTCTTGAGCCGGTAAGTCGGAAAGCCATTGACCTGCCCCTGACTCAAATGGTCAGCGCGGATGAACTTGCCCATTGCCACTTCGTGACAACTTGCACAGGCCAGATTCAACTGCCCGGTACGGGTGTAATAGACATCCTTGCCCTTTTCCCACCACGACTGCATGTCGCCCTGAGAGAGGTCAACCTCGACCGGCATCCCCAGCGACTGATGCTTGATGTAGGCCGTCAGCTCCTGCTGGCCGCCCTTGTTGAAGGCAAGCGCCTCGGCACCCATCTGCTCGGTGCGGCATTTGTTGATCTGCAGCTCGATATTGATCGGCTTCTCAGAATCGGCATCCCATTTCGGGAAATTCGCGCCGACGCCCTTCATGCTTTCTGCAGCATCGCCGTGGCAGGTTGCGCAGGATTTGCCTTCCGCACCATCAACCGTGCTCCACAGCGTTTCGCCGTCTTCGACAGCGATCATACCGGGGTTTTCGATTGTATCGCGTTCAACGTCGCGGGTTTCCTGTTCGCGGAAAAGCCAACCCGAATACACCTCATCGAAGGGGTGACCTTCAGGTGCGGCTGTCCGCGTGACGATCGGCATGCCGTCGATTTCGAGCGTATCATCAACGGGATCAGCCATAACCGGACCGGACCCCGCAAATGCGGCCGCCAATGCAACACTGGCTATCAAAAGTCTTCTCATAACAGTCTCCGTCCTCCCGGGATTTCCCTCGCGCGAGCCTCCCCCCGCTCGGGATCCCTCCCAAAGTTATTTGACTTCGATCGGTGCCTCGGCCTCATAGACCGATCCGTCATCGTCGAGCCAAGTGAACACGAAGGTTCCGCTGGACGGCACCTTGGCATTGAACTCGAAATAGGGATTGGCGGAAATCGCCGGATCCAGATCACACTCGAACACCATCTCACCTTCGAAGGTGCAGGTGAACTTGTTGATAATCTGGCGCGGGATGGGGTTGCCATCCTTACCCTTGCGCTGACCCGATTCCATATCGTGACTGATCAGCGTCTTGATGGTGATCACCTCACCGGCCGAAGCCGACTTGGGCACCTTGATGCGTGGTTTTGATGCCATTTTCATAAATCCTGTCCTGGCTCAGCCGCCGCAGCCGCCGATGGTTACCTTGACCTGCTTCTTGTCCATGAAGACCGAACCGTCTTTCATCTTCGCAACCGCGATGACGTTCTGGGTCTTGGCAAGACGGATACGGGTCGTTGCAAGCGCTTCTCCGCTCATTTCAGAGAAATGAAAGGTGGCGATGGCCGGACTGGGGTTTCCATCCGCAAAGATGATCACCGATTCGACCAGATCATCGCCTTCCATGGCGCTCTCTACACTGACCGAAACCGGCACAGTGTTGCCGTTCTCGGCGATTTCAGGCGCGGTCAATGTGATCTTTCCTTCACCAGGGGTTGCCCCACCGGTAAATTCCATGATCATTTTTTCCGCATCTTCCGCAGAGGCCAGTGCCGGAGACATCCGGGCACCGACGACTGCGAACGCGGCTGCGCCCGCTGTCAGTCCTAAGACATTTCGTCTTGTCAGTTGCATTGGCTTCGAGCTCCTTTGCTCCAGATTATTCCTTGAGTGTACCGAGATAGGCCAGAACGTCCTCGACCTGCTGAGCGGTCAGAATCGTCTTGCCTGCAACGTTTTCAGCCACGTGCTGCCCAACACTGAGCGAATAAAAGCCCGGCATGATGGTTTCATCCGTGAAGACTTCCTTCGAATTCACGAGAATTGCCCTGAGCTGCGGCTCATCCCAACGTGACGCCACGCCATCCAGCGCAGGCCCCACATCACCATGAAACAAGTCACCCGACATATCCGCGTTGGCGTGACACGCCAGGCAGTTGCCAAGCTTCCGGCTCTTGAAGGTTTCCGCTCCGGCTGCAGGATCACCCGCCACACCGGTCAGAGACACGGCGACACCATCATCGGTAAATTCTACCGCATCAGGCGCAAGCTCGCTGGCCATAGCTGTTGTTGATAGCGCAATGGCCGCTATCGCCCCCAGTGTAAATTTCATTCGCCTCATTTGGCGCTCCCTCCTCCGATTGACCGGGCATATACAACCCGGATCCGCTCCGATTCCAAGATACCCATACTTTACTGCACAATCAATGCAAAAATATGATTTCTTGAATGTGTACTCCGTCACCACTATTCCGCGTCAAGCCGTCCCTCGGCCCGCAGCTCATTTATAATCCGGGCATGATACTTCTGAAAGTGCTCATCGCCCTCATAGCCTTTCTCAGCTACCCATTTGAACATATTGAGAAACGTCCACTTGCCAAACGCACCGGGCATGGTCGCAACTGCGGCCTCGGCTGCAGTCTTTCCTTCAGGAACCTCCTCCGGCAAAAACACCAGGGTTGGCGTAAAAACATAACCCCATTTTCGCGCCGCGGTCTTCTCGGTCAACACCTCGCCATCGAGGTCAGTGACCTCCTCATCGCCAAACATGTTGTACTGAACGACCTTGAAGTTCGCCTTGATGAAGTCCGACACCTCGGGATCCGACAGCAGAGATTCGTGCATTTTGGCGCAATAGATGCACCCACGCTGCTCGAAAATCATCACAAGCCGCTTGCCCTCTTCCTTCGCCGCTTCGATGTCTTCAGCGACATCACGGAAGGTCAGGGCAAACCAGTCTTCCTTGTGCAAACCATCCTCGCCAACCTCGGATGACCACGCATGGACCGAAAAGGCCGCTAGTGCGGCGAGAGCCAATATAGCGCGTCTGAACATGATACTTCTCCTATCCAATCGTAGCGAATGCAGGGAACATCTCAAGCAACCATTGTGCGATCCGTGACATCTGACCGGTCATGAACAGGACACCGGTTATGACCAAAAGCACCCCCATGGCCTTCTCGATGACCGCCATATGTTTCTTGATTCGGGTCGAGAACCGGATGAAGCGACTGGCAAAAAAGCCGGCGACGACAAAAGGAATCCCGATACCGAGTGCATAAAGACCGAGCAGCAAAGCGCCCTGCCCGGCGCTCTCCTTGGCGGCCGCCATGAACAGGATTGCCGCCAGGATCGGCCCGACACAAGGTGTCCATCCGAAAGCAAAGGCCAGCCCCATGACATAAGCGCCAACCATACCCGCAGGCTTGCGCTCAACCTGGACCCGCGCCTCGCGGTAAAGCAGCGCAAACCGGAACACGCCTAGAAAATGCAGCCCCATCAGCAGGATCAACACACCGGCGACAATCGACAGCACATCGAAATACCGCGCCACCGACTGGCCGATCAGGCTGGCTGTCGCCCCCAGCGCTATGAACACGGTCGAAAAACCCAGCACGAAGGCGACCGAGGCGAGCGCGATTCGGCGCGACGCCACATTGTCAGCATCGGCATTTTTCACTTCGTTGAAGCTCATTCCGGCCAGATAGGCGAGATAGGGCGGCACGATCGGCAGCACGCAGGGCGAGAAGAAGGACAGCAATCCCGCCAGAAACGCGGCCCCATAGCCAACATCAATCATACTTGTGTCCTCCGCTGCGGTGCTAGCCCGTCAAATCTGACGTGCAGGAGCCGCCCTCCACTAAAATTTGGTGCATGCCGGTTTCGCTGATGCGATGTCAATTGCACAAAACAAGCACATACATCTATCAGCACTTCGAGCCTCCCCCGGCTCAACATCAACCAGAATGCGATTGCAAGATATGCAAAATTATATATATATTGCAATCACTATTTTCAGCGAACGGACCGGCGTCATGACCTCAGTTTACGCAGCTGCACTGGCCTTCATCATGGCACTTTCAGCTCCAGTCATGGCCGCCGAAATGATCATGTTCGAGCAACCCGGCTGCGCCTGGTGCAAACGCTTCAACGATGAAATCGCACCGGCTTGGCCAAACACCGAACAGGGCAAGCGCGCACCGCTGCGCCGGGTCAACATTCACGACACAATCCCTGCCGATCTGGCCGAAATCCCGATCGAACGGTTCACGCCGACTTTCGTGCTGGTCGATGATGGCCGCGAGATTGCACGATTGCGCGGCTACCCCGGTGATCAGTTCTTTTGGGCGCTTGTCGATGAGATGCTGACGAAGCTGGACCCATGACGATTGCCCCGTCTCAAGGCCAAAATTTCAACGGGCAGGATATCGCCCGCCTCGCCGGTCAGGCCCGCAAGGCGAGCGACATCCTCAAGGCACTCTCCCATGAAACCCGGCTGCTGATACTCTGGCTGCTGTCTGAAAACGAAAAATCGGTCTCCGAACTCGAGGAAATTCTGGCGTTACCGCAAGCTGCCGTATCGCAACAGCTCGCCCGGCTGCGTTATGATCATCTGGTCAGCACCCGCCGCGAAGGCCGCATGATCCACTATTCGATCACCGACCCGGACGTCTCGGCCGTGGTGACCTCGCTCTATGACTTACTGTGCGACGCCGATGGCAAACGCAATTGATACGGAAGCATTGCTTGCGCCGGTTGCAACCACTGCCTAAGCTCTACACCAAGGCCCGTGGGACGGCCTTCAACGGGAGGAGACGCCATCATGATGGATTGGGGATGGATGCTTGCGCTATCGGGCTGCCTGGTCGGCTCGATCATCGGTTTTGTCGCGCGCAAAAGCCATTTTTGCACCATGGCAGCGCTGGAACGTCATTGGTATGCCAGCGACGATGGTCCGTTGCGGGCGTGGGCGCTGGCCGCCTTCACCGCGCTCATTGCCACACAACTGCTCAGTGCCGCAGGCCTCGTCAGCATCGATCAATCCTTTTACCTGACCGAACCGCTGCCGCTTGCCGGCGCAATTGTTGGCGGCCTGATGTTCGGCCTCGGCATGGCCCTGGTCGGCACCTGCGGCTTTGGCGCATTGGTGCGACTGGGCGGCGGCAATCTGCGCGCACTGGTGGTTCTGACCGGCCTGGGACTGGCAGCGCTCGCCGCCCAGCGCGGCGTCACCGCCCATATCCGCGCCGCCCTGCTTGATCCGCTGTCCATCGACCTCACCCGTTTTGGAGGACAATCCGCGGGTGCATTGCTGTCAAGCGCAACTGGCTTTAACATCACTCTGCCACTGGCGCTGGCAATCGGCGCTGCCGGCCTATGGTGGGTGTTCAAATCAGCAAGTTTCCGCGCCGACCACACCCGCACGCTGGCTGGCATTGTCATTGGCCTGGCCATCGCAGCCGGCTGGGTGATCACCAGCCTGTTTGCGGCGCGGGCTTTGTACCCGGTTCAAATCGAGGCCGGCTCCTTTGTCATGCCGGTCGGCGAAACCATCCTGCAAATCATCACCGTCACCGGAGAACTCCCCGATTATGGCGTAGGTCTGGTGATCGGCGTCTTTCTCGGCGCAGCGGTCTCCGCCTTCCGCTCCGACGACATGCGCTGGGAAGCCTGTGATGATGCCCGCGAATTGAGCCGACACCTGCTCGGTGCCTTCCTGATGGGTACCGGCGGCGTCTTCGCGCTCGGCTGCACCATCGGCCAGGGCGTCAGCGCGTTTTCCGTGATGGCCATCTCCGCCCCGATCGTAATGATCTCCATCGCCGCCGGCGCCCGCATGGGCCTGGGCCTGCTGATGGAAGGCAACGCCTTCGGTTTTCTGGCCGACTGGCGGGCGACTGATACGAAGACTTGAGTGCTGAGGGTGTCAGCCAGGGTTTGTAATCTTCGAACGAACCGGAGGCTGCATTTCCGCAAATTCCGGCACATCTGCCTTCCATGCGTTCAGTTGTGCCCCCTTCCGTGAAGGCTGCCGTATCCGTTTCATTGCCAAAAGGTAATCCTGGCAGGGAAATTGTAACTTGATGTTTTACGGCTCAGGATATCTAGGACAGTGACAAGGACCAAGGCAACCAAGCCGACGGGTCACTATGTTTTCAAAGGAAATGGCGCTTGATTTTGCACAAGACAGAACGGTTTTCGGTTGCCGCAAAAGCCGCCGCACTTATTCCCTTGCTGCTTGCCCTATATCCGAATTTCGCTTTCGCCCATGGCGAAGAAGATCATTGCAAGGCGGTAAAGGCATCCGTTGCAGATGCAGGGTTTTCTGATGTCGTCAAGGTAACATGCGAGGACGGCAAAGCGCTGATCACGTCAAACACGTATCCTTCGCATGCCTTGATGACGGGCATTGTTGGTACGAATGAACAAGTGCCCGTGCCTGCCAAGGATTACGCGGCTCCCATTATGTTGGGGCCAGTTCTGGGAAGCACGCCGCAGACGCGTGACGCCGCTTTGGGTGTCGCGGTAAATGGCGTCCCCATCTATGATTATACCGGCGGCGGCGAGATGACCTTGGACGATTTGAAGCATCATCAGGCGCAGCATGACACGCTGCAAACCGAGCAGCTGGACGTGTGTGGCGGGCACGCAGGCCGGGGTGATGACTATCATTACCACGTCAAGCCAAGCTGCATGATTGAACAGATGAAAAATGCAGGCGATGCTGCCATTATTGGTTGGGCTTTTGACGGGTTTCCCATCTATGGCGACAACAATCCTGACGGCACGCCGATCGCTATGGGTGAGCTGGATGTCTGCAATGGTAAGACAGATGACACCTTCATCTACCGCTATCACACCTCGGCCCAGCCGCCTTACATCATTCAGTGCCTGATGGGTGAGGTTGGCGACATGGA
>Ga0163215_101033_pt1 | contig 23185 bp, 19 predicted proteins | sample SynspAceP_FD_185934 | JGI IMG/M metagenome (GOLD analysis project Ga0163215, IMG submission 185934) | Saline lake microbial communities from Ace Lake in Antarctica - Synechococcus sp. Ace-P (Hybrid Assembly) | ecosystem: Environmental > Aquatic > Non-marine Saline and Alkaline > Saline | place...
TAAAAAAAGAGGTGAAAGGGTTTTAATAATAGCGCTCGTTAATGAGTTAAACATTCAGCTTGGGTTCCGATTTTTTAAGTTTTCTTGATGGTGCCTTTTTTTGCCGCGCGCAAGCTTAGATAAATTCACCGCAAAAAACAGAGTAATGCGTTTAATCCTCCAATTGCTTAGATTAAGGGCATTAAACGACTAAGTCGCAGCTCAGAGGAAATAAGTTTAGACAAGGGCAAATTAAATAAAGGGAGATATACCAGTAAGAGGGTCTTATGCAGCCGCAACGACTTGGTTACGACCACTACCTTTGGCTTTGTAAAGCGCTTTGTCAGCTTCAGCAAAGGTTTGACTGACTGAGGTGTTTTCGTGGAACTGGGCAACCCCAATACTAATGGTGACCCTGCCTACAGTCGAAAAAGCATAGCTTTCTACTGCGCTTCTTAAACGTTCGGCCAAATTCACAGCAGTATCGAACTTTGCACCATTGGCAATAACCAAAAACTCTTCGCCTCCCCAACGACCAATCGTATCTTGTGGGCGCAGATTATCACTCATGCATTGGCATATTTCACGCAGTGTATCGTCTCCCACCAAATGACCATGAATGTCATTGATGGCTTTAAAAAAATCAATATCAATAAGTAACAAAGAAAATGGCGTATTCTTGGCTACTCTGGCATTGAGTTCTGATTGCAATAAACGTCTATTACCAATGCCTAATAGTCCATCATTGTTGGCCGCATGCTCCATTTGCAGGGCCTTTAATTGTGAATCTTTTTGGGTTTGTTTGAGCCTCATCACGCCAATCATGCAAAAAAGATAAACAGCATGAGTAAGACTTATATTTAAGGCCAGAGCTTCTAAAGAAGCCGACTTTGTTTCTATAAAGCCTAAATACGTCAGTAGCAGCAAAGTGACCAACAATACATAAATAGCGATAGAGCTAAGTATGGCCTGTTTAACGGGCAAAAATAGAAAGGCCACAAGATACAAAATAGGCACCCATTGTAAGGTCGATGCAAAAGAGTAGATATCGCCTGTGTGGGCCGAAGAAATGTAGCTGGCAATGGTTAGACTGATTAAATAAAGCGAGATATAGCCAAACAGCAGTACTTTGGCCAAATTAGCGAGGGCAAAAAAACGTACTAGTAATAAGCAAAACAAAGCCACAACTATACTGGTGACATAACCAAGACGGTCATACATCAGAATAACCTTGTAGTGCTCTTCTAATGTCCAGATCATGGCAACAACAGCAATACCAATCATCAGCAAGTAAACAAACAAGTTGCTGTTTTCAGTCAAGCTATCTGTTTTTACTCCTTTGACCATAATCGCCCTGCAATAGTTGCCATCACAATAAATCTGTAAAACGCGCCCTATGGCTCAAGTAATTGAGCCCTAAAGGCTGATATTGTTGTAGTGTGGCTAATGTTAAACATATTTTAGCTTAAGTATTAACGAAACTGATGGTTTTTTATACGAAGGATTGGCTGATATTTTGTAAAAATTCTGCATATCAGGAATGCACGGAATTGATTCATCTATAGATGCAATTTTAGGGGGTAGTTACTGATACCTGAGTGTCGTATGTCTATTTAAGTTTGTAGACATATGTTTTTGAACTTAAATACTTGATGGCTGACTTGGATAAGAATAAAGCAAAGAGCAAAGCGCTCTCTGCTTTTGATGGTGATTGAAGCTTAGTTCAAGCCTAATTCACGAGTTAGGTTTTCGTTACGCTCGCGATGTACCACAATATTGTCTTCTATGCGGATGCCACCATAAGGTTTTAAGGTAGCGATCACATCCCAATTAATAAATTTAGAGTTCTCGGTGGCTTTTAAATCAGCCAATAAGCTGTCGATAAAATATAAACCTGGCTCTATGGTAAAAACCTGACGTGGCTCTACTAAACGTGTGGTGCGTAAAAATGGATGTTCTTCAGGTGGTGGATTTGGTGTGCCCCAATCATCCGCCGCGTGGCCAGCGACATCATGCACTTGTAGCCCTAAAAAGTGGCCAATACCATGAGGAAAAAACGTGTTAACTATGCCCTGTGAAACAATATCCTCGGCGGCTAAATTAACAATGCCAAAGTCAGCTAATAAGCCTGCAATTTGACGATACGCCTCAATATGAATTTGCGTATAAACAACCCCAGGTTTGAGGTGTTCAGCCAAGTGTAAGGTCAGTTTATGCATCGCCTTGATTAAATCAGCAAACATGCCAGAGTGCTGGGTATAGGTACGAGTGATATCGGCGGCATAACCATGAAAACTCGCTCCAGCATCAATTAAAAAAGAGCGGCTTTGTGCTGGAGCAATTTTATCTACTTGCATATTATGCAAAATGGCACTGTTTTCGTTCAGAGCAATAATGCTGTTGTATGGCACTTCATTTTCGCCTTGTCCCACCGCGCGCAGATACGCTAAGTTAATCTCAAACTCACTTAAGCCCTGCTCAAAGGCATGATGTGCGGCACGATGCCCATTGACCGCCAAACGATTGGCTTCGCGCATACAATGCAGTTCGTAGTCAGTTTTATAAGCCCGTTGATAATGTAAATAATGCAATACGCGGTCGGGGTTAACCAAGTCAAAACCGAGTGCCTTGGCCACTTCAATATATTCACCTACATAGGCATGGCGACTTTTATCAAAGGGCAGATGTTTTTCTACCGCATTAGCTTGGGTCAGAAACACAATATCAAATTGTTCAGCCCAAAAATCAGTGGGTTCGGCAGGCACCTTATGCCAAAAATCCTTGGGACGATAAAATATTAGCTTCGGTTTATCTACCCCATTAACCACCAACCAACAATTGGGGTTATCAACCACAGGCACCCACGCTTTAAACTGCGGATTAACGTGAAAAGGATAGTTGTTATCATCAAGGAATAGTCGTTTGCTCTGACCGGAGTGGATAATTAAGCCATCAATGCCCTCACGAGCGAGCGCATCACGGGTGCGATGTTGTAATTCTTGAATATGTTGAGGATAGGTTTGGGCAAACACAGACATGAACAATTCTCTTCTAAAGCAAAATGGTGCTTAGCCTATCATAAGCACTAAGTCGCTTGCATCTGAGGAGTGAATAATAGGGGAGTTTGTGTAGTACTTTATTTACAACGCGCAGAGTTATTTTCTAATGGGTAATCTTTCCTACCAATTATATTTCTTTACTTGATAGGGAGCTATAAACCCTTATAGACAGGGGCAAGCAGATAGATTTTGCACTTTACACCCTCTCTTTACGCTGCTACTTTTTTTAAGTAATGTATATTTTATGTAACTAAGGAGATATTTGATAATGGTTGTTACTGCCCTTCTAAACGTGTGCAATGGGCAGCAATTTAGCAGAATAATGTAATATTCTGAATTTTACCCTTTGTCTTGGGAGCTCCCCTTTATCAATAAAGACGACAGGATCTATTATGTCTGGAAAACATTACACTCTAGCCCAATTGGGTTGGAAAACATTTTTTAATCAACAGCTTACTTTAGACAACCTAGAGCAAAGTGCTCCCTATTGGGTTACCCAGGTTTTTAAAAATCGCCTCATTGTATTAGGTGAAAACGGCGAGCTGAATCTAGATTTAGCGCAATACCCTAACTTGCAACAGAGCACGGTAGGAGACTGGTTGTTGATGTCAAATACCCAAGCTGAAACTCCTGTTATCTTGGACCGTCTGAGCTATTTTCAACGAAAGTAGCCTGGAACAAATACCAGTCAACTCATTGCGGCAAACGTGGATACAGCGTTTATTGTTAGCTCGTGTAATCACGACTTCAACTTGTCTCGTATCGAGCGTTATTTAGCATTAGCGAAGGAAGCGCAAGTAGAGGCGGTCTTAATTTTGACTAAGGCTGATATGGTCAACGAGGAACAACGACAAAGCTATTTGGCTCAATTACATCAGTTGCAAGCTCATTTAGTCGTATTGACTCTCAATGCCTTAGATATAGAAGATGTGAAACAACTCAACGACTGGTGCAAGATTGGGCAAACAGTTGTGCTGCTGGGTTCATCTGGGGTGGGTAAAACTACTTTGTCCAATTCACTGTGTTTAATGCAGGAAACCACTGCCGCGATCCGCGATGATGACAGCAAAGGCCGGCATACGACTACAGCACGCTCGTTATATTTTACTCATGAAGGTGGGCTTATTTTGGACTGTCCCGGAATGCGGGAATTGCAACTCACCGATTGTGAGGAGGGAGTGAGAGCCGTATTCTCTGATATAGAGCTGATTGCAAAACACTGTAAATTTAAGAATTGCCAACACCAGTCTGAACCTAATTGTGCGGTATTAGTGGCCCTAGAAGCTGGAGAGTTGGAGCCACGCAGGCTAAGCAACTATCAAAAGATGCTAAAAGAACAAGCCAGGAATGCCATGACGCTTGCCCAGTCTCACCAGCAAGATAAAGTGTTTGGTAAACTGATTAAAAATAGTTTAAAAGACAAAAAGTCCCGCCTAGCTCGTTGACAATATTATGCTTAGGTATGCAATACATAAGACGCTATTAACAAAATAAATATTTACTACCTTATCTTGCGCTTTTTTATTTGTTAACTCAGAGTTACCAGTAAGCAATTATCAATACTCCGCGAGTGTTATGCATAAACCCAAGATAGAACCTAATATTGCGATTGGCATGTTGCACCGTGCGCAGTTAAATCCAGAACGTCCTGCTTTGGTTTTTGAAGACAAAACCTTTACTTATGGTGAATTTGCACAAACCGTTATGCGACAGGCGAGCTTATTGCAGAACTCAGGTGTGTGTATGGGAGATAGGGTTGCTTTTGTCGGTTTTAACCAGCCGGCCTTTCTTGAAACCTTGTTTGCTGCTAATGCGCTGGGGGCTATTTTTGTACCATTGAATTTTCGCCTTACTGCTGCAGAACTTAAATTTATGATTAATGATGCGGGGGTGCATACTCTGGTCTGTGATGCTCCCATGCAAGCAGTGCTAGATCCGATTAAAAGGGAGCTTTGTTGTCGGGCGTATTTCGCTGCCGAGTCAAATCTTGCTGGTTGGCGCTCATTAATCGATGAGCGAGTGGCGTCTGCTCCTCTTGAACATGCGGTTGGTGTCGATCAGCACGATACCAGTGTCATCATGTATACCTCCGGCACAACTGGTTTACCTAAAGGCGTGATGCTCTCTCATGGCAATATTATGTGGAACAACATCAATGCTCAGCTGTCTTATGGCGTCAGCCGGGACGATGTAGTACTGACAGCTGCACCGCTATTCCATATTGGTGGCTTGAACGTAATGACCCTACATAGTTTTGTCATGGGTTCCGTTTTGATACTGCTTAGAAATTTTGATCCAGGCTTGGTTTTGCAATACATAAGTAAATATAAAGTGACAGGTATGTTTGGTGCACCTGCCATGTTTTTGTTTATGTCACAACATCCGGACTTTGACGGTACAGATTTGAGCAGCATTAAGATGCTGGTCTGCGGCGCAGCACCGGTCCCAGAATCATTGCTAACGTTGTATGCCAAACGTGAAATCAATTTTTGTCAGGGCTATGGTCTAACCGAAACCGTCCCCTTTGCTTCCTTGCTAACACCAGAATGGGCCATTCCTAAACTTGGCTCAGCCGGGCAAACAGCGTTTTACACTGCACTTAAAATTGTTAATAACGACAACCAAGAACTTCCAACGATGGAGCATGGCGAGATCCGTATTTCCGGTGCTAATGTGATGAAAGGTTATTGGAACCGCCCAGAGGCAACAGCCAAAGCAATCGATGATAAAGGCTGGTTTCACTGTGGTGATATTGGTTACTTAGATGAGGACGGATTTTTGTTTATCTGTGAGCGACTCAAAGACATGGTGATCACCGGCGGTGGTCGCGTTAGTGAAAGCTAAGGATCTGGACTTAGCAGAATTACGTGCTTTTGCTGAGCCCCATTTGGCAAAATTTAAATTACCACGCAAGTTATACATTGTGTCGGCGCTGCCGCGTAATCCTGCTGGTAAGGTCTTGAAATTTGTGCTCAAAGAAGAATTATCAGGAAAACTATAAGTATTATAGAAACTTCGCCAGGTCTTAATTAAATGTGTGGGGATCCTTCAGGGTCAGAATTATTGATTTTATACTTTGAGCTTTAGTGATAGAAATGATTCATTGTTGTGGCGTGTTTCTTTGCATCTAGGCCTTTAATTTGAAGGATGAAGAGTCTGAGACTTGCCTTGATTCTTTTAATGATCAGCCGCTAGCCCTGATTGCTATTTTGATTATTTTCCGCACGCGCCTTAAACACTGTTATGCTGGTGGTCGTCCAAGCCAAGAAAGTTGAGCCTGTGTCAGACCCTCATCAAGATAAAAATACCCCTGAACCACCCAAGTCTATGCTAAAGAGCACCAGTCGTTTAGTGATTGATGCACTCATCAGTATGACTGATGTAGTTGAATCGATGCATCAACGTATAAGTCCTTTGTCGAAATCAGCGACGCCGGTAGGAAACGAACGAGGTCGAGGTATCAGTGGCCTTGTTTATAATAGCATCCGCAGTATCACTGCACTGGTGGGCAAGAGCCTTGATAAGCCCCTTGCGTTGATAGAGCAGCAAATGGAGCAAAGCCCTCCATCGCAAGGTGGACAAGCCTTAATCTCGGCGCTAAATGGCATTTTAGGCGACCACCTAGTCAAACGTGAAAGTCACTTAGCCTTGCCGATGACGCTCAGACTCGATGACCAGCAACTTGATTATGAAACCTTAGCAAAATCCATCCAACAATCTCAGGGTAAGTTATTGATTATGGTGCACGGATTGTGCATGAATGATGTGCAATGGACTCATGCGGGTCATAATCATGGTAAGAGACTGGCTAATGAGCTCGATTATGCCTTGGCTTATCTGCGCTATAACAGCGGTCAGCATATATCAGACAACGGCAAAGCCTTTAGCCAAGTACTTGAAAATGTGCTCACACACGCACTTGCTCACGATAATATGCTCCGATTGGATATTTCGATAATAGGGCATAGCATGGGAGGTTTGGTCTCGCGCAGCGCCTATCATGAGGCACAAGCCCTTGGGCATAAATGGCCTGATTACTGTGAAAATTTATTCTTTTTGGGTAGCCCTCTTCATGGTGCTCCGCTGGAAAAAGCGGGAAATTGGCTAGATATGTTATTGGGAATTCACCAATACACCGCCCCCCTAAAACGCTTAACTCAAATTCGAAGCGCGGGGATCACTGATCTTCGACATGGCAACATATTAGAAACTGACTGGCAAACCCGTAATAGATTCGATTTTTCGCGGGACAAGCGCACGCCTTTGCCGCTGCCGCCAGGAGTTAAATGTTACGCATTGGCAAGTACCATTGCAGCCCAGGCCAATAAAATAGGCGACCAACTTATTGGTGACGGCTTAGTGCCTTTAGATAGCGCCTTGGGCAGGCATGAAAACAAAGCCTTTAACTTACATTTTCCTGTTGAACGCCAATGGGTAGGGCGAGATATTAATCATATGCAACTCTTGAGTAATACCGAGGTTTATAGAGCCATCAAAAATTGGTTAGCCAGCGAATAAAACCCTTAAAGAGGATAATTATTTAGAGCCAAGTGAGCAGAAAAATTGTCAAAAGCTGAAAATTGGCTGACACCAATGTTAGGGATAATGACGGAAATATAATACTTATTCAGTAAGAGCCAAACATGAGGCTATTAGTGGCGCGTAACCGTGTATTTAAGTGACAAGAATACCCAGTTAGAGCCCGTGTTCTAGGTAGCATGATAAAAACAGACTTAGATTCTAAGCGGATAGAAAAGAGTTAAGTTGTCGTTTTGAATTTACACTAAAACGACAACTTTTTTATTGATAAAATGTTAAGGCTGTATAACCAATACATCTGTTTTGAGTAAAGCCAGTATGCTTTCTGCCGTATTGCCCATTAATTTCGCTCTTATACCCTTGCGGCCAATACTACCAATAATAACCAGTTCGGCTTGCACTTTTGAGGCAAGGCTAGGTATTACTGTACTTGGGTCACCGGCTTTGATATGAATATGGTCTGGCGAAACAGGCTGCTCTCCAACCATTTTTTGAATGACAGGGATGTATTTTTGTTTGGCTTGTTTTAACGTTTTATCTTTATCAATAATACCTAAATCTTTTAATACCGGTGAAATAGCTAGGCTAAAACAATAGTGCACCGGCATGCCAGAAATGCTGCTTAATGTTGTTGCGGCATCAATTAACTTTTGATTTAAGGCTTGTTTAGATTTAACACTAGTCGCCATATCAAGGGCCACCATGATAGCGCGCTTTTTGCGCCACTTTTTTTCTGCCACTAATAAAACCGGTGTCTGTCCATTGCGCATAAGATGCCAGTCAGTAGGTACATAAAATGCGCCCTCACTACGATGTCCCGTTTTAACAATCAAATCATAGTCACTAGTTTTACAATGTTTTTTAACCCATCCAGAGATGTCTTTTTCCCACACCACTTGCAGATCTAATTCGGCTTTAATACCTAAGTCGACAATTTTACTACTCAATTCATTTTTATGAACTTGTAGAATTTTTTCTTTTACGGCTTCAATTTGTTCTTCATTGAGCTCAGCAGAAACACTTGCAAGATGCTCATAATAAAAAGCGACAACATGCAATTTGGCACCAAATTTTGTGGCCAGAGTGGCACTGTGTATTAAGGCTTTTTGTTCATTATTTTGCTTGTCTGCGATAACTAAAATAGAGTTTATTTTCATATGAGTCCCTTTACTTGATACTTGTTTCGAATCTACAGCGTACAAATGAGCACGCTATAATTAAACATTATTGTTAATTATAACAATGATTTTCGAATATAAAGTTGAGATAAAACAATAAAATACCGATTCAGCTTACCTAGCCTTTGGGCATCATTTGCATAGTCGCTAGCTCTGTAAATCTATTTTCGCTATTGCCTAACTGCTCACGATAAATCTGTTGATAGGCAAGCACTGCCTTGACGTAATTACGGGTTTCTTTGTAGGGAATGGTTTCAATCCACAGATCCAAGGGCATGCTATTTTTTTCGGGTAACCAACCTTGCACTCGGCGCCAACCTGCATTGTATGATGCTGTCACTAGTATAGGGTTGTTATCCATTTTATCCATTAGATAGCGCATATACTGGGTGCCTAGGCCAACATTGATAGTGGGATCAAAGAGGTTTGAAGAATTGACTTTTTCTTTTGCCAAATAGCGCGCTGTACTTGGCATTACTTGCATTAAACCCATGGCCCCTGCGCCTGAATTGGCGTCTGGCATAAACGAACTCTCGCGTCTGACAATGGCAAAAGCCCAAGCTGGATCTATGTTGTTTTTTTCGGCACTGCTTTTTAGCGTTTGATCAAAGGCCATGGGGAAACGTCGCGATAAATCGTCTAAGTAACCAGCTTTTGAAAAAGTAAAGATAGCCTGATCGTGCCAGCCTTTTTGATCAGCTAATACTGCAGCAATTTTCAGTTGTTCATCATTAAGTTGAGATTGTAAAAAATACCATTCTCGTCTGGCACTAACATTACGCCCAAGTTCGCGAAACTCAAAAGCGCGCTGCGTGGCTGGCATATTTAATACTGAGTTCAATTGCTCTTGTGTATAAACCAATGGGGTATTATTTAGGCTAGTATGGCGGGCTAATTTACCACTCGCCATAAAACCGTAGTAGTGACGATGTTCGGCTAATTTTTCATAGTTCAACTTGGCTTGTTGTGGTGCGCCGACTTCTTCATAAGCTCGCGCTTGCCAATATTGGAATAAATAATCTTTGGATAATAAGTCTGGAGCAAATTCAATGACATCCAGTGCATGTTTCCAATCTTGTTCGCGTAATATATGGGCTAAATGCCAACGCACCAATTCTTCGTCTTGACTAAAAGCGCTGGCTCGCTCTAGCCATTCTTCGGCATCGGGATGATTAATAATGGTTAAGGCAAGTGCAAATTTGGTCGCAATGGTTTGCTGCTGTTGCTGATTAAACTCAAAGCGTGTACTTAGTTTCTGCCAGCTGCTTAAGGCAAGGTCACGATTGGTCCAAACCAATCGTGACAAGCCGTAGGTAATTATCTGTGTTTCGTATTGCGGCACTACACCTGGGAAGTTAGACAGACGACTGACTTGGCTCGATGAACGTCGCACTTTTAACCATAAATCTGCTAAATATTGCTGCTCTTTTGGCAACAATGTTTTGAGATAGGGAATAAGAGTATGACTACCACCTTCTGCAGCAAGTGTTAAGCGTTGCCACACTAATGCATCGGTGCGCAAACCTAAACGTTGCCATTCTAAGAATATCTTATCGCAGGCCTTAGGTTGTGAGTCACCTACTACCCATAGTTGTTCAATCAGCTCTAAAGCCTTTTCCTGTTGATTAGGATTGGCCAGCATAAATTCAGCACGTTTACAGGCGAGTTCGTTTTCACCGAGATCGCGGTATGAACTTAGAAACAATTCTCCTTGATTTTTTTGTGCCAGATAGCTTAACCAACTTTCTCGCAAAGGCCGATCGAGAGGCGAGCCCGCATAGTCCACTAAAAACTGCTCAATAATTTCACGGTTGGCCAAATATGGATAGGCAACCAAGGATTTTTGTAACAAATAAGGCTTGAGTGGGTAATCGTCTAATTTTTCCATCAATGATTTAAAACGACGACTACTGGGTGTGCCCGCTAAACCTTCTGCTTCAGAAAATAACTGCCGCTGATTGGCTCTTTTGAGCATAAGGTCTGACTCTGCCGCTTGCGCAGGGAAAGCTACTGTTGTCAGTAGGGTAAAACCAAGGGAAAAAGCAAAAACAATCTTAAGTATCATACCGAGGGTTAAATAAAAACCATGCTTTATCTTAGCAAATTAACGTCTGCAACAACCTAGCTATTTTAGTCAAAACTTAAAAAATATTAGATTTAACTGGAATGACCAGTTGAAAAGACCTTAACTACCCACATGTAAGTATACTGCGACCAATTTGTTAAAAGTAAGGTTGATCTTTCTAATATCTTTAACAAGAATCAACTTCACCCTACACCGAAAAGTGTTAAACACTTTTCTTTTCGTCACTCTGGCACATGCCACAGGAGATAATAATGATATATGCAGGTTCAAGCCTAAAGGTTAACTTGTTGCAAGATGGTATTGCAGAAGTTGTATTTGATGCCCAAGGCTCAGTAAATAAATTTGATCGTCAAACAGTGACTGAATTAGCTGAGGCTACTGCCGCTTTAAAAGCGAATGCACAGATTAAAGGTGTATTGGTGCGTTCAGCCAAATCGACATTTATTGTTGGGGCTGACATTACTGAGTTCACTAGTTTATTTGATATGCCAGACGCTGAAGTACTAAGTTGGGTGGCGCATACTTCTCAGGTTTTTGATCACTTTGAAGATCTTCCTTTCCCCACTATTGCAGCGGTCAACGGCTTTGCCCTAGGTGGCGGTTGTGAAATGACCTTAGTCTGTGATTTACGTGTGGCTGACACCACTGCCAGCATTGGTTTACCTGAAGTGAAATTAGGTTTGATGCCCGGTTTTGGTGGCACAGTGCGTTTACCGCGCTTGATTGGTGCCGACAATGCCTTGGAGTGGATGACCACGGGCCGTGATCGCAAAGCAGCTAAAGCCTTAGCAGAAGGTGCAATCGACGCGGTAGTCGCGCCTGAAAAATTAGTTGATGCCGCTATTAGTATGCTGAAAGATGCTATTGCCGGTAAATTTGATTGGCAAGCACGTCGTGCGCAGAAACAAGCCCCACTTAAGTTAAACCAAAACGAAAGCATGATGAGCTTTTCAACCGCTAAAGCCATGGTCTTTGCTCAAGCAGGTAAACATTACCCAGCTCCGCATATGATGGTTGATACTATTGCTAAAGCTGCTGGTTTGGGCCGTGATGATGCGTTGAAACTTGAAAATCAAGGTTTTGTGACTTTAGCAAAAAGTGATGCGGCCAAAGCGCAAGTCGGTATTTTCTTGGCCGATCAGTTAGTTAAAGCCAAAGGCAAAAAACAAGCTAAAGCCGCCACCAAAACTATCAAGCAAACTGCGGTATTAGGTGCCGGTATTATGGGCGGTGGTATTGCTTATCAGTCAGCGGTAAAAGGTACGCCGGTTATCATGAAAGATATTAACCAAGCTGCCTTAGACTTAGGTTTGAAAGAAGCCGCCAAGATTCTTGGTAAAGGCATGGAGCGCGGTAAAGTTGATGCTAAAACTATGGCATCTACGTTAAATAGTATCGTCCCCACTTTAGAATACAGCGCCATTAAAGACGTCGATTTAGTGATCGAAGCCGTAGTTGAAAACCCCAAAGTTAAAGGGATTGTATTAGCTGAAACTGAGCAACATGTGGGTGATGATACAGTTATTTGCTCAAATACTTCGACGATTTCTATTAATCAGTTAGCCAAAAGCCTGAAAAATCCTGCTCGTTTCTGCGGTATGCATTTTTTTAATCCAGTACACAAGATGCCTTTAGTAGAAATTATCCGCGGTGAAGACACCTCTGAAGATACGATTTCTACCGTGGTAGCTGCCACACTGGCCATGGGTAAAACCCCCATTGTAGTCAACGATTGCCCTGGCTTTTTAGTTAACCGTGTATTGTTCCCCTATTTTGCTGGTTTCAGTAAATTAGTGATGGATGGTGCCGATTTTGTTGCAGTTGATAAGGTCATGGAAAAAGTATTTGGTTGGCCAATGGGCCCCGCTTATTTACTCGATGTTGTGGGCATGGACACCGCTGATCACGCTTCAAGCGTTATGGCTGACGGTATTCCACAGCGTATGCAAAAGATTGAGAATGACCCGGTGACCTTGTTATACAAAGCGAATCGCTTGGGGCAGAAAAACGGCAAAGGTTTTTACAACTTTAGTATTGATAAGCGCGGTCGTCCTGCTAAAGCAGCGGCACCAGAAGCTTATGAATTGTTTACCCCACATTGTGCACCAAAGCGTGAATTTGATGCCGACGAGATTATTGCTCGTGTCATGGTGCCCATGGCTAACGAGGCCATTCGTTGTTTAGAAGAAGGGATTGTAGCCAGTGCAGCTGAGGCCGATATGGCCTTATTATACGGTTTAGGTTTCCCTCCCTTTAGAGGTGGCATTTTCCGTTACATTGAAACTTTAGGCTTAGATAAGTTTGTTGCTATGGCAGATAAATATGCGCATCTCGGTGCCGTTTATCAAATTACCGATGGTTTACGCGCTATGGCCGATGCCGGTAAATCGTATTTTTCAGCCGATGTTAAATCAGCTTAATCCCAACCTGAGGATCAGAACATGAAAGAAGTAGTAATAGTCGATTGTATTCGCACCCCTATGGGTCGCTCTAAAGGTGGGATATTTCGTAACGTTAGAGCCGAAACCCTGTCTGCTCATTTAATGAGCCAGCTATTGGCACGTAATCCAAACCTTGATCCAAATGAGATTGAGGACATTATTTGGGGCTGTGTACAACAAACCAAAGAACAGGGTTTTAATATTGCCCGTAATGCCCAGTTATTAACGGATATACCCCGTTCAGTCGCTGCCGTAACAGTAAACCGTTTATGTGGTTCATCTATGCAAGCTTTGCATGATGCCGCAAGCGGTATTATGAGTGGCCGTGGCGAGGTTTACATGATTGGTGGGGTTGAGCACATGGGCCATGTACCTATGGACTTTAACTTAGACTTCCACCCAGGCATCGCCCTGCATGCTGCACGCGCTTCTGGCAGCATGGGTATGACTGCTGAATTATTAGGTCGTCAAAACGGTATTACCCGTGAGATGCAAGATGCCTTTGGTGCGCGTTCTCATCGAAAAGCACATGCGGCTACTTTGGAAGGTCGTTGGGCGAATGAGATTGTACCCACTTTAGGCCATGACGCCGACGGCGTTTTAAAACTGATTGATATCGATGAAGTTATTCGTCCTGAGTCTACCCTAGAAACCATGGCAGGTTTACGGCCAGTATTTGACCCGGTAAATGGTACGGTAACTGCCGGTACATCATCAGCATTGTCTGATGGTGCATCAGCCATGTTGCTTATGTCGGCTGACCGAGCTAAGGCCTTGGGATTAACACCAAGAGCTAAAATCCGCTCCATGGCAGTAGCAGGTTGTGACGCCGCTATTATGGGATACGGGCCAGTGCCTGCTACCAAAAAAGCCTTACAACGTGCTGGTTTGAGCATGGCTGATATTGAAATCGCTGAGTTTAACGAAGCTTTCGCAGCACAAGCCTTATCATGTATTAAACAGCTTGGTTGGTTAGAGACTTACGAAGACAAAGTAAACCTAAACGGTGGTGCTATCGCATTAGGCCATCCACTAGGCTGCTCTGGCTCACGTATCTCCACTACCCTGATTAACTTGATGGAAGCCAATGATAAATCTATTGGTTTGGCCACCATGTGTATCGGTTTAGGCCAAGGTATCGCCACGGTATTTGAACGCGTATAACGCAGTTTTGTGATTTGATAAAGGCGCCCCAAAAGGCGCCTTTTTTTATGCAATGCAAAGGGCATGGTATATCTTTACTGCTGTAGGACCTGCTCCATAAAGAACCTTGTCAGCTGCGAAGCTTTTATTCAATGACAAGCAAGCACCTTAATGACTAGACATTAGCAATATAACCAACATTTTCGCTTGTTTTGTTCGGCCCGAACAACATCCGTTACGGAGATACCTCGTCTTGGAGGCTTTTGTTTGCAACAGAATTAACGAGTCAATTGACTGGAAGTCTAACAATTACTTGTAGTTTTTAGTTTAAAGGTATTCACTGATAATAGGCTTTAATTGCTAGGAGTAAGTAATGAAACTGAATATTGATGATTTTAAGGTCAAAGAAGGGCAAAAGTGTGATCTTAGCCAGTGGCCAACGCTTACTGAACCTTTATATAGCTCGAAAAAGAAGTATCACAAAAAGCTAAAAAAACAGATTAATAAGCTGAGTGATTTGCAGCGTTTGTTATATGCCACCAATGAACATTCGGTATTACTGATTTTTCAAGCAATGGATGCGGCGGGTAAAGACGGTGCCATTCGCCATGTTATGTCTGGCATTAATCCGCAGGGTTGTCAGGTCACCAGTTTTAAACACCCCACAGCGACAGAACTTGATCATGATTTTATGTGGCGTACCAATCAAGCTTTGCCCGAGCGTGGTCGAATTGGCATTTTTAATCGTTCCTATTATGAGGAAGTGCTAATTGTTAAGGTACATCCCGAAATTTTAGACAATCAACGTATTCCCAATGAAAAATTGCATAAAAAACATATCTGGCAAGAGCGCTATCGGTCGATTATTGAATCAGAACAACATCTAGTGCGTAATGGTACTCGGGTCATCAAGTTCTTTTTGCATCTATCAAAAGAAGAACAACGCCGTCGTTTTTTAGAACGCATTGATAAGCCTGACAAAAACTGGAAATTTAGCGATGCAGATATTAAGGAAAGAGAGTTTTGGTCAGAATATATGAATGCTTATCAAGATTGCTTAAGTGTAACGAGTACCGCTCAAACACCATGGTATGTTGTGCCGGCTGACGATAAAAGAAACGCGCGGTTAATTATTGCTAAAATTATTGTTGAGATATTTAAGTCATTGGATATGCATTATCCCGTCAGTGATGACAAGCGTTTACAAGATTTACTTAAGCTAAGGGAGCAATTGGCTTAAATAGTCGCAGTATGTGGTTTTATTTTTAGCGCACCCAGTATATATTTTGCTTGAGTTCATGCAGTAAGAATGGGGTGTGTATTAAAATTTTAAGGTATCTTATTCAACTGACCGACGGGGGTCCTAGAAGCCCGCAAGTTGTTTTTGCCCAGTTTAATGAATTGCTCACCAAAGTTCCGCTGCTGTATCTCATTCTATTGGTGAATTCTCTTAGTTTGGCTTATACCCACTATGGCGTTGCACCTGATTATCTGACCATTTATGTCTCTGCGTTTTTGACTATTGCTTGTCTTTCTAGAGCCGTTAGATGGTATCGCTTTAAGTATAAAACCTTCACCTTAGCCCAAGCAAAACACCAAATAAGGATGACGGTACTGTTTGCCAACCTGATGGGTATAGGTTTTTCATGGTGGAGCTATACCCTTTATGGTTATGGCGATTTTACCCTGCAGGCCCATGTTGCTTATTATATGTCGATCACCGTCATCGGCATTATTATTTGTTTAATTCATTTACCGGCCGCTGCGTGGTCAGCTTCTGTGACGGTGGGTATTCCTTTTGTTATTTTCTTCGTTTTATCTGGGCAGCCGGTTTTTATGGCCATTGCCAGTAATTTTTTGATGGTCGTTGCGGTTCTAGTGATGCTTACCTTGAGTTACTACCGGGCTTTTTCGAGTGTTATAGACGCTAAACAAGAGTTAGAACTACAAAACAGGCGAACCCATAAACTCAATGTGCAAAATGAAATATTAGCCAATCAAGATGGCTTAACTAAATTGGCTAATCGCCGCAGTTTTGCTAGTTATTTGAATAAAAAATTAGACCAAGACTCACGGCAACACAGCTTTATCGTTGGTTTAATCGATCTAGATGGTTTTAAGCCGGTAAATGATATTCATGGCCACGCTGCTGGGGATCGTGTATTAACAGAAGTCAGTGTGCGCTTGAAAAAACTGTTGAGTGACGATTGCATGTTGGCGCGCATAGGAGGTGATGAATTCGCCTTGGTCATCGATCATAGTGCGGTTCACGATGAAATTCATGTGCTAGGCAAAAGTATCACTGAAGCATTGCAACGTCCCTTTACTATGCGCACTGGGCTTGTGCAAATATCCGGTTCCTGTGGATTTGCCATTTACCCAGAAGCGGGCAGTACGGCTGATGAACTGATGGACCGTGCTGATTTCGCTTTGTATGAAGCAAAGAGCAGAGCGCGCGGTAGTTCTATTATTTTTTCAAGTGAACACGAACGACTTATCAGGCAAAAATCCCAAGTAGAATTAGCTTTAACGCAAAGTGTTAGTTGTCAACAGATGAGCTTACATTATCAACCTATTGTCGATGGGTCGAGCGGGAATATTGTCGGTTTAGAGGCATTGGCTAGGTGGTTCCACAGTGAATTGGGCCATATTCCACCGGATCAATTTATCGCCATTGCAGAAAAAACCGGCATAGTGACCGACATAACCCTTAACCTGTTTGAGCAAGCGGTGCAGCACTTAAAAGCCTGGCCTGAGCACTTATACCTATCCTTTAACTTATCGGTGCAGGATGTTATTAACCGCAAAACACTCGACCTTCTAAAGCTTATATTAGATAAACATCAGGTTGCCACATCTCGTGTGCAGTTTGAAATTACCGAAACCATCATGATGACAGACTTAGAACATTGCGCCAATATTACCCGCGAGATGCAGCAGATGGGGTTTAAAGTGGCCCTCGACGATTTTGGTTCGGGCTATTCTAGCCTCAGTTATTTGCACAAATTGGCCTTTGATACCTTAAAAATTGATCGCAGCTTTGTGCATAATTTACATCTTGACCAACGCAGTCAAGGCATAGTAAAAACTATCTTGGCTTTATGCACGAGTTTCAATGTAAGTTGCACGGTAGAGGGTGTTGAAAGCGAGGAGCAAAAAGACTTGCTAATCGCCTTAGGTTGTCAGTATATGCAGGGCTACTACTTTTATCGCCCTGCCGATATTTCTCAGTTTACCCTAGCTTAGACCATTTTATGGCCCGCTAAATGTTCGGCAAAAAACGCTAGGGTGCGTTCCCAAGCGAGTTCAGCGGCTTGGGCGTCGTAACGGCTAGTGGAATCATTATGGAAACCATGTTGGGTGCCAGGATAGACATAAGACTGAAAGTTAACTCTATTCGCTTCAAGTACGGCTTTATATTGGGGCCAAGTATCGTTTACGCGTTTGTCTTGTTCGGCAAACTGTAAGAGTATTGGCGCTTTTACGTACTTCACTATGTCGTCGCTGGCAGGCGTGCCATAAAAAGGTACAGCAGCATCAATAAGTTGTGGTGCGGCCGCGGCTAAAAAGTTACTGATATAACCGCCAAAACAAAAACCCACTACACCCAATTTGCCGTTAGTTAAGTCATGATTTTTTAAATAGTTTGCTGCCGCAATAAAGTCTTGTTCGATTTTATTTCGGTCAAGTTCCCTTTGCAGAGCTCGGCCTTCGTCGTCATTGCCGGGATAACCGCCGACAGGAAACAAGGCGTCTGGGGCGAAGGCAATAAATCCCTCTTTCGCCAATCGTCTTGCTACATCTTCTATATAAGGATTGAGGCCGCGGTTTTCGTGAACCACTAAGACTGCAGGCAGCTTTTTATTGATTTGCTTTGGAGTAACTAAATAGCCCCTGCCTTTACCATGACCAACTGGCGATAAAAACTCCTGATATTGGGCTGTTATTTTATCGTCGTTAAAGGAGACTTGTTCGGCTAAGGCATAATTAGGCGTGAGAGCATTGGTTAGCGTACCTATGCTTAAACCTACTATTGATAAAGAAGCTAAGCGACTCAGAAAAGTACGACGATCAATATCACCATGGGCGTACTCGTCATACCAATCAAAGGCTTTTTGAGGTATCTGTTGCGGTTTAAGTTGTTTCATATGTATCCTCCAAATTTATTTTTTCAAACGTTTGTACCTTTAAAAAAGATCAGCTATTGCTGCATTTCTTGACGACGCATCGGCATGCTATCAATCGTTTCAAAAATAGTGGCCAAATTAAAATCTTGTTTCTGCATCTTAATACCACCATCTTTGCCAATTAATACGACCTTATAATCAGTCAACTGCTGAGCAATTTGTGTGAGTGTCTGTTCAGATAGGCTACCCATAAAATTACTTTTAATTTCATTATTTTGTTGCCACAACCAAACAATTTGTCGTTCATTTAAAGCACTGTTTTGTTTTGACAATTCGCTCAGAGTTTCTGCGGGCAAAACATCGCCATTGAGCAGTATTACTCTGTAGTTCCAAGATAACTCAGCTAAGTTTCTGATATGAACTGTTTGCGCTATGGCCACAGAGCTGGTCATTAGTGCCAACATACTAAAAATGCTAATCGTGCTCTTTATAATGATATTCATGTTATTCCTTTATTAAAAAACTCTCGAATACACGCCCTATTATGAGCTTAATTCTCATGTGAACAAGCGTAAAAATTGCCACCTTATAATCGTCAAAAACTAGCCTACTAACAATCCATCTACACCCTGTTTACCAGAGTCGCGAAAGTCGTAAAGTTGAGTGGACAGAGGTGGTTAAAAATTCAACAGCTGTCTTGTTGTCGCTACTATTAAATCCAACTCAATTCGATACACTGCGCGCCCTCAAGGCTTCCCGGCTACTGCTCACTGTGTTTTAGGCATTGGCTTGTCAGCAAAATTCAAACATTGCACCCATAAAGGATGGATAATCGTATGCAATTCCCAACTCACCGATTTTACGAAGACGTTATGGCTTTGTTTTGTGCCGGTGTTATGGTGTCTTTTGGTGTGACTTTGTTTAATAGTCATAATCTGATTACTGGCGGTACAGCCGGTTTGGCTATTATTGGCATGCATCTTACGCCCTTGAGTTTTGGCACCTTATTTTTTTTAGTTAATGTGCCGTTTTACTATATAGCTTGGACGCAGTTATCTAAGCGTTTTACGGTTAATACCTTTATTTCAGTGTCGATGGTATCGCTTATGAGCGAATACATGCCTAAGTTAATCCATATTGACAGCGTGCACCCGTTGTTCGCAGCCATGGTTGGAGGTATGTTGATTGGTGTGGGTTTATTGATCATGTTTAGGCATAAGTCTAGCTTAGGTGGACTTGGTATTTTGGCGCTGTTTTTACAAAACAAGTATTCGATCCGTGCCGGTAATTTTGGTTTGCTCGTAGACTCGGTTATTCTGAGTTCTTCGCTGTTTATGTTTGATTTTAAGGTCGTACTGTTGTCAGTGTTAGGGGCTATTACGCTCAACTTACTTATTGCAGTTAATCATAAACCCGGTCGCTATCAAGCTTATGTTGAGGTAAAGAAGAAAAAGCTAAGGCCGGGCAATGATTTCGACTTGGACGAAGCGGTTTGGGGGCGGTTTAAATAAGGGCTCTGTCAACTTGGCTCAACTTAAGTAGATGGAGTTAAGCACTAGTTAAATAAAAAAAGGTGCAGTTACCTGCACCTTTTTGTCGCTCGTATTATTGCGTTAAGGCGCGCAACATCCAAACCGTTTTTTCATGTAAGCGCATGCGATCTGAAACCAGTGCAGCTGTTGATTCATCGTCGGCTTCTTGCGCTGACTTCAACACTGTGCGACAGGTTTTGACTACCGATTCGTGGCTTTTTACTAATATCTGTACCATTTCAGCGGCTTGTGGCACCCCTTCGACTTCTTCAATTGAACTTAAACGTACAAATTCTTTGTAGGTGCCCGGTGCGGCGACATCTAAGGTTCGGATCCTTTCGGCAATATCATCTACTGCAACTGCCAATTCAGTATAGTGCTCCTCAAACATCAAGTGCAATTCACGGAATCTGGCACCAGTGACATTCCAGTGAAAATTGTGAGTTTGTAAATATAAGGTGTAGCTATCAGCCAGCAAGTGTTTTAAGCCCTCAGCGATAGTCTGACGATCGGCTTGATTAATTCCAATATCAATAGTGCTCATAATTAGCTCCTTTATTAGATTAGTTTAAGGCTTAGGTAAAAAAAACATGCAAGCTCAATAACGTTCTACTTGTATTATTCTTTTTGACTTGACCAAAAGATTTGTCGTCACAACAAGATATGAGGCTAAGCTAACATTATTCAAGGGTAGGACGCTCGCCTAGAAAAACGATTACACCAATCGAGTTTATTACTTTTACTGAAAAGCAAAGAAACTAAATATTCTTTGGCCCTTATTGCAGGCCATTACGATACCTATGAGTCGGCGGTTTCTTATTGCTAATCCCTATCTCAGTCTAAATAAGCTCAATGCTTGCGATGTACAAAAGGTGTGGCTTAAATTACATTAGTTTTAGTAATCTGATTGAACAAAAAATGTGCATTGCTCTGAAGCGCCTCAAACACTACAATCCGCGCCTTATTGTCTATGTGGGCAAATTAATTTTTCAGAGTGGAATGCAGTGCACAAAAGCGAATTTATTCAAATCCGACGATTTATCGTTAAGCTTGGCAAAATGTTGCATAAGTATGGAACACCCGCCTTTAGACTTGAGGCCTACTTGCATGAAGTCGCTGCCTATCTTGGCGTGCATGCATCGTTTTTATCGACGCCTACATCACTAACTTTTGTGATTTGGAGTGATAAACACGAAGATGAATATAATCACGCTGCGCGGGTTAATCCCGGTGATTTAGATATGAATCTCTTGTCACTCACCGACGAACTTGCTATCCAATTACTGACCGGAGAGCTCTCTCTAACTGAAGCTGACAAGCGTCTAGACGAAATCAGCGTAAGTCCGAGTCCTTATGGAAAGCTGCTTACTGCTTTAGCCTTTGGTCTGTCAACCGGCTCCTTCGCGATGCTAATGGGCGCGAGCCTGCGGGAAGTAATGTGGTCAGGTTTACTTGGCATTGTTGCCTACTTTTGGACGTTATGGGCACAATATTCAAAACGGGTTAATTTGATGTTAGAGCCGGTTACGTCGTTTGTTGCAGGTCTATTGGCATGTGCTATTAGTTATTATATTGCCCCAGGCGTTAATATTCCCTTGATGGTGTTGTCATCAGTGATCATCTTGGTGCCAGGTTTGTCTCTTACTATGGGCCTTGCAGAGCTATCATCACGGAATTTAATGTCCGGTACTGCGCGTATTATGGATGCCATTATGCAGTTATTTAAGCTGTACTTTGGTGCTTTTTTGGGTATCAGTGTCGGCTTTAGCCTGTTTGGCGCTAATGAGTTTGTACCTGAGGCATCCTTACCCTTTTGGGCGACTTGGTTGGCAGTATTTTTATTGTGTTTTGCCTTGGTGGCTATTTTTCGCACTCGGGTTAAACATATTCCTTGGGCCTTGTTGTCAGCGTTTATTGCCTATGGTGCATCGACTTGGAGTTCGGCTTATTTGGACTTCGGTTTAGGCACCTTTGTAGGGGCTTTTGCCTTGGGCGTGTATGCCAACCTATTTACCAAATTTGCTAATGCACCTTCGACCATCGTGGCGATGCACGGTTTGATTGTGCTGGTACCAGGCTCAAAAACCTATATAGGTTTGAATTCATTTATCTCTGGCCAAGATTTTGTTCAGGCTGAACATGTTGGCCAAGAAGTATTTTTAATTTTCATGTCGCTGGTGGCAGGTTTGATTTTTGCCAATGTAGTGATGCCTACCAAAAAAGCCTTATAAGTGACATAAAAAAGCGCCGACAAACATGTCGACGCTTTTCGCGGGTTTAATTATTGCGCTTATAAATGCACAAGCAAGTCTAGTGTAAACTTATCACTTTGCTTATTTGCCAATTTCCATCAACTTTGTGCCACATCATGATAAATTTGCTTGGCACCGATGGGGCGTCTGGCTCTTGATTGTTATGAAATTGATGGAAGCCTATTTGCACTGCTCCATAGTTAGCAATGGGGTAAACCTCAACACTGCCCTCAATAAGTTGGCGCGTGACCTTGCCACAAATATTACGTTTTGTAGCGTCTAATATGTCACTTTTAGAGCTCATTAAGCCGCCCTTATCATGGAAAAACTCGATATCTTCGGCATAAATGGCGCTTTGCGTGTCCATGTCACAGGAGTTGTAAGCGCTAAAAAATGTTTTGTCCATTGCCAGTATGTCGAGATATAAAGGCTGATCTTCAACTACATATTTAGGCACTATCGAATCTGTGATCGTTTGCGCGCTTAAATTAGTGCAAAACAAATCAACAAACACAGCACTTAAGGCGCACTTAAAGTCGGTTTTCATATACATTCCGCCATATTATGGGTTTCCATTTTATAGTGTGTTAGGTAAAACTGAATACCACTAACTAGCAAATAACTGAGTCATATCTTTAAAGGCCTTAAACTCAAGGGCATTGCCTGCCGGATCCAGAAAAAACAAGGTGGCTTGTTCACCTACTTCACCCTTAAAACGGATATAAGGTTCGATAATAAAATTTGTGTTGGCAAGGCTTAGCTTGTCAGCTAATACTTGCCAGTCCTGCCACGCCAACACCACCCCAAAATGCGGAACGGGCACCCCATGAGAATCCACTTGATTGTGAG
>Ga0163215_101035_pt1 | contig 23165 bp, 23 predicted proteins | sample SynspAceP_FD_185934 | JGI IMG/M metagenome (GOLD analysis project Ga0163215, IMG submission 185934) | Saline lake microbial communities from Ace Lake in Antarctica - Synechococcus sp. Ace-P (Hybrid Assembly) | ecosystem: Environmental > Aquatic > Non-marine Saline and Alkaline > Saline | place...
AAATGGCCGCGACTGGAAATGCAGAAGCTCGTATGCGAGCTCAAGAGTTAGAAGAAGCCATGTCCGTTCTTGCCAGTTTTGACGAAGGTCCAGAGCTTGTATTGTTCTTTAAATACCTATTGGTATTAAATGGTGAAGAAGAATATCGCCTGCACTTTAATGAAACAGATGAACTAAACGAAGAGCAACGCAGATACTGCGAAAAGCAATATCAGCTTTTCAAAACGTGGTTTGCTCAGTGGATAAAACAAGGCGGTGTCATTACTGAATGCTTATCGTAGGTAGCGATAACGGAGGCAAACCGAAGCTATTATTGTCAAAAGCTCTGATCTTATATCAGAGCTTTTGACGTGACGTGCAAACATTGTTGATCAAGGCGAAGGCGTTGCCATCTCTGCAACATTATCTTGCTAGCGTGTAGAATATGAAACGTAATGCGGTAGAAATTACTCAAACACGATACGAAGTGCTTCTTTCACTGCGTAAATCAGAATCGATTCATTACCAGGATTGGTACTAAACTATCCTTTATCCATCGCAATGACGTTTAAAAAACGCACACATGTTTTACGCAAAGCATAACCGCACTCAAGAAAACAATTCTGCGGCCTACACGACGTCGGTGACATTCGCGACAGATTCTTTTGCAAAGGCATACGTTTCGTCAGTAGCGGAAAGATTGGAGCGTTTGATCTGAGACTAAATAGTGTTTCCCATCCCTAGTAACAACCTTCAGCTATAACGAAAAGGACTATCTAGAGCGTGTCTCAGCGATCAACTCTAGTATTTGCTGCTTGGTCTTTTCAAGGTGAGTCGTCAATAAATCCACTGCGGTATCAATATCACGTAAACGCGCTAGATTTAATAATGATCGATGGTCATGCTCTGCGTTATCTGCTTTTTGGAGTTGATCAATATGCATACTGACATAACGATTTGCCTGCATACTGACGCGTTCAAGCAGCTGCATCGTCAGCTTTTTATTTGCTGCTTCATACAACATGGCGTGATATTGCGCATTTAACGGCCCCCAGTCAGCCACGTTTCCAGCGGCGTAAGACGCTTCCATCTCATCGAGCAACTCGCTGCACTGATCAAAATGGTGCTCCTCCATTAATGGTATGGACTTTTTAAGCAGATCAACTTCTAAGAGAATCCTAACATCAAAAAACTCAGTGATTTCACTCAAGGAATGCTTTGTAACAGTCGCGGTTCGATTGTTAATAAAAATAATAAGCCCTTCAGAATCAAGTCGTTTTAATGCCTCCCGAACAGGCATTCGTGACACGTCATATTCTTCAGCTAATAGCTCTTGTCGGATAAGATCGCCTTCTGCTAGGTTTCCAGACAAAATGCGATTACGTAAATCAGTAGCGATGACATCAGGCAAACTTTGGCGTACGACAGCCCTCTTTTGAGCCAATTTCCTACCCTCACTTGTTACATAAATTAAGAACGAGCCATGGCTTCACTGTGAAGTCAAAGCGTATTCTTCTTAGAATTAAAAGAAGAATTATACTCGAACGGCACGCTACTTTGAGAACTATTTCTTATGCCAGCCGAGGCTTTCAAAACAACGCCATGAATACTTCTAAGCGACCCTAAGGTATCCGTTCATTTAAACGAGCAAAAACATCTTTGCAGGTTTAACCGTAATATTATGAGTTCTCTGCCTGTAAAGTTGAACGGGTATAAAAAGATTTGAAAGCTAATAAAAACATCTTATAAAAGAAAATCATTCGCATATTTCCAATGAACTCCTATAAACCATTAGCCTTGTGCCTAGCCAGATTGAAGCCAATAAAAGTACCTGTTAGGGACTGTCTAAATAATTCATTTTTTAAACTAATACCAATATTCCAATAAAATACATCTGTCCTGTGCACTGCAAAAAAGTTGTATTAATCTTGATATTGTATATTGGATACAATATATTTAATTTTCGAAATCTTATAACACAACGCTGTTCTATGGAGATCACAATGAAAATTATTAAACTGTTAGCTGCTTCTGCCATCCTGAGTGGAGCCTTTCTCGCTCCTGTAACCAATGCTGCTGAAATTACGTGGAAGGTCCCGTCTTCAGTACCGGAAGGATCTTTCTTTTATAACAATTTCCTCAAAAGATTTGCAGGTCATGTCGGCGACCTGACCGATAATCAAATCAAAATTCGACCATTTGGTGCCGGTGTTGTTGTACCTGCCTTTAAAGTCTATGAATCCGTACAAGATGGTATCGTGGAAGCAGGTCACTCAACCCCAAGTTATCTTGTCAATCAAGATCCAACTAATGCAATTTTCGCAAGCTTTCCGGGTGGTATGTCACCAGAAGCGACGATGGCCTGGTTATATGAAGGCGGTGGTCTTGAGCGCATGCAGGCGTACCGTAACGAAAAAATGGGCTTACACAGCCTTGTTATTGGTGTTGGTACTTCTGAAATTTTAGCTCATGCCAACAAGCCAATTAACAAGATAGAAGACTTCGCTAACCTAAAATATCGTACATCGGGCGCCTGGGCTGGTGTACTTAAAGATTATTTAAACGGTGTACCTACCGTCGTGCCATCGGGTGAAACTTATACGCTATTACAACGTAAAGGTGTCGATGCAGTCGAGTGGGCGACGCCTGGCTCAAATCTGTCAGAAGGGTTTCATGAAGTTGCGCCCTACATCATAGTGCCGGGAATTCATCAGCCAACGTTTGTCTGGGAAATTGTTCTCAAAACAGAGACTTGGGACAAGCTATCACCAGAACTGCAAACCAAAGTTGAAGCCGCTGCTCGCGTGACGACGATGGAAGCTTTTTTACACTTTGCTCATGCTGACATCAAAGCCATGGATACGTATCGAGATTTTGGCACTGAGATCATCAACCTGGATAAATCGGTATTAGCTGTGATTCGTGGCTACGGTCATCAGTGGATGAAAACTCGTGCTCAAGAACAAGCCGATAAAGGCAACAATTCAATGAATGTGATACTAGACGAATACCTAGCTTACCAAGAAGCTTGGAGCCGTAATTCAAGCGTTTTTGTTCGTGACGCAGAATAATAAATAACGCAATCAAAAAAGGGCGTCGCAAGGCGCCCTTATGAGGCTCCCCCATATGCACAATTTTTTCAAATCTCTTAATACTGTGTCCATATTACTTGGCCGGACGGCAATGCTGTTGATTTGCTTGCTGGTTTGCTCAATGTTATACGAGGTCGCGGCACGCTATATTTTTCAAGCCCCTACATTATGGGCTTTTGATCTTTCCTATATGTTAAATGGCAGCCTCTTTCTACTAGGTGGCGCCTATTCTCTTAATCATGAAGCGCACGTACGAATCGATTTTCTTTCGAGTCAATTACCTCTTCGACTTCAACAGAACCTCAATGCAGTTGTATACGCCTTTTTGGCTGGCCCCGCTTTTGCGGGCTTTTCATGGGTAGCCACCAATAAAGCCTATAAAGCCTTTATTACAGGTGAATTGGAAAGTGTTAGTCCTTGGGCCCCTCTTGTTTGGCCCTTCTATGCTGCACTTGCGTTAGGTTTAATCGCTTGCACCCTACAGCTTTACCTAGAAAGTATAAAATTTATGCTGAGCACCAAAATCCCCGGCCATACGACAGAACCAGGAGTATCACTGAATGATTGAGCTAATCCCCGTTTGGATGTTTATCGCTTTATTCATCTTCGTCTTCGCAGGTATTCCGGTAGCCTTATCATTAATCGTAGTGGCGACTGGTTTCGGCTTAATGGTGTTCGGAGACAGCCTGTTTTTACAACTGTATGGTTCTATTCTCCACACCGCGTCTAACTTTACACTCTCTGCTATTCCACTCTTTATTCTAATGGGTGCATTACTAGAACAAACAGGCTTAGCACTTCGACTATTTAAAGCCTTACAGTTATGGATGGGACGATTTCCTGGTGGTTTAGCTGTTTCAACTATTACCATGTGTGCCATTTTTGCCGCTGCCTCTGGTGTCGTGGGTGCAGTGGAAATAGTGGTTGGTATGATGGCTCTGCCGGCAATGGCAAAGTACAAATATGATCAAAGCCTGATGGCAGGAACTGTATGTGCCGGAGGATCGCTTGGTACTATCATCCCTCCTTCTATCGTTGTGGTGGTCTATTCATCCATGGCACAACTATCAATCGGCCAATTGTTCGCCGCCAGTTTATTGCCTGGATTGATCATGGTTGTACTTTTTATTTTGTACATCTTGATAGCCTGTCGTTTCAATAAAAAATTAGGACCTGCATCTGCTGAAGCGGACATGGTTCCACTCAAAGAAAAAATGCGAGTGACATTGTCCGCGATTATACCGCCTGTGCTATTAATAACGGCGGTATTAGGTTCGCTACTATTAGGCATAGCTTCTCCGACCGAAGCCGCTGCCGTTGGTGCTGCCGGAGCTGCGCTGCTATCTTTGGCTTTTCGAGAACTGACTCTGAGCAAGTTTATTAACGCATTACGAACGACCATTAAGATAACAGCAATGATTATGCTGATTGTAATGGGCGGGACTATGTTTACGAGTATCTTCGCGGTAGCTGGTGGTGGTTGGATGATCACCGAATGGGTAGATGGTTTAAATATAGGCCCCTACGGTCTAATTTTCCTACTAATGGCCGTGGTATTTGTCGCAGGCTTTGTACTCGATTGGATTTCTGTCGTCTTAATCTTTGTGCCTATTTTTACGCCTTTAGTGAACGCGGCTGGGATTGATCCTATCTGGTTTGCGGTGATGTTTATGGTCGTGATTCAAACCTCCTACCTGACTCCACCAATGGCACCATCAATCTTCTACCTGAAGTCGATCGCCCCCAAAAGTATGACCTATCGTCATATGTACAAAGGGGTTATGCCGTTTGTACTAATCCAGCTATTAGTCCTTGTAATCGTTGTTTTAATCCCAAGTGTGGCAACTTATCTACCGGGTTTAATAACTTCTCGATAAGATGAAAGAACCTCGTTAACAACGGGTTAATTGAACAACCCGTTGTTAACTTTGATAAAATATTGGCACCCTTTTCACTGAAAACAATCCCTTGGAAAAGTTACATATTGAGCTTCGTCATAAGAAAAACTACTCACTAAGCCACAAAATTCGCTCTATTTCGGCAGGCGTGAAATAAGGCGTTTATGTCGTTGTTTGGCACCCTCTCTCGCGGCGTTGTAGATGTGCATGAGTTCTTCTGCGCTGACATCGATAAAAATATCTTCCTCTTCGAGTACATGATAAAGGTCTTCAATCTCAAACCGATGCTGTTCATTGCTTTCATTGCGAACGGATGCGTTCAAAAACAATGGGTAACGTCGCCAATAAAAGCCGTTGTTGATGGCTAAGGCGAGTACCAACATCGCCAGTAAATTGATCAGCAGTGGATACAATAAAAACGCATAGCCCATGGCATGTATGCTACTTCCACCGACCACGCAGAATAACGCGGTTGACCCTCCCGGCGGGTGTAAACACCCAAGGTAATGCATGACGATAATCGATACGCCGACTGCCATGGCTCCTGTCATAAAAGACGCGCCAAATTGCTGATAAAAACTAATGCCTATGCCAGCAGAGATAAGATGCCCCACCATAAAAGGCCATGGTTGCGACAAAGCGCCATGAGGAACGGCAAACAGCAATACCGCGCTGGCGCCAATAGAAGACACCACCAATAATGAATCCGGCAGCGACAAGGTTAAACTCGAAAAATAGAAGACGCCGATTAACGCAATGCAAGCCGTCGTTCCAGAAATAAAGCGTTCAAGGTGGGAGGTTTTATTGGTTTCAATACCAATAAATCGAGCCGTATTACGACATAACGAGATGAACATGGGGGCAGTAGAGCCTTACTAAAATAACACCTATTTAAGACAACAAAAGTAAAAGACACCGTGTTGCTTTAACCGCGTTCACTGTGCTTTTACCTAGTAACGGCGCTATTTTAGTGATTAGAACAGCCTCATGTATAACGAATTTAAATGAGTTTTAACTGCAATAATATTGCAGTTAAAATTAATGCCGATGGATATTGAACAAACCAGAACCCTTCTAGCAATCATTCACACGAGGACGTACGCCTGCCGCCGCGCGAGTTCAAGCATTAGAAACCGCGCGGGGCTGCACCTTATTCATTTGTAATCGAGTGGGACTAAGCTTACCAAAAGTTAAATCACATATTGAAACAATACGCCGCCAATAATAGCGGTCGTCAAAATAATCGTAACAAAGGCAATAACGGCTTTGGGTTTAAGCACGGAAGACACCAAAGCAATCTCGGGCAAGCTTGCGCCAGTGCCACCGATAATAAGCGCCATCGCAGGACCAATTCCCATACCTTTTACAATCAATACGTTGAGCAATGGAATCGCCATTTCAATGCGCAAATACAAAGGCACACCGATCAATGCGGCAAATACGATCGACATCATGCTGTCACCACCCACGTATTTTTCAACCATTTCTGCAGGAAGATATGCCGCAGACAAGCCACTAATAAAGGCACCGATCAAAACATAGGGAATAATTTTTTTAAACAAAGCCCACGCAAAGCGCAATGCAGGTTTTGTTTTACTTGGTTTACCAACTGAATCATTGCTGTTTACACCGCCACAGCCTTGGCTCGGTGTTGGTGCCGCACCGCATACTGGCGCGGCAGAGCAGCTCGACTTTGCTTTTTTTCCTGCTGATTTTTTCCCTTCTGCCTTTTTTCCTTCTAGTAATTCCTCACCTCGTTTAATTTCATTGCGCCAAGGTGTTTTTGTAATAAACCATCCACCAAAAACAGCTGCAATAAAGGTGATAGCCAGATAGCTTGCTGTGATTTTAAAGCCAAATGTTACGTATACCATGGCAAGAACAACGAAGTTACATAGCGGAGCAGAAATTAAAAAGCTCAACACGGTTCCTAGCGACACTCCCATTGTCGCCATTCCCATGGTGACAGGCACAACAGACGCACTACAAAACGGCGTCAACATACCGCACAAACTTCCTAGTAATGGGCCCCATTTTTCATGTTTGCTAAGTGTTTTTTGTAATTTATCCTGCGGAGTGTACTCACGCATAAAGCCCGTAAGCACCGAAACCACCGCAATAACTAAAACTAATGCGCCACCAACGTGGATAAATTCGTTGAGCGCAACCATGAGCTTTTCTGTATCCACAATATCACCCTAAACCATCTTGATTAAAAAGAGATTCGAAATATATACACATAAGCACGTTTGTGCAAGTATGCATGTGTTGTTTCACTTTTAAAGGCAATGTCATGGTCAAAATAAAGATCATCGAATTAAAAAAATGGTGTGCTTATAGTCATATCGCCAACATAATTTCAATGCTCATTCATGGGAAAAGTCTATCGGGGCAAACTCGAACGGGTCGTAACATTGCATTACTCGGTCTCTTCTGTCCCTTCTTTTGGATCGCACTTTTCTCTGGAGCCAGCGGTTCAACACTGATGTTTCATGCGGTGCATTCTAGTATCGTTTTTCTGATTGGAGTCGTTATAATGATCATCAGTTTAATAAAGCAAAAAAGGCATTAATGAACGAACATTATATAGAGGCGCTTAAAGCGCTAGCGGAACCCAATCGGTTGCGCCTGCTTTGGTTGCTCATCCAAGTCAATCAGCGTATTACCATCGCTGAAGCCATGGATGTAACTGGAGATACCCAATACAACGCGTCTAGAAACTTAAAAACTCTCTACAAAGCCAAGTTACTGACTCAAGAAAAACAAGGCAAATGGGTCTACTACACTTTGATGCCTCAATTTGAGCCGCATCTGGAGAAATTAGTAGAATCCGTTCGCAGCCTGCCTCAAGAAGGGTTTGTAGATATTATGTCCCGTTGTAAGAAGCGCCTTTCCATGCGAGTGAACGGCGAGTGTATGGTTGGGCCAAACAGTGACGAATGGCTGGGGAAGGTTTCTTAGAAGAACGTCAAAGGTTTACGTAGACTATCGTGATACAAGCAGCGGCGTCTAAAAGTAAACGTTCAAAGTGGGACGTTTTGTTGGTTTTCATACCAATAAATCGGGCAACACAACGACATCACAAAATCACACGTGTTTGAAACAAGAATAACATTGCCATCAGTTTATTTCGCTGAAACATTTACCTAGTAACGGCGCCATTTAAAGGATTAGAATAGCCTCATTTATGACGAATTATAATGAGGGTTAAATGCAATTATTTTGCATTTAAAATACATCAAAATGGATATTGAACAAGCAAAAACCTTTTTAGAGATCATTCACTCAGGCACATTCGCACGCGCTTCTGAACGCTTACATGTCACTCAAACCACCATTACAGCCAGAGTAAAAGCCTTAGAATCCGCTTTAAATTGCACCTTGTTTATTCGTAATAGAGCGGGAGCAAAACTCACTAAAGACGGTGAAGCCTTTGTAAGGCCCGCGAAGAAAATGATTGAAGCTTGGGAGCAAGCTAAGCAATTTTGTGGCAATTCAGACTATCAGATTCAAAACACACTAAGCATCGGAGGCGAAATTAGCCTTTGGAATCCAATATTAATCGACTGGCTTTTAGCGATTAATGAAGCAATGCCACACTGGATTATTCATAGTTCAGTGACAACTACGGACATGCTTTATGAGTCTCTTCAGAGACAAGAAACCGATGCCATCATAGTTCACAGTCCACGTTATTTATCTAATTTAATTGTCGAACAAATTGCCGAAGAAAAGCTTATTCATGTGGCGTCAAACAAGCAACCAACACCGGACTTGTTTATAGATTGGGGAGAAGAATTCACATTACAATTTGACCGCTGCGTGCCTTTTAACCGAAAGACTGCAATGCAATTTTCCCTTGGTCCTATGGCTTTAAAATATCTATTGGCGAATGGTGGAAATGGTTATTTCCGCACACGCGTTGTGGATCAATACCTTCAAGATGGGTCATTAAGTAAGGTCAATGGCGCAGCGGAATTCACCTATCCTATTTACCTTGTCTATCATAAAAATAATGCGTTGCCAGACGGATTCGAACACGCTAAAAAGCTGCTTTTAGAGAAGGTGAAAAATTTCTCTAATTGGCCTATTTAACGACGAGGTTAAAAAGCGCAATCCACGTTTTCTTTATCCCAGCCAAATACCGACGACCAAGACCATTCGCCAGGGTTGAGTACAAAACCGTAGCTCAGCGTTAAGCCGGATTCGATTCTTATATCCCCCAATCTGGCGTCGCTTTGATCGGTAATATCGTAGTCTTCACTTACGATTTCCTCCCCTGCGATGAGTTTGTTCGCTACTTTGTCGGAGTAAATCAACAACCGAATGCTGTTGATTGACTGAATGCCAATGGCCGAACCGCCAAAGTCACCCGCAGCAAATCGAATCGGTGCGGAAACACAATGCGTATGGCCTTGCTGCTTGACGATTATTTGTCTACCAGACACCTCTCTAGAAACAAGCACGCCTTTTCCAGCGATGCCTCGCAATTGCAATAGTGTTCCAACTTTTGGCGACGCGATATACACCACAGCTTTGATTTCAGAAGGAGCGCTTATGTCTAAAGCCATTATTTCAGCAGAAAAGAGCGACAAAAACAGCCAAAATGAGCATAACTTGGTGGATAAGTGGGGGTAGTTATTAACAGTCTTTATCTTATTGATGACTTTCATGATGTTCCGCCAACTTGTGGATAATCGAATGTTTGATCGCCACTGTCGCTCGGTAATGCCAATATAATAAGTAGAATCACCATACCGATTGCAGGAATCAAGACCACCCATAACCACCAAGCAGAGCGATTGGTGTCGTGTAGTCTGCGAACAGTTAAAGACAGCATCGGCAAAAAAACCAGCAGACTATAAAGCGCGTCCATTTTCCATGTCGCTTGAAAAAACACCTCCAACACGACAAATACCATCGAGATCAAAACATTCACCAAGAAAAACATCCAAAATGCTTCCCGTGAGGCGACGCCTGAAAACTGCGCATATCGCTTCCACCCATCAAAGTACCAGTTCACACTTTTCTCCTAATAAGAGATATTTGAAGACTTAAAAGTACGTTTTCACAAAAAAACTGGCGTCCTCAATCAGGTTCGAGGACGTCCTTGATGGCTTTCTAGGACATAATGTCGACTAGAATGATCAGTGATGAAAGAAAGAAATATTAATAATCCAAGCGGAGCCGAAATGATCGCCATTCCATTGCCTTTTGTGGTTGCCCTACTGTTGTCTATATTGGCGGCTTTGTTGTTTATTCGTCGTGAAGAAAGCACTCAATCAGCGTTTGTTTTTGTCGCCTTGTGTGCGTTAACAACAACGGTAGTAGGACTACGCTGGACGTTTGATTACTCGTTATTTCGTTTACTGCAACCTATCTTCGCAGCCTGTATTCCTGCGACGGCTTGGTACTGTTTTTCGAGTGCTCACAAACGTCATGCGTTCCGTTTTTGGCATTTATTGCCACCTATTGTTGTCATATTATGTTCTTTTACTTATCCCTTCTGGCGACCACCTCTAGACCCTGTCTTGACGCTACTATATGTGGGTTACGGTAGCGCGCTGATTCATGCGTCGTTCAAAGCGTCACGCATCCCCGAGCAAGTCCGTTTATCAGATATAGACAAAGCACTCAAAGCGGAACGGCTCGCGGGTGCCATGCTATTAATGTCTGCGATGATTGATGGTGCATTAGCGGTCGATTTCTCACTTTTTGCAGGCGAACACGCGCTGATCATCCTAGCCATTGGTCATGCCGTGCTGTTACCCGTGCTCGCCATCGCGGTGATTATGATCAGCTCGAGCATTGCGCCAAGTATTAATGAAACCTCCGATCACGATGGCAATGAATCTTTTGTCACCGAACCAAAAGACAAGCCTAACCACCAGCTTACGGACGATGAAGTGAAAGACATCGTCCATAAAATAGACGTATTGCTAACGACAAAAGAAGTTTTTCTCGATCCAGATTTGACCTTAGACAGACTTGCTCGAAAAGCCTGCATTCCGGCTCGTCAGATATCCGCCGCCATTAACCAAGTTTATGGCCGAAATGTTTCACAAGTGGTGAATGAATACCGCATTGAACGAGCAAAAAACCTGCTGACCAGCAGCGATAAGAACATCACGCAAATCTACCTAGATTCAGGGTTTCAGACTAAGTCCAACTTCAACCGTGAATTCAACCGAGTCACACAACAAACCCCGAGCGCCTTTCGGCGCGCTAATGCATGAAATACGTTATGCCCACGATGACGTTAAGGTGTTTGGATAAATCGTGTGATGTCTTGGTACATTGCTTGGTGCAGCGCCTCTCGCGAGCGGCCATCACCGTCTTTACAGACAATGCCATCGCCCGGCTCTTCCTCTTCGATCATGGCGACCGCGCCCGGTTTACAAAGTTGCATAAAACTAAAATGCGCTGCGTCTGAATAGATTATGTAATCTCTTTTTTCCTGAGGAATGTATTGAGCAAGAAAGCCGGATTCTTCGACTTGCGGTAAATCACCAATGTCCACGCCTGCGGCGAGGATTAACGTGGACGTGGTCAAATTTTGCAAACTCTGCCGAGAAAAGCTGCGTGCCAAACCCAAATCCAATGTTACAACTCGCTGGATTCGCTCGTCTTTCACACTGCCTGTTGGCTCGCCTTTCTGCTCTTGATCCAAACCCAACTCTGGCATCAAACCACACACACGAGGATTGTTTTTGAGAGTGCATTCTTGCTTTAACTGGTCTCGGTCAAACTCGGCACCCGCCAATGCCATTACGGTCCAACCACCCAACGAATGCCCTATCGCAGAGATATTCATTGGATCAATAAATGGTATGAGACCAGATTGATCCAGTAACCAAGTTAATAAACGTGACACGTCGTTAGGTCGTTGCCACCATTGAGCGGCAAGCTTTGGAGTATGATCAAAGCTCGTCGTGCCGGGATGATCGAGCGATGCCACAATATAGCCATCTTGAGCCAATCGAGTGGCTAGCCAGTTTTGATTGCGCCAGTTACCTCGATAGCCATGAGAAATAACCACCAGCGGAAACATTCCCGCTAACGGTGTACCAATCCGCACCACATCGGTGCCTAAAAAAGCAGGATTATCCGCCACTCGCTCTGTTGGAAACGAGATTTGAGACGGATACCAAATGCTGGTTTTTAACGGTCGGTCGCTGTCTGCGTATAAGATAGTTTGGTCAAAACCAACAGAATAAGCCGAAGCATTCGAAGCCCAGAAAGCAAATAATAAGATAAAATACGAAAATTGTTTCATGATGTCGTTTCTCTTAAAGATGAATTAAAAGAAACGACTATGAGTAGAAAAAGGCCATAAAGCGTCCTACAACAGGATTGAGGTCGCTATTTTGAGTAGATAACAGGAGCCAACGCTTGCCAAAACGCTTCTGGTATATCTTCTTCTTCCCAACCTACGTTTTGTGCGACTCGCACATCATTTGTCATACCTATTAGAATGGATTTAACGCAATCATAACGCAGGGCATATTGGATGGCGGCGGCTTGAAGTGATACGTCAAATTCTTCACAAACACTTTCTATGGCAATCACTTTTTCCACAATGTCTTGTGGCGCTTCACCATAAAAATAATGCCCTAACCCTTTAGAGCCTTTTGCTAAAATACCGGAGTTAAAAGGGGCCGCCGCAATGAGAGAGACCAGATTCTTACGGCACTTATCAGTGAACGTCTGCGTAATATCGTTGTTTAATAGGGTGAAGCAATTCGCCACCATAAAGCAGTCAAACTGCGCGTGTTCCATCGCTTGGTCGCATATTTGCCACTCGTTTACACCTAAACCAATATTGCGTACTACACCTTGTTCACGCAGCTCTGCCATGGCTTTGAAACCACCTTCAACCGCTTGCTGAAAGTAAACTTGGCTCTTTTCTTTGTGGGTTAACTCACCAATATCATGCATCAAAAGCATGTCTATTTGGCTCACTCCTAAACGTTGTAACGAATCTTCAAATGAACGCATGATGCCGTCATAAGTGTAATCGTATTCACGGTCAAAAGGACTGGCTTGCACATAGCAGTCAGCGTCTTTTTTTACGCTGTTTTTGTCGGCGTGTAACACTCGCCCTACTTTCGTTGATAAAAATATATCCGCGCGTAGTAGGTCATGTAAGGCGACGCCTAACCGACGTTCAGCAAGGCCAGCGCCATAGTGAGGAGCGGTATCAAAATACTGAATACCAAGAGAGTGAGCTTTATTGATGGCTTTAGTAATATCTTCATAAGGTACAGGACGAAATAAATTGCCTGCTCCGGCACTACCAAAACCAAGTTCCGTTATTCTAGAACCACTGCTGTCTATTATTCTTGTTTTCATTGTCCACTCTCTGAGTCACAACTTCTTAAGTACAAACGTTCAAAAAAAGTTGGGTTAATCACACCTAAATTCAGATACAAATATGGCTCGTTATTAAATCAAGCCTTAACGACCTTTTGACATTGCACACCTAGCTTATCGATGCCGAGTTTCATTTCTTCGCCACCTTTTAAATAAATAGGTGGCTTAAAGCCTAATCCAACACCAGGAGGCGTACCGGTTGAAATAATGTCACCTGGTTGCAAGCTCATGTAGCGACTGCAATAAGCAATCAGGAAAGGAACGGTAAACACCATGGTAGACGTTGAACCGTTTTGATAACGTTTCCCGTCGACTTCCAACCAAATACCCAAGTCATTAAAATCACCCACTTCGTCAGGTGTGACTAACCAAGGGCCTGTTGGGCCAAACGTATCGCAGCCTTTGCCTTTATCCCATGTCCCTGTGCCTTCAAGTTGAAAAGCACGTTCCGATACATCGTTAATGACACAAAATCCAGCCACGTGTTTCATCGCATCGGCTTCAGCAATGTCACTTCCGCCTTCACCAATAACCACACCTAACTCAACTTCCCAATCGGTTTTTTCTGAACCTTTTGGAATTTTCACATCATCATTAGGCCCAACAATCGCCGAGGTCCATTTACTGAAAATAACGGGTTCCGCCGGTACAGGCATACCAGATTCTGCCGCGTGATCGGCATAGTTCAAACCAATGCAGATAAACTTACCGACGTTGGTAACGCAGGCTCCCAGACGTAGCGTTTCTTGAGGAATGCCATCTACTATCGGCAAGCTACTCACATCCAATGAACGTAATTTCGCCATTGTTTGTGCGCTCAAGTGCTCATCTGAAAGGTCTGGAATAACCGATGATAAGTCTCGAACTTGGCCTTTTTCATCAATAACACCAGGCTTTTCTTTTCCTGCTGGTCCAAAACGTACTAATTTCATTATTCACTCCTACCGATAAAAAAATACCATGGCGATTGAACACCACCATGGTATGAAAACGTTATTTATAAAGAACAGCGGCTATTTTTGGATCGTCTATATTTTTAGCTGTGTAATAGTAAAAGCCTGTATCGATTACTTTTGGTAATGATTGACCTTTAATCGCCATGACCGCAGCTTTCACCGTTTCATAACCAATCCCTACAGGATTCTGAGTAATGGCGCCTGCCATCAAACCGTTACGAATCGCATCAATTTGCGCTTGACCAGAATCGAAACCAATCACCACTAGATTTTTCACTTTGGATTCACGTACCGCATTGACCACACCAATTGCTGAACCTTCATTGGTACCAAACATACCCACTAATTTTGGGTGCGACGTTAAGATGGCACGAGCCACTTCGGTAGATTTCAGTTGATCACCATCACCGTATTGAACGGTCACAACCTCTATATTCGGATAGGCTTGTTTCATGCGATTAAGAAAACCATCGCGTCTATCAATACCCGTGGTACCCGTTTGGCTATGAGCAACCACTGCAACTTGGCCTTTCTTACCAATAAGTTCAGCCATTTTATCTGCGGCTAAAGCAGAGGCGGCGACGTTATCCGTAGTGGCTGTTGTGAGTGGAATATCACTAGCAACACCACTGTCAAAAGCGACAATAGGGATGCCTGCTTTTTGTGCTTTACGCAATAAAGGAATAGCGGCTTGGCTGTCTAGCGCCGCAAAGCCAATGGCATCCGGTTTATTGGCTAATGCAGCCGCTAACATGTCGATCTGACGATCCACCTGCGCTTCTGTATCTGGCCCTTCGAATGTGACTCGAACATCAAACTCTTTTGCCGCTTGGTCAGCACCTTGCTTAACAGCCTGCCAAAATTGGTGTTGGAAACCCTTTGAAACTAATGGGATATATAACTGATCATCCGCTTTTACCATTGATGATGTCGCTATAATGGATACAGCACTGACAAGGCCTATTAATGTACGACGTGAAAACATATTAGTTACTCCGTTTATTTTTATTTTCAAAGTTTACTTTTGTTGTGGTGACTTAACGTCACCGATTAACACTCAATTCTTCACACTCAATTGTTCACACTCAATTGTTCACATTCATTCTTTGATTACTTTGATTTTTGACGGCGCATCATATCGGCATATACCGCAAGAATAATGATGACCCCAGTAATAACCGTTTGCCATTCTTGTGCAACCGACAAGACCCGCAATCCATTCGTTAACACGGCCACAATCAAAGCACCGATTAACGTACCAATAATCGAGCCTCTACCACCGGATAATGAGGTTCCACCAATGACAACCGCGGCAATGGCTTCTAGTTCATAACCTAGCCCCAATGCAGGTTGCGCAGAATTCAATCGAGAAGAAATCAAAATACCCGCTATGCCACAAATACCACCAGCCACCGCATAGATGGCAATTTTCCAGCGATCTGTATTCACACCAGACAAACGCACCGCTTCTTCGTTAGAACCAATCCCGAAGCAATAACGGCCTAAAACGGTTTTACTCAGAACATAACTGGCAACACCCGCAACAACAAACAGAATTAAGACGCCGTTTGGAATCGGTAAAAAAGGCAATACCTCGCCAATTAAAGAGCCACGAGAGATAGCGTCATAGCCTTCTGTGTTATTGAAATAAATAGGGCGTGCACCACTTAACACAAGAGACAAGCCTTTTAAAATCAACATCATGCCAAGGGTGGCAATGAAAGGAGGGATTTTCATTTTGGCAACAAAGGAGCCCGAGCAAAATCCACAAAATGCACCTGCTAAGATGGCTCCGAGCACGCCAACAGGCAGCGGTAAGTTCATATTTGTTAATAATATGCCTGCGACGACGGCCGTAAACGTCATCAAGGTACCGACAGATAAATCGATACCCCCAGAGATAATCACTAAGGTAGCAGCAACCGCTAATACCCCATTAACAGATGTGGCTTGCAAAATAGCCAGCATATTAGACATTTGCATAAAGTTAGGGGAAGTAACGGAAAAGAACACCAATAATATGACTAAACTCGCAAAAGCGAGTACTCGCTGATGTGCGCTCATTTTTATCAGTTTACTAATCAGACTTGGTGAGGTTGTTTGGCTTTCGGTTGTCATTATTTTTGTTCTCCTGCGAGCCGTTTACTGTGTGGCTAATGCCATGATTTGTTCTTGCGTTGTTGTTTTTCCGCCGGGTAATATTCCGGTCAATCTACCCTGACACATTACTGCTATCCGATGGCTTAAGCGCATCACTTCAGGTAATTCTGAAGAAATAACAATGATGGCTTTGCCTTGCTTTGCCAGCGCCTCAAGCAACTTATAAATTTCTGCTTTCGCTCCAACATCGATACCGCGAGTAGGCTCATCAAAGATGAGAATATCGCAATCTCTTAGCAACCATTTTGCAATGACGACTTTTTGCTGATTACCACCGGAAAGAAAACCCACTTCTTGAGTATCTGACGGCGTACGAATCGCTAATTTTTCAATATAATCATTCGCGACCTTCTCCATTTCCGCTTCTTGTAGCACACCACAGGTGTTGATAAATCGACCCAGTGTTGCCATGGATATATTTGCCCTTACATCCATACCTAGTGCCAAACCGAAATGTTTACGATCTTCTGATAAATAACCAATACCCGCTGCAACGGCATCACTTGGCGTGGAAATGTTGCAATGTTTTCCATTCACCCAAATTTCACCAGAATCAAACGCGTCAGCACCAAAAATGGCTCTAGCCACTTCTGTTCGCCCTGCTCCCATCAAGCCAGCAAACCCTAATATTTCGCCTCTCTTAAGAGAGAAACTCACATCTTGAATCTCTTTCCCTCGATTCAAGCCTTTAACGCTAAGCACCTCTGGGGAGTCCGACAAATCAGGTATATCAACGTTTTCGTCTTTCACTTCTCGACCCACCATCATGGAGATGATTTTCGATAAAGGCGTGTCTTTGGCTTCCACTGTGTCTATGTATTCACCATCACGCATCACAGTGACACGATCTGCAATTTGCTTGATTTCATCCATCTTATGACTGATGTAAATGATCCCCACACCTTCTGCTTTCAAAGATTGAATAATGGTAAAGAGCTCTGCAATTTCAGCGTCATTGAGTGCTGCGGTTGGCTCATCCATTATTAGGATGCGAGATTTATACGACAAGGCTTTAGCGATCTCGATCATTTGCTGTTTCGCCACTGTTAACTGGCTTACTTCAGTAATCGGATCAAGATCAAAATTCATTTTTTGAAAAATTGTTTGCGCCTGTTGATTCAATTTCTTTTCATTAATAATGCCAAATAAAGAACGTGGCTCACGACCAATAAAGACATTCTGAGCGACGGTTAAGTCGTTCATCAGACTCAGTTCTTGGTGAATAATGCCAACACCGGCATCTTGTGCCTCTTTAGGGCCATCAAATTCCACCAATGAACCATCCACTTTGACCGTACCGCCATCGCGCTGATACACGCCAGACAGTATTTTCATTAATGTCGATTTGCCTGCTCCGTTTTCTCCCATAAGAGCATGCACTTCACCCGAGCGCAGTTCAAAACCTACGCCTTTAAGGCAATAAACACCGGGGAATCGCTTTTCAATTCCATGCATTTCAACCAATAGAGACATCATCTTCACTCCATAGTGGTGAGTTGATTCAAACATTCAGCGTCAAACATCGCTAAATTGTTACACCGCCATCAACAGATAAAGACTGCCCAGTAATACACAGGCTCTCATCAGATAATAAAAATACAACCATCGGAGTAATATCATCCACTTCAGCAAGACGCCCCATTGGTTGGCGGGCGATAAAATCTTTTTCTGCTTGTACTGGATCTGGTGCAGAAGAAATTCGACCTTGCAGAGAAGGGGTATTAACGGTTCCAGGATTAACCGAATTACAGCGAATGCCTTTTTTCACAAAATCCGCTGCAATACCTTTAGTCAACCCAATCACCGCGGCCTTACTCGCACCGTAGGCAGTACGCATAGGAAAGCCTTTAATAGACGATGCCATAGAAGCCATATTGACAATCGAAGACGAGCCTGTGATTTTTGCTTGTTCCAACATGCCCGGTAAAAAAGTACGACACATACGCATCATTGAAGTGACATTGAGATTCATACTGAAATCCCAATCTTCATCAGAGATATCCAATACGGTGCCATTATGGACAAAACCCGCACAATTGAACAAACCGTCTAGATTAGGCAGCGTCTTAGCAAAGGCTTTTATCGCATTACTATCCGTTACATCTAATAAATGCGTCTGAATCTGTGGGCAGTCAGACTGCAGTTTTTGCAAAGCCTCTTTATTAATGTCTGTGGCGATAACGTTCGCCCCTTCTCTTAAACAGGCTTCAGCACTTGCTCTACCAATTCCTTGACCAGCGGCTGTTATTAATATTGTTTTGCCTTTAAGTCTCACAATCGTTTCTCCATTTCTCATTTGGGTAATAACCTCAGCGACATAATTTCCATTACATAGCCCCAGTTACATAATTTCAGTTACATCATCTCAGTTACATCACAGCGCCAATTTGCCAAGGCACAAACTCTGCCCCACCAAAGCCAAGCGCTTCACTTTTTGTTTCTTCACCAGAGGCTATTCGAATAATTAACTCAAACAACTCAGCACCTTTTTCTTCTATAGAAACACCGCCGGTGACTATGTCACCACAGTTCAGGTCCATGTCTTCCTGAAGACGGCTGTACATTTCAGTATTGGTCGCCAATTTAATACAGGGAGTCGGTTTATAGCCTGAAACAGAGCCTCGTCCTGTGGTAAAAATGATCATATTGGCGCCCGATGCCACTTGCCCAGTCACCGAACAAGGATCAAAACCTGGACTGTCCATAAACACGAAACCTTTTTTATCAATGGTTTCTCCGAATAAATAAACATCGGTAAGTGGCGCGCTGCCACCTTTTGCCACAGCACCCAATGATTTTTCAAGAATCGTAGTCAAGCCGCCACTTTTATTACCGGGACTTGGATTGTTATCCATCTCTCCACCATTGCGAGCGCAATAGTCTTCCCACCAATGAATTCGGTCGATGAGTTTTTGGGCAACGTCTTTAGTGACCGCACGGCGGGTCAATAAATGTTCGGCGCCATACACTTCAGAGGTTTCAGAGAGAATGGTTGTGCCACCATGTCGAACCAGTAAATCAGAAGCATATCCTAGCGCTGGGTTAGCCGTAATACCGGAATAACCATCTGAGCCGCCACATTGCATCCCCACCATGATTTCTGAAACAGACGCTGGTGTTCGCATTGCTTTATTGGCTTCTTTGGCGAGTATATGTAGTTCTTGCAACCCTTTTTCTATGGTTTTACGCGTTCCCCCTTCTGACTGAATTGTCATGTAGCGAAACGCAGCACCTGGTTCTTGGTTACCCACTAAATTAGACACTTGTAGCACTTCACAACCAAGACCAACCAAAAGTATGCCGCCAAAGTTAGGGTTTTTAGCATAACCGGTGAGCGTACGATGCAGTGTTTGATAACCTTCACCTTGACCAGACATACCACAGCCCGTGCTATGAACAATAGGAACAATGCCATCAATGTTTGGGTAATTTTTTAAGAAATCGGTTTTGTTGGCGGCTTCCTCAATAAAACGCGCCACAGAACCCGCGCAATTTACAGACGTTAGAATACCAAGATAATTACGTGTACCTACCTTGCCATTATCACGGTGATAACCGTTAAAGGTGCGCGGGGTTAAAATCGGAGGAAGTGGGTCGCAATTTTGAGAAAAAGCGTAGTCTTGAAGGTGTTCGCCCATGCCCATGTTTTGTACGTGAACATGTTCACCTAGAGCGATAGATTGAGTGGCTTGACCAATAATTTGGCCGTAACGAATCACATTGTCACCTTTTGCTATTCCCTTAACAGCGACCTTATGGCCCCTTGGAACATAGCTAAGCAGTGTGACGTCAAATTCATTTAGTTTACTGCCTTGAGCAAGATCACTTAAAGCGATAATGACGTTATCATTAGCATGTAAACGAATGGCTTGTTTGGATCCAATGATCACGGGCAATCCCCTGTTCTAAATTCACATTTAATTATTGTTGTTGTATATTAAACTAGCACCAAGTATTTCAGTCGTCAACTAACATGTTAGTACAAAGGAATAAAATTATGACGGAGTCATCGCTTAATAAAATTCAGAACTTGAGCGGTTCACTGTCTCAGCGGGTCTATCTATCTTTGCGAGAAGCCATACTTTCAATGCAATACCCACCCGGCACAGTGATTCGAAAAGGCGCAATATGTGAGCAGTTAGGTGTTTCTCGATCACCGGTTGCAGAGGCCTTGGCTAGACTTTCAGCAGAAGGATTGGTCGATGTTATTCCGCAATCTGCAACGAAAGTGTCTTGTTTTTCAATGGATGAAATCCGCGAAGCAAGCTTTTTACGACAAGCACTCGAGATTGCCGCCGTAGAAAAAGTGACGCAAGAACGCACAGATGAGCAACTCGCGGCACTCACTCGAAACGTTCGCATGCAAGCGTTATTGGTGGAAGACAAAGACTTTGTTGGGTTCTACCAAGCGGATGAAGAATTTCATACATTGCTAATGAACTTCACTGGTTTCAACGGTGTTTCACAAGTTCTCGACAGCGTTTCCCTACACTTAATTAGGGCGCGCATGTTGGTTTTACCAGAAGAAGGAAGACCCGCAGAAGCCGTAAAAGAGCATCAGGCCATTTTAACAGCGATCAAAAATCAAGATGTGGATGCCGCTCGACAAGCGATGAAATACCACATTAGCCAGTTGATACCTAGACTTTTACCGTTAGAAGAATCTCACCAAGAGTATTTTAAAACGTAATTAAAAAAACCGTGAAACACGCCAATACCAACAATAAAAATAAAGAGGTACAACAATGCTTTACCATATCCCAAGCTTAATAACGCCTGAACTGCTTTATGCAATGAGAGCAATGGGCCACGGTGATGAATTGCTCATTACTGATGCAAATTTCCCAGCCACCAGCCATGGTCGAGAGTGTATTAGACTCAGTGGAGTGGACAGTTCCGAGGCCTTGTCTGCGATATTAACCCTCCTCCCAATCGATACTTTTGTAGACAACCCCTTTACCACGATGGAAACGGTCGATCATCCCGATATCATCCCCCCAACAGTGGAGGATTTTACTCAAATTATTCGAAACAAAACCCAGTTCACCTCTTCTCCAAAAGGGCTTGAGCGTTTCGAATTTTACGAACGGGCAAAAAAATCCTTTATCATCATTCAAACATCTGACATTCGCCCCTATGCCAATATCATCGTCAAAAAGGGGGTCATCAATCATGCGAATTGACTCTCATCAACATTTTTGGCGGTTACAACGCAATGATTACGGTTGGCTGACACCTGAATTAACCGCACTTTATAAAGATTTTGAACCTGATGATTTAGCGCCGTTACTACACGCACATCACATCGATGGAACCGTTCTAGTACAGGCGGCTCCAACTGACGCTGAAACAGATTTTTTATTGCAACTCAGCGATCAGCACGAAAGCATCAAAGGGGTTATTGGCTGGGTGGATTTTGATCGTGAAGATGCTTCTTCACGTATCACTGAGTTAGCAAAACATCCGAAACTCGTAGGGCTTCGTCCCATGATTCAAGACATCGACGATGTAAATTGGATGCTGAGCCCGTCTGTTGCCACCGCGTTAACTAGCCTAAGCCAACATCAACTTGTATTCGACGCCTTAATAAAACCCCAACACCTAAACAATTTAAAGACACTGGTTGATCGGCATCCCGACCTAAAAATTGTCATCAATCATGGGGCTAAGCCGAACATTAAAAATGATGAATTAAGCCAATGGCGCACAGACATTAAGGCTTTTCGTAACACCCACAACATCAGCTGTAAACTTTCTGGTCTGGTGACAGAGGCAAAAGACAATTGGCAATCAGAAGATTTATCTCCCTATCTAGACACGCTCTTTGATGTCTTTGGCGATAATAGAATACTGTGGGGAAGCGATTGGCCAGTGTGCCTACTCGCCAGTTCTTATGGAAAATGGCTAGACACCATTGACCTGTATTTATCACAAAGCCACCGATCTAAAGAAAAGGTATTTGGTGCGAATGCGATTCGTGTCTATAACCTATCACAATAGGGTTAAGAGCTTTAAATAAAGCAATATATGCCATGTTTAAAACTTGGGAACCCTGTCTACTGTGTATTTTCATGTTATTTGGATTAAGGGGCTTTTTTCGGACTCATCGGGACCGGCCTTGGTACATTAGCACCTGGGCGTTTAGTCCATGAATGGCTGTTTGGTTTGTTTTAGACTATAAATATTAGCTAATGATTCTATTGTTACTTATCTGTCATATTAACTCTGTACTCTGATTCCATACGCACTTTAAAAGCTACTGGAGACGAAAAACATGAAGATGAAAGGCCAATTAGACAGCGCTCAACCGATGAAGAAGCACAAAGCTAAATCGAAAAAAAATGAGCTTAAAAAGAAAAAACAAGCCAAGTTAGAAGCGAAGAAAAGCGCCAAAGAAAAAAAGGCCATTCAGCCCAAAGAACAGCCTTCAGCGGAAGTAGTGACATCGCCAAAAACCGTTAAACGTACGCCTAAAGCGCCGTTAGAAAGCAAACCGAAAGCGCCGCTCGAGAACGCGCCACAAAACACACCAATCAACACGACGATCGTCCTTGACGCCGAGCCTACGGCATCGCTCACTCAAACTAATCGGCAACGGGCGTCAAAAAGCCTCGCGCCGATGACAAAAGAAGAACAGCTAGTGACAGTGAATCAGATCATCAAACGCCTGTTATTGAATGAAGTTTCGCAAGGCGCTGCGCTTCGTG
>Ga0163215_101040_pt1 | contig 23031 bp, 18 predicted proteins | sample SynspAceP_FD_185934 | JGI IMG/M metagenome (GOLD analysis project Ga0163215, IMG submission 185934) | Saline lake microbial communities from Ace Lake in Antarctica - Synechococcus sp. Ace-P (Hybrid Assembly) | ecosystem: Environmental > Aquatic > Non-marine Saline and Alkaline > Saline | place...
TTCATCGACGTATTGGAAATGTTCCAAAACGATCCACAGACTGAAGCGATTGTTATGATCGGTGAAATCGGTGGTACTGCTGAAGAAGAAGCGGCGGCTTACATCAAAGCAAACGTGACTAAACCTGTTGTTTCTTACATTGCTGGTGTTACTGCACCTGCTGGTAAGCGTATGGGTCATGCTGGCGCGATTATCTCTGGCGGTAAAGGCACAGCAGATGAGAAATTTGCAGCGTTAGAAGATGCGGGCGTGAAAACAGTTCGTTCTTTGGCTGATATCGGTGCTGGCCTTAAAGAAATTACTGGCTGGTAAGCGAATATTCTTTAGTGCTTTTTAAGGCGCAATAGATGATAAAATCCCTGCCTTAGGTGGGGATTTTTTTTGCCCAATGGAATGAAAAATGATGTGTCCTTTCTGCTTAGCTGATAATGGTTGTACGCTTGATGACAATAATGTTTGTTGGTGTTTTCAGCTTGTCGTTCCGGACGATTTGCTTACCCTTATTCCACCACAGCAAAAAGATCTTGTTTGTATTTGTCGACAATGCATAGAATTTTATAGAACGGACAAACGCGGATTTTTAAAAAAATTTGAACTTGTTTAGTTTTGGTTTCTTACAATTTACCTATTATTTTAAGTGACTAGATTATTATTTTTTAGGCCATTAAAAACTATAAAAAAGGAGTTCCGAAGTGAGCACTGAATCCAAAAGAGCAGGCTATGATATTACCGTGATTGGTGCCGGCATTGTGGGATTATCGACCGCTTGGCAGTTATTGCAACGCTATCCCACGTACCGTGTTTTGCTCATTGAGAAAGAAACGGAAGTAGGAACGCACCAAACAGGTCATAACTCCGGCGTTATTCATGCAGGTGTGTATTATGCACCGGGTAGTTTGAAGGCGGATTTTTGCCAAAGAGGAGCGAAAGCAACCAAAGCGTTTTGTCTTCAGCACGACATAGAATTTGACGAGTGCGGCAAGTTGCTAGTAGCGACCAATGCGCTTGAACATGAACGTATGGAAGCTTTGTATCTGCGTTGCCAAGAAAATAACTTAGAAGTGCATAAACTGGATCAAGCGCAATTAAAAGCGCGCGAGCCGAATATTAAAGGTGTATCCGCCTTATTCGTTCCTTCTACAGGGATAGTGAACTACCGAAAAATTTGCCAGAAACTGGCAGAACTGTTTACTAAAGCCGGAGGAGAGTTACGTTTAAGCAGCCAGGTAATGAATTTAGAAGAGACCCATGAACGTGTTGCCATTACGCTGAACAATGATGTCGTCCATACCTCTTATCTGGTGAGTTGTGGTGGTCTTATGGCGGATAGATTGACGAAGATGCTCAACATACCAACAGATTTTCAGATTATTCCGTTTCGCGGCGAGTATTATCAATTACCCATGAAACACAATCAGATTGTCAGTCATTTAATCTATCCAATCCCCGATCCTGATTTGCCATTTTTAGGGGTTCATCTTACTCGTATGATTGACGGTTCTGTCACGGTCGGACCAAATGCGGTGCAGGGGTGGAAGCGCGAAGGTTATGGTCGAATCAATATTAATGTGCGCGATATCTTAGACATGGTGCGCTTTCCTGGTTTTTGGAAACTACTGGTCAACCATTGGCGAACAGGTTTAGTAGAAACGAAAAACTCTTGGTATAAACCCGGTTATTTGGCGCAAGTTAAAAAGTACTGCGATCTAGTTGAATTGAATGATTTACAGCCTTATCCAGCTGGCATTCGCGCTCAAGCCGTGATGAATGATGGGAGTTTGGTACACGACTTTCTATTTGCACAGAGCTCTCGTACATTACATGTGTGTAATGCGCCATCACCAGCGGCCACCAGTGCATTTCCAATAGGTGCTTATATCATCGACAAACTGGATGAGCAAATAACGTCTGTTTAGTTTGAAAGTATTGTGGAACAAAGGTGTCTTGGTGTGTGCTCTTCAGTCGTTTCGATATAGAGTAGTGTTGAGATCAACACTGATAAGGACAAAATATGATTAATTTTAAGAAAAATCTAAGATTTACTTATATTAAGCGAGGCGTTGTGGCCGCGTTACTTATTACACAAATAACGGCATGTGGTACCTTACTTTATCCTGAGCGCCGTGGCCAAACGAATGGTCAAATTGACATTGGTGTAGCGGCATTAGACGCTATTGGACTGTTGTTTTTCTTTGTTCCTGGAGTCGTTGCGTTTGGCGTAGACTTTATTACAGGCGCAATCTATTTACCTGACGGCGGTATGGCAAGCTTAACCGAAGACGAATTAAATTCGATCAAAAACGGTCCGGATTCAATAGATGTAGAAAAATTTAAAACAGTGATGGCGCAACGCAACGACATCCCGCTGCCTAACGATGTTTATACCGATCAACTTAATGTCATGACGATGTCGTCAACCCAATCTCTAAAAACTGCAATGGGATTATCGACTGAACGAGTGGCATCCGCTTCTGTTTATTAATGATCATTGGGGCTAAAAGATGGGCTAGAGATCTAATCTTAGCCCAATTTTTTTATCACGAGGCAGAGGGCTGAATTAGCAGGCGTTATAAATGCTTTGTTGCATTGCGGTCATGTCTTGATCTTGGTGTAAGGTGATTATTTTTGCATTTGTCTTAACAATATTTTCCCAGATATTGTCCGCTATATCGATTGACTCTCCTTGTATCTGAATAATTAAATCCACTTTGTTTCTTTGTACCAGTGCGGCAATTTCGCTAGGCGAGAAAACTGTCGCTCCGTTTACCACAGTTCGATTGTTCCATGGTTCATCATCGATGAATGCGGTAATTTCTATGGGCTTTCCTGAGTGTTTATTGTTGTCGAGTAATGACTTGGATAATGAAAAACATAAGTAATCGATACCAATAAAAATAACTTTTTTGGCGACGGGGCTGCGTTTAAATAATGGTCTAAATAGACGTGTAAGATAGCAAGCCATACAAACAATTAGGCCATTTTCATGTAGCGTTGTTTTGGTCTGCCACCCGTTTTATAGTCTAGCGTCATACAAACCTGACCTTGTGCTTCTAAATACTCAAGGTATCGCCTAGCGGTTATACGGCTAAGATTAACGGCCTCGCCGATGTCTTTTGCTGTGAAAGAAGTGTCATCCAGCGTAGTAATATATTGGGTTAGTTTCTCCAGCGTATGTTCATCGATACCTTTTGGGGTTTTTCTGCTGTTGTCTATAGCCGCATTTTTTCTAAACAGTGCATCGATGTCTTGCTGATCAATTTTATCGTTTTGGGTCAGTCGTTTTCTAAAGTCTAAATAATCATTAAGTGCTTGAAGCACGCGAGACATTCGAATTGGTTTGACAAGGTAATCCATTACGCCAAGTTGAATGACTTTTTCGATAGTGGCGGCTTCTCTTTCGGCTGTTGTCATAATGAAAGCGGCCTGAACACCATTATTTTTTAACGATTTTATGAGGTCAATGCCATTGCCGTCAGGCAGAGAAATATCGACCATAATCAATTCCGGTTCAAAGGCTTCTGCTTTCAGCTCTGCTTCAAGTAAGCTTTCGCAGGCGGCCACGACGTAAAAATCGGTGTGCTGGTTGATGGTACTTTCTAATACATAGCTAGCACGTAGATCATCTTCCACTATCATTACAGGAATGCGATTCATCTTGTTAGCGCTCGTTTTTCTAAGTAAATACTAAAAACAGTGGTATTAACCTCACTGCGTTCCCAATCAAGGCTGCCGTGATATTGATCAACGACTTTTTTAACCAAATATAGCCCAATGCCATGTTGCTCTATGTTGTGCTTACTACTGACGCCAAAATCTAAAATTCGATTTTCTAACTGCTGGTCAACGCCAGCGCCGCTGTCTTCGATTTGTATCATGATGTGAGCATTGCGGTCACTAATATACAGTTTTACAAAAGGTGGTGTAAGCTGCCTGTTTGTCCAAGCGGCTAGTAAGGCGTTGTCTATCAGATTTCCGACTAGAGTCACTAAGGCTTCATTGGTTTCCGGCGGATACCTGCCAAGCTGGCAGTCGCTTTCAATCAGCATTTCAACTTTCAAATCTTTGGCTTTATTATGTTTGGCAAAAATCAGCCCCGCAACAGCGCTGTTTTCGATGGTTTTAATGATCTGTCTTAACACGACTTGGTCACCGTCGCTTTCTTGCTGAAGGTATTCTATCGCGTCTGCATAATGTTCCGCTTGTAACATGCCAGACAAAACATTCAAGCGATTGGCGTATTCGTGTGTTTTTTCACGCAATAAATCTGCATAATTTTTTGTTGCGATGAGTTCTTGCTCGAGTGATTTCTCTCCATGATCAGGGAAAAATACAATCACATAACCGACTTCGCCTTTTTTAACTTTTATAGGGTACAAGGTAGCAATGAATTCTAATTTTCCTAGATTGAAACGGTTTTGTGTAATTTGCCCTTTGGCTTCTAGTGCAAAATGAGAAAGGCTTTGGGATTGCTCTCTCAGCGGCTTCCTAATCACCTGTGATGGGCTAAGCACGTTCATGGTTAGCCATTCAATTGCCATGCTGTTAATCGCGGTGATGTTCTGCTCATGATCAATGGCGACAATACCGTCGCGAATGCTATCTAAAATCAATTCGTGTTCTTTGAACCTTTGTACAATTTCTTCCGGTTCCAGTGACAAAAATGTGCGTTTTAATTTAGCGATAAGAACGATGGCAATAATGACACCGAGTAGGTAAACAAAGATGACCAATAAACCGGCTTCGCGTAAGTGCTGATGAATTAATTCGCTGGTGGTTTGTGATAAATAGCCCACACTGACTGCGCCAATAATGCCACTCTCATCTCTGATTGGCGCAAAATTACGAATGGCTTCACCTAACGAGCCTTTGGCTACGCTGGTTAAAACGCGTCCTTCTTCTAGCACTGGGTAAATGTCGTCACCAATAAATACTTGCCCTACCAACGACTCAGTAGGGTGACTGAGTCGAACCGCTTTCTTATTGACGACCACAATATAAGACGCGTCGATTTGGCTGCGTAGGCTTTCGATATGATCTTGTAATGAAGTTGGCTGACCGAGGTTACTCGCTTTTACCGCTAGAATAACGTTGTCGTCATGGGCAACCACACGGGCCAGTTCTAATCCACGTTTACTGATGCCGTCTAAATAGGCATTTTGTAAGGAATAGCCAAATAGCAGTGCAATGGCAACAACTATAATGGTAATAGTCGAAATGGTGATTAAGGCGAGGTAAGACTTGAGTGTCATTTGCGCTTCATTACTAATGAAAAAATAAGAAAAGCAATGATACAGCATACACTTGAAGGGCTAAAGAAAGGGAGCCGCCGCGGTGGACTTTTCCCTATTCTTTGAACAGTAATTGAAGGCTTGATTTAAGCGATAGCTTGAACCACGAGTGTTGCAAGGATCAGCATGAAAGCGCCGCCAATTCGAGAAGATATTTGTGCAAATGGCATCAACTCCATGCGTTTACTTGCCGCAAGAACCGCCACGTCACCTGTACCACCCATGTTTGCCATGCAAAGACCGCCAGTGATGGCCGCTTCGATAGGGTAGAAGCCCATTAACCAACCAATTAAGCCCGCGCCAAACACGGCGCCTAGTACCGTGGTTAATACCAGCAAAAAGTACATAGGAGAAAGAGCCGCTAGAATTTGGTTTAGATCCGTGTAAGCCACACCGATACCAACCAAAAGGGCTGGTGTTAAGTTGCCAACCACAAATTTGTACCAAGAGTGCGCCGCTTGTTCTAACGCTTTTGGCATAATGCCAGACACCTTGATAATCGCAATAGACAGAATCATCAATGCATAGGTGTGCATGCTGATGTAGCTAGACAGTAAAGTGCCAATGAAATACATACTGACGGCTAGCAAAGCACCAATGCCTAATATTGTTACATTTAGCGGTGATGTATTTTGGTCTTCGTGCTCGATTGATTTTTGACCGCGAATAAGCTGGCCATTACCAGTAAGGCTTGGGGCAATTTGTCCTAGTTTGTTTAACAACCCAGCGATTATGATGGCGATCGCATTACCAATGGCCAATGCTGGCACCATTTGAGACATCAACGTTTCAGAGCTCATCCCCGTTTTTCCTGACATGATCTCAACCAAAGGCACAGCACCAGCGCCCATACCTCCACCCATGATAGGCAGAGCAATTAACATCACGGAATCGTAAAAATCTTTACTCACTAGCATGCCAACCAAACCTGTGAGGATGCAGGCAAAGAAAGCCGACCCCAGAATAACGGGAATGTATTTCAGCGCCGCTTTTTTCAGGGTTTGTGTGTCCATACCGAAGATAGAACCGGTTACAAGACTGGCCACATAAAAAGCCAAAAAGCCGCCGCTTTTCATAAAGGTGGTAATGTTTTGCTCAGCGCTGGAAGGGAAAATATTGCTATGGAATAAGTAAGCAGAACCAAAAATAACCACGATGGCACCACCACCAAAAAACTGATTGATTATCGGTGTTCTGTCGCCAATGTAATTTAGGATGAAGCCAGAGATGACCATGATTCCTAAAGCACCAATCATTCCACTGGGCATCTTGTCTGCAACAGTGGCTAATAAAATGGTGATAGCAGCAATGGCTAGTATGATTTTACTAGTGCGTTGATCTTGCACTGTCATGGCGTCATTAATGATCATCTAAGACTCTCTTTTTTTGTTTGTTTTGATTTGCGCCGCAGTCTACCAACCTTCGTTCTAAGCGGAAGTTACTTTTCCTTTAATGAAACTAAAAAGCAGTTTAGAAACTTTTGTAACGCAAATTTTGGCCGTGTTTTACACAAAGGTATGACTTTATTGTCATGATCAGCCTTACAAAGCCTGAGGAGATTCTGTTGTGTAACAACATGAAGACATCAGTGTAGAGTGTAAAAGTGAGTGTTTTACGTGAGGTATTTAATTAGAAATGGAGCGTCTTGAAAGGCTGAATTAATTAGCTTCAGGATATTTGTACAGGGTTTGTGCTGAATAAGTAACCATCAAAATTGGGGTCTTGATGTTCCGACAGCAACATTAATGTATCTTTAACATTTTCCAGATGGCGCCACATTGCCATGCGTGCGATATCAGGTTTTTTCTGCTGTATGGCGAGAAGAATGTTCTCATGGTCAATAAGCCACTTTTTTCGGTAAGCTTGGTCTGTTATGTGAGAATGAAGTTGTTTCCACATTGGGCTGTTTTCACGTCGTTCCCATAGGTTTTCAACCAAATCGACCAAGACACTATTTTGAGTCGCTTCCGCAATCGCGAGATGGAATAGTTTATCGGCGGCATGATCGTTATCGAGTACTTCAATGTTTTTCTTTTCAAGCTCTAATGCATCACGCATTTTAATGATGTCTTTCTTGGTGGCTTGAGTGGCGGCAAACTCAGCCACATGACTTTCAAGCAACTGCCTTGCTTGCATCATTTCAAAGGGACCAACATCGTCTTTGTCTAAGGTTTCCTCAAACCTATCAGTCGCTTTATTATCTTTAGGTTGCTTAATAAGATAAATTCCACTGCCTTTGCGAACTTCAACAAGCTCCATTAATTCCAACATAATTAAAGCTTCTCGAAGAACTGTTCGACTGACCCCTAAGCGATCGGCAATATCACGTTCAGGAGGCAAACGATCACCTACTTTATATTTACCCTGTCTAAGTTCTTCGTATAAATTAAGCCCCACCTCCTGGTATAGGCGCTTTGGTTTAACAAAATTGTTTATCATAGTTTTCTACTTTAATTTATGAATATTTTTTATCGGAAGCGCGTCTAGAAAATAGGGCAACTCCACATGCTATTTCATTAAGAGTTGCCCGATTAGTTTTATTTGTCTAATGCTTTTATCGCTTTGACATAAGGTGCAATGACTGGATCCTTTAATGCTTCTTTGTGCATTGGCTCTACAGCGTGAATGAAGGCATCTTTATTCACCTCAATAACTTCCACGCCCATCTTAACCGCTTTCTTTAATTCTTGCTCTGTGTATTCGCCCCAGATTTTTTTCATATAAGCTGTGGCATCTTTACCAGCAGCTAAAATCAAAGCTTTATTGCTATCAGATAATTTCTCCCATGTTTTAGTGCTAATCACTAATACATCAGGAATCATGGCATGGCCATCTTGGCTGTAGAATTTTGCAACCTCTCCATGGCGATACGTTGTTACGGCACCAATATTATTTTCAGCTCCATCAACGACTCGTTGTTGAAGGGCGGTATAGAGTTCGCCAAATGGTAGTGGCGTTGGAGACGCTCCCATGAGTTCCATCATTTTAATAGCGCTTGGGCTTGGTTGAACACGAATTTTCATGCCTTTTAAATCGGCTGGAGATCGAACAGGCTTCGTTGTGTAAAAATTACGCGAGCCAGCATCAAAGTAGGCGACACCAACAAATCCATATTTTTCAGAAGATCTTAAGATTTTTTGACCAACATCTTCGCTTTCTAGTGCCTTGTAGAAATGCTCACGATCTCTAAAAATATAAGGAATGTTGAACGCGCCATAAGCAGGATCGAATGACTCAAGTTCACTGGCGTTCGATTTGGCCATGTCTAATGCGCCAGTCTGTAGTAATTCCAAAGACTCTCTTTGGGTACCCAACTGACCATTTGGATAAACACGAACTTGTATTTCACCATCTGATTTTTCTTTTACTTCATTGGCAAAAAACTTTAATGCCTTATGAACAGGGGATTTAGTATCACCATTGTGACTAAGTTTTAGTGTTTGAGCATAACTTATGGATGAAGCACCCATTAAACTGCCTAAGAGTAACGCTGAGGCAAAACGTAACTTGGCATTTTTGATGTTTAGCATTTTGTAAATCTCCGTTTGATATTTTTATATTATTTTATCGTTTTCGGATAATCAAAGAACGCAATGTGCGTCATGATGATTTGGCATAATTGCACGCACATTTATTTTGGTCAACCAATTTGGCTTAATTAGTTGACCAAAATAAATGTTTGGTTCAATATGTTTCTGGTTGATGAGGGCTATTACAGGCTTTTTGTCCCTTTTGGAGGTAATGATGACGAAATTTATTCATGTGGTAGACCGCATATTATCTACTATTTGCGTCACTTTGATGGTGGCTCTTGTGTCATGTGTGGTTTGGCAGGTTTTTTCGCGCTATGTACTTGGCGCACCCAGTACCTCAACCGATGAAATGGCTCGTTTCCTATTCATTTGGGTTGGTTTATTAGGTGCAGCATTTACTCTTGGTAAGAAAAAACATTTGGCTATGGACTTTATGTTGCTAGTGCTAGAAGGGCGTAAAAAAGCCATTCTTCAAATAATAATTACACTAATTGGTTTGTTTTTTGCCATTGTGGTTATGGTTTTTGGCGGAGGCTCCTTGATGTTAAAAACTCTGAGTGTTGGTCAGCTTTCTCCCGTCTTAGGGCTGCAGATGGGCTGGGTTTATGCTGCGATTCCAATGAGTGGTGTGTGCATGATCTTATATTTATTGCGAGATCTTTTCGCTCCGACTCAAGTTTAAAGTGCTTTGAATATTAGAAAGTATCGCTTTTTAATTATTTTATTGAGTCATTCAAAAATTCTAATAATAAGGATAAAAATGTGGAATGGTTAGTTGCGCTTGTTCTGTTTGGTAGTTTTTTCACTATGTCGGTAATTGGTGTACCAATATCTTTTTCCATCGCGATTGCCTCTTTGTTATCGATTATGGTGTCTTTACCTTTTGATGCTTCGCTGTCTGTTGTTTCGCAAAAGCTTGCGTCAGGTATGGACAGCTTTACGTTATTGGCGATTCCTTTTTTTATTCTTGCTGGCAACATCATGAACCGGGGTGGGTTAGCGTTGAGGCTGATTGAGTTTTCCAAGCTTCTTGCTGGTCGCCTTCCTGGCTCTTTAGGGCATGTCAACGTGATTGCGAACATGCTTTTTGGTTCTATTTCTGGTTCAGCCGTTGCAGCGGCTGCTGCGGTAGGTGGCACCATGGCGCCATTGCAAAAAAAGAGCGGTTACGATCCTGTTTTTTCGACCGCGGTAAATATTACGTCGAGTCCCGCCGGTTTGTTGATTCCACCAAGCAATGCGCTGATTGTTTACTCTTTAATTTCCGGTGGTACTTCTATTAGTGCTTTGTTTCTAGGTGGTTATTTACCTGGATTGTTGATGGGCGCCTGCGTGATGTTGGCTGTTGCTGTTGTAGCGAAGAAGAAAAACTACCCAGTATCGGAAAGAGTGTCGCTGGGTGAAGCCGGCATAATAACCTTTAGAGCCTTGCCTAGTTTGGGACTCATCGTGGTTATTATGGGTGGCATTATTGGTGGCATATTTACGGCCACGGAAGCATCAGCCATTGCTGTTATTTATTCTTTGTTGCTGGCGTTGATATATCGAGAAGTGACGATTAAAGACATGCCCAACATTATTCTTGGTTCTGTCATGACGGCATCTATGATTATGCTGTTAATCGGTGCCTCTATGTCGATGGCGTGGGCGATGGCCAATGCAGATATTCCTTATGCGGTCAGTGATGCGTTGCTTGCTTTATCTGATAACCCCATCATTATTTTATTGATTATTAACTTAATACTGCTTGTCGTCGGTATCTTCATGGACATGACGCCAGCCTTATTAATATTTACCCCTATCTTTTTACCGATTGCATTAGAGCTTGGTATTGACCCTGTTCACTTCGGCATCATCATCACGTTTAACTTATGTATCGGTATTTGTACGCCTCCTGTCGGCAGCGCACTGTTTGTTGGCTGTTCTGTTAGTGGTGTAAAAATAGACCAAGTGATTAAACCATTGTTGCCTATTTTCGCTTTGCTTTTAGTGGCGTTGTTGGCGGTGACTTTCATTCCAGAAATCAGCTTATTTTTACCCTCTATTTTGCTTGGGTACTAGTTTAAGCGCTTGCAGATTTTAACGATATTTGGAGATATATAATTATGAAGCCTATTAATAATTGGAAGCTTCTCGGCGTCAATAACAACCGTGTTGATGTGTCCATTTTAGACGGTAAGAATAATGAATGTCATGTTTTGTATTTTTTTATTTTAGAGTCGAATGTGATCCGAGTTTTGCTTAAAAAAAATAATACGCTACAGCTTGAGAGCAGCTGGTGTGTTTCTCCTAACGACAGTGAAACAGGTTGGGAAGGGCGAGACCGAATGAGTACCGAAGGGTTTACTTGTCCGGATTTTAATATGGAAGAGCAAGATGACCAACTAAGCATTGCCACCGGGTCACTTCGAGTCACCTTGTCAAAGCCATTGAAGCTCACATGGGAATTCGCGGATGACTCAGGTGAGTGGCACTATCTCGCTTCAGACCGTCACAGCGGTGCCTATATGTTAGGCGTTCAAAGCAATGACATTCACCATTATATGGCGCGTGATTTGTCTGAAAAATATTACGGTCTAGGTGAAAAAGCTGGCGACCTTAATCGTCACGGTTCCCGTTATCAGATGAAAAACATCGATGCGATGGGCTACGATGCAAAAAACACAGATCCACTGTACAAGCATATTCCTTTTTACATCACAAAAACGGAGCAAGCGAGCTTCGGGATTTTCTACGATAACCTATCAACCAGTTGGTTTGACTTAGGTAATGAACTAGACAATTACCACGGCTATTACCGCAGCTATCACGCGGAAGAAGGTGATCTAGATTTCTACTTTATGTATGGTCAAAAAGTAATTGATGTCACTAAGACCTATGTAAACTTAACGGGCCGCACTATTTTTGGGCCAAAATGGAGTCTTGGTTACAGTGGATCTACCATGCTATATACAGACGCCGACAATGCCCAAGAGCAGTTGGGGGACTTTATTAAGCATTGCGACAATCACAGCATGCCTTGCGATTCTTTCCAGCTTTCGTCTGGTTATACCTCGATTGGTAATAAGCGTTATGTTTTCAACTGGAACACCAGTAAGGTGCCAGACCCTCTGAGACTCAGCGCAGACTTTCATCAAGCGGGTCTTAAATTAGCAGCGAACATCAAACCTTGTTTACTGCAAGATCACCCACGATTTGACGAAGTCGCTTCGCAAAATTTGTTTATTCAAGATTCGGAAGAAGACGCACCAGAATCTTCTCAGTTTTGGGATGATTCTGGCTCGCACTTGGATTTCACAAACCCGAATACGGTTCAATGGTGGAAAAAGAATGTTACCGAGCAATTGCTTGCAAAAGGCATTGATTCTACTTGGAATGACAACAACGAATACGAAGTGTGGGACAGCAATGCTCGATGTGCTGGCTTTGGTAAGCCGACACCGATCAAGCTCATTCGTCCATTACAACCCTTGTTAATGATGCGCGCTTCTTATGAAGCACAAACGGAATTCGCGCCTAACTTACGACCATATTTGATCTCTCGTTCAGGTTGCCCAGGCATGCAGCGTTATGTGCAAACATGGAGCGGCGATAACCGTACCAATTGGCAAACTTTGCGTTATAACACGCGCATGGGTGTTGGGATGAGCCTTTCAGGATTGTATAACCTTGGTCATGATATAGGTGGATTTTCGGGGGATCGTCCTGATCCAGAGTTATTCGTTCGTTGGGTTCAAAATGGCGCAATGCATCCTCGTTTTACTATCCATTCTTGGAACGACGACCGCACGGTAAACGAGCCTTGGATGTATCCAGAAGTTACCCCAATTATTCGAGACACAATGGTATTACGATACCGTTTAATGCCGTACTTATATGATTTGTTGTGGCAAGCGCATAAACATCATGAACCTATGATTCGTCCAACTTTCCTAGATCACGAAGAAGATAATCGTACTTACGAAGAGTGCGATGACTTCTTGTTAGGTAAAGACTTATTGGTAGCGTCTGTTGTAGAGCAAGGTCAGCGAACTCGTCCCGTATATTTGCCCGATAATGGCGATGGTTGGTACGACTTCCACCGTAAAACTTGGTATGCCGGAGGACAAAACATCATCTTACCAGCATCATTGGAAGAGATTCCTTTGCTTGCTCGTGCCGGCAGCGTGATCACCACGAGTAACCGTATTGCACATGTTGATGCGGAAAAAGAAACTCAGCGTCAATTTCTTGTTTTCCCATTCAAAGGGTCAGGGCAGCGTGATTTGTCCGTGTTTGATGATGATGGGCTTTCAACGGGCTATTTGGACGGCAAGTATCTATTGCTGAACATGATGTTGAAATCGGATCTTGAACGAATTGACCTCAATATTTCACGTGAGGGTGAATGGCAGCCCGCTTACAAAGAGATGTGCTTTGTCTTGCCAGAAAGCGAATTGCGTCCTTTCTATGTCAATGGTAAGCGAGTAGAGCGTTCCCAAACCGTCGTTCTTAGCAGCCTTATATAAGCCGAGGAAATGACATGAAAAACTTTATGACAGAAGATTTTTTACTGACTACGGAAACGGCTAAGCGCTTGTACCATGAGTACGCGGCTGATCAGCCAATTTATGACTACCATTGCCATTTGAATCCTCAAGAGATCGCAGAAAATCGTCGTTTTAGCGACCTTGGCGAAATTTGGCTTGAAGGCGATCACTATAAATGGCGAGCTATGCGTGCCGCAGGCATTGAAGAGCGTTTTATTACGGGCGATGCGAGCTTCAAAGAAAAATACCAAGCGTGGTCGAAAACCGTGCCTCAGTGTATTGGCAACCCAATTTACCATTGGACGCATTTAGAATTACGTCGTCCTTTTGGTATCAAGGATGTGTTGTTTTCATCTAAAACCGCCGATACCATTTGGGAGCAATGCAATGAGATGTTGCAGCAACCTGAGTTTTCGGCGCGCGGCATCATGCAGCAAATGAATGTGAAAATGGTCGGTACCACAGACGATCCTGCCGACGATCTTACGCATCATAAATTTATTGCCAATGACGCAACGTTTGATATAGACGTTACGCCAAGCTGGCGTCCTGATCGTGCTTTTAAAATCGATCATACTGGCTTCAAAGATTACCTGAATAAACTTGGTAAAGCGGCAGATAAAAACATTGTGCGCTTCAGTGATTTGATTGATGCCTTGGATCAACGTCTTGAAGTATTCGATGCTCATGGCTGTCGCAGTGCCGATCACGGCATTGAAATCATGCGTTTTGCTAGCGAACCAAGCGAAGCAGAATTGGATGCTGTTTTATCCAAACGGATTAATGGGCAACCTTTAACAGAGCTTGAAGTTGCGCAGTTTTCCAGCGCGATTCAAGTGTGGTTAGGCAAACAATACGCCAAAAAAGGTTGGGTAATGCAGCTGCACATTGGCGCGCGGCGCAATAACTCATCAAGAATGTTTAAGCTGATTGGTGGCGATTCTGGATTTGACTCCATGGATGATCGTGCGTTTGCAGAACCTTTGTCTGGTTTCTTAAATGCCTTGGACCAAAGTGATGAGCTACCGAAAACCATCCTTTATTGCTTAAACCCAATTCACAATGAAATGTTGGCCACCATGGCAGGCAACTTCCAAGGCGGTGGCGTGGCAGGCAAGGTGCAATTTGGTTCTGGTTGGTGGTTCAACGATCAGCTCGATGGCATGCAAAGACAGCTTACTAGCGTGGCACAAATGGGCTTACTCAGCCAATTTGTCGGCATGCTAACTGACTCACGTAGCTTCTTGTCTTACACCCGTCATGAATACTTCCGTCGATTGCTGTGCGAGATGATAGGTGGTTGGGTGGAGCGTGGCGAAGCACCTGCGGACATGGTGTTACTAGGCGATATGGTGAAAGGAGTTTGTGCGGAAAACGCCAAGACGTATTTTGGTTTTTAGGGCGCTAGTTTTCAGAACTAATGTAGAAAAACACAGCTCACCATTTTCGTCCTAAAGACGTAAGGAATCATCATGATTACGATAAAAACAACAAGTACCTCATACGTTCCAGACAAGGTGAATGTTGGCATTGTTCACATTGGATTAGGTGCCTTTCATCGAGCGCATCAAGCCGTCTACATAGAAAAGAATCTCAACCGAAACCAAGGTGGTGATTGGGGAATTTGCGCAGTCAATATTCGCTCAAACGTGCAATTGGTCGATCAGCTAAAAGCCAACGATTGTCGCTATCACATTGCCGAATACCAAGACAGTCAGCATGTTGAATTACGTGAGATCAATGCGATTCGTGACGCCTTGTTTGCTGGTTTTGACAAAGAACCTTTGTTTGAAAAACTGGTGTCGTCACAGACAAAAATAGTGACCTTAACCGTTACCGAAAAAGGCTATTACTTAACGCCTACTGAAAAAACATTGCGTCAAGATGACCCTAGTATCCAGCACGACATCCAGAACCCAACGGCGCCTAAAACCGCGCCGGGGATATTGGTGGAAGCCTTGTATCGCAGAAGAAATTTGAACCTTCCGCCGTTTACTATCTTGTCCTGTGACAATATGCCAAATAACGGCCGATTAACGCGCCAAGCGGTGTGTGAGTTGGCAGCGCATCGTTCAGCAGCGTTTGCTCAGTGGGTTCAAGACAATGTTGCATTTCCCAGTTCTATGGTGGATAGAATTGTGCCGGCCATGTCGGATGCATCACGTGAACGCCTCAAGACAGAGCTTAATTGTGACGATCAAAATGCCGTGATGTGTGAAGCCTTTAGCCAATGGGTCGTGGAAGATAACTTCGCTCAAGGCCGCCCAGATTGGGAGCATGACGGCGTGCAAATGGTCAAAGACGTTCACCCATTTGAAACCATGAAGTTGCGTTTGCTAAACGGCAGCCATTCCTTGCTCGCTTACGTTGGTTTGGCGGCCAAATACAAAACCGTGGCACAAGCCGTCGCGAATGAAAAGTTTGTCGGCTTGATTCGTCATTATATGAGTGTTGACGCTGCACCCACTTTGAATATGCCAGAAGATGTGCAAGTTCAAACCTACATCGAAACCTTAATCAGCCGATTTTCTAACGACAGTTTGCAGCATCAGTTGTCTCAAATTGCGATGGACGGATCGCAAAAAATCCCTCAGCGCTGGTTAAGCGGCGCTGAAGAGTACTTGGTGAAAAGTACTCAACCAGGCGAGCTTACCTCGACAGCACTTGGCGTTGCTGCATGGCTTTTTTATGTACGAGGTGAAGACCTTGAAGGGAATCAACATGCCGTGGATGACCCAATGGCTCAGACATTGAGTGAGCTTCATACACGCTGTCGAGATTCAGAAACTTTGGTTCGTGAAGCTTTAAAGTTAAACGATATTTTTTCTACAAAACTCAGCCAAAATGAGATGTTTTCTCAAGCAGTGCTGAATGCGTATCAAACAATTATTTCAAGCGGTGTTGCAGAATGCTTGTCATTCAATAACAGTGAGACTGCGGATTTCGGAGGATAAGATGGAACATACTTGGCGTTGGTTTGGACCAAATGATGAAACAACGTTGACGGATATCCGTCAAACGGGTGCGACTGGTGTTGTGACGGCTTTACATGAGATTCCTAATGGTGAAGTGTGGCCAATAGAGGCCATTAAAGTTCGCAAAGCCATGATAGAAGCGCACACACTTCGTTGGTCTGTGGTCGAAAGTGTGCCGGTGCACGAAGACATCAAAAAGCGCACTGGCAATTACCTTGAATACATTGAAAACTACAAACAGACGCTGTTGAATCTGTCTGAATGTGGCATTGATACCGTGTGCTACAACTTCATGCCCGTTCTTGATTGGACTCGTACTGATCTTGCGTATGAGTTGCCAGATGGATCACGCGCTTTACGCTTTGACCAAACGGCTTTTGCTGCCTTTGAATTGTACATCCTAGAACGAAAAGGTGCAGAAACTGAATACAATGATGGAGAAAAAGCCGCGGCAAAAACCTTCCTCGATCACTTGAAAGAAGAAGACAAAAACCGTCTGGTTGCCAATATTATTGCAGGTTTGCCGGGCGCAGAAGAAAGCTACACGCTAGAGCAATTTCGATCCAAGTTGGCTGAGTACGATCACATTGATAAAGGCACACTGCGTAACCATTTAAAACTTTTCTTAGAAGCCGTTGTTCCAGCTGCAGAACAAGGTGGACTAAAATTAGCGATTCATCCAGATGATCCACCGCGTCCAATTCTTGGTTTGCCGCGGGTGGTTTCGGTCAAAGACGATGTGGAATGGTTGCTAGCATCTGTACCAAGCGATGTGAATGGTCTGACATTGTGTACTGGGTCTTACGGCGTACGTGCAGACAATGATCTGGTGGATATGATCAAGCAGTTTGGCTCGCGTATCTATTTTACACATTTGCGCTCGACGAAAAGAGAAGAGGTTGCAGGCAGTTTTCACGAAGCATCTCATCTAGGCGGTGACGTAGATATGATAGGAGTGGTTCGGGCGCTTCTAATAGAAGAAAAGAAGCGTGACGACAACCTTTCTAATGGTGGTACAGGACCAGGTCTGATTCCAATGCGACCGGATCACGGACATCAAATATTAAATGACTTGGATAAAAACACACAACCAGGTTATTCAAAACTAGGTCGAATGAAAGGCTTAGCAGAAGTACGTGGCTTAGAACTTGGCTTAAAAAGCACACTTTAACCTAGTCGTTTTTCTAGCTTAAATACAAAAATACCTTCTGTCCTTTATTAGGACAGAAGGTATTTTTCACCCTGATTTTATTCAGAGCACATAATTAAATTGCCGCTATTTATAAATGATAAAAGCGGCGAAAGGTAGCCAAATATGAATTGATCTGAGTGGGTGATCTAATGGATACAGTGTTGTAGCTGGTAAGATTGAATCCATTCTGTCAATTTGTCAGCTGGCATAGGTTTGGCAATGTAATAGCCTTGACCTCGTAGACAGCCTATATCAATAAGCGCTTGCTCGTGTTCCAGCGATTCAACGCCTTCTGCAATTAGGTTGTACTTAAATGCTTTGCTTAACTCGACAATACATACAACGATTGATCGATCTTCTTGGTTAGATAAAATATTTTGCACAAAACCCCGATCAATTTTTAAGGTATTTAATGGCAGTTGCTTTAAATAGCTAAGTGAAGCATAACCTGTTCCAAAATCATCAAGTGCGATTTGAACGCCTAATTTACAGCAGGCATTTACAACGTCAACTGCGTTGTGGATATCAGACATTGAAACCGTCTCTAATACTTCAAGTTCCAATGATTTGGGATTGATATTGGGGGAGTTCTGTAATTGTTTCTCTAGGCGCCTAGCGAATCCTTTACTGAGTAGGTGAGCCGGGGCTATGTTGACACTGATGACTAAATCTTTGTTTTGCCATATGGTGTGCTGGCGCAGAGCTTCTTGTAATACCCATTCCCCAATTAATACTCCTGTGGTTGGATGCTCTAACGCTTCACTAAATTGACCTGGGTAAAGGAATCCCATTGTTGGATGATTCCAGCGAATAAGTGCCTCAACTCCGATCATAGTATGATGCACCATATCTACCTGAGGTTGATAATGGAGTTCAAATTCACGGAGAGCAATGCCTCGTTCAGCGGCTTGGAGCATGGATCTTCGTGTGAATTGGCGATGTTCTTCTTCAGGGTCAAAAAACAGAATATTATTGTGTCCCATACTCTTAGCTTGATACATGGTTTGATCGGCTCGGCGTAAAATGGTGTCTGCGTCTAAACTATCATTTGAAACCAACGTGACCCCAATGCTTGCAGATACTTGAACTTGACATTCAAAATCTATCAATTCAATTGGGGTGTTTACCAAACAGATCAGTCGATTGAGAAAACCATCGCATTCTTTTTGACTGGTGACATCTCGTAATAATAAGACAAACTCATCACCACCGATTCTAGCAAGTGTGTCGTTTTTACGAATAATTTGTTTAAGTCGGTTTGCAATGGTCACCAGTACATAATCACCTGAATCGTGGCCATAATTATCATTAACAGGTTTAAAGTCATCTAAATCAAGAAATGCAACAGCGGCTGAATCTCTATTGATAATAATATGCTGCAAATTTTCTAGTAGCAAAGTGCGGCTGGCTAATCCTGTTAAATTGTCGTAATGCGCCATATCATAGAGTTTTTTTTCTAACTCAGTTTTATGAATGGAACTAATAATAGCGCGAATGAGTTGTGGGCTTTGTAGCTGGCTTTTGAGTAAATAGTCGCTAGCACCAAGTCGCATGGCTTCAGCAGCGACTTCTTCGTCTCCTAACCCCGTCACCATAATCACTGCGCAAGGGTTTTTCATAGCCGTGCGTATTGTGCTCAAAAGCGTGAGCCCAGAACTAAGCCCCAATCGATAGTCTACAATGACGCAATCGTAATCGTCGTTGTTTAAAAATATCATCGAGTCTTCCACAGAAGAGGCTTCCGAAATGTCGGTATCTATATCAGATTTAGACAGCATTCTGCGCAGACGTTCGCGATCAACATCGTCATCGTCAACGATGAGTAACTTTAAGGCATGAATTACTTCGGCTTCTAATACTTCCATAATACCTCCGAGCTTAACTATTTGGCTCAATTGCATTTCTATAGGCGTTCATTAATACAGCTAATTTTGCAAACTGAGGTCCTACCGCTGATTTGACCATATAGCCAGCAACATTACTGTCATAAGCTCGTGAACGATCATTGTCATCATTTGACGTTGTAAGAATAAAAATAACCGTATCTTGTAGCTTTGAATCATCACGTACATACTCTAAAAATTCAAAGCCATTCATGACCGGCATGTTTAAATCTAACAAGACCAAGTAGGGCGAGGTTAACGTTCTGTTTGGGTGCTTGTTTTCGAGTATTTCAATGGCTATTTTGCCGTGTTCTGCGTAAACAAGATCTATATCCGGTGCCACTTTTTTTAGGCTGCGAGTAATGGATTCCGCGGCGACATCGTCATCTTCCACGATGAGAACGCTTAACTTTTTAATCATGCGTATCTTTCCTTAAAAATCGAGGCCACCAAACATGAAATGTCACCCCTCGTTGATGAGCATTTGATTCAATACTGATGCGTCCGCCATGCGTTTCGACTAAACGACGGCTGACAGACAAACCAATCCCCGTACCGCTGCGCTCATTGGACGTCACCGTTTGGAATAAACGAAAAATACGTGCAAATGCGGCTTCAGGAATGCCGGGGCCATCATCACAAATAGTAAAGTGGCAAAGGTTGTTTTCTGCCACACAGCCAATCGCTATTGAGCCAGTGCTTTTATCATGATGCTTAATGGCATTGCTGATGAGATTACGCATGACCGTTTCTAGAGGTGTCCATACCGATGTGAAGCGCTCTAACTGGATGTCTCGCGTTACGGTGATGCCATGCGGAACTTCTAATAATTCAAAGATATTATCGAATAGCACATTTACCTTAATGTTCTGCGTATTGGATTCTATTTTTCCCGCTCGCGCATAGGTCAATAGATTGTCGATGAGCTTTTCCATCCGTTGAATACGAACATCAATTCGATCAATGTTGTGCATAACCTGTGGTAGTGTTTCAGAATCAAGATCCTCCTTAACCCATTCTAATAAATCAGCAATCCCCCGTAATGGCGAGCGTAAATCATGAGACGCAACATAGGTAAACTCTTCTAAATTAGTATTGGTTTCACGTAATTCCTGTTCCATGCGTTTACGTTGGGTAATGTCCAATAAAGAAACAAGCACCAATTCATTATTTTCCTCATCTTCAAAAGGGCTTAGCCCTATTTCCACCGGAAACTCCCGACCGTCCTTATGTAAGGCGGTAAGGTCTCGGCCTACACCCATCATTCTAGGTGTTGGACTTTGGTGAAAAGAATGGCGTAAATGATCATGATGCTTGCGATACCGTTCAGGTAAAAGCATCTCCATTGGTTGATTTATCAATTCTTCTGAAGTGAAACCGAAAGACTCACAAAGCACATCATTTGTTAAGCGAATAAGACCGTCTGTATCGATCACTAATACGCCATGAGGGGCATTTTGTATGGAACGCTGGAACATGTTGTTAGCACGTTGCCTTGTTGTTAGGTCGATCAAAGTTGCTAACACAAAGGTTTTTTCATCTTGCTGTATTGGGTTTAAGCCAATTTCTATAGGAATATGTCCGCCATCTTTCTTACGAGCGTAAAGCGCTTGACCCACTCCCATTTGGCGCTTACGAGGCTGAGTAAAATATTGCATCATGAGTTTTTTGTGATTGGCTTGAAACGCTAAGGGGAGCAAAGCGTCAATATCTGACCCAAGAAGTTCTTTTGGTGAATAGCCCAATATGTCAGAAAGTGTGTCATTGACGAATAGAATTTGTGCTTCAGTATTAACGACCATGGCACCCATCGGCAGACAGGATACCAATTGTTGTAAAAAGATGTCTGTTGCCAACATCTTGTCATTTATCGAGGTGGTATTATCGGCTTCTTTATGACTCATCATGTGTCCTATTTACAAATAAATCACTCTATCTATATATGTATAGACTAGGAATTAAGAGATAGCAATTGACCAATCGGTTAATCTTTACAAAAGTATTCATTACAATACGATGGCGTGAATAATATGAGGGTTAATAATACGAGGGTTAATAATGCGAGGATAAAGAATATGGTTGTAAAAGCCTTCTGTCGTTCTAATCGAATAAGAAGGCTTCTTGGTTATTTACTTAGGGTTGCGCTTAATCGAAAGCCACTCTATCCGTTTTAAGCAAAGCCGCGCTGCTGGCGTTAACCAATTTGTCGTTTTTCCTTTCGATAAAGAAGACTGCTAGGTTTTCATTTTTAGCGATTTTTTCACCTTTCACAGCTCCAAGGCACAACATGGCTGTTGCCCACGCATCACTGATTCTTGGGTCGGTGCCAAGCACAGACGCTGACACAAGATCGTGAGTAATGGGTTTGCCAGTGCTTGGGTTGATGATGTGAGAATACTCTACGCCATTGTCATCAAAATAGCGGTTATACGTGCCGGATGTGTCCAGCGTCACGCCACTACCGTCGACAACCGTCATGACTTGATAGACTTTTGGCGCACCGTCAGCGGAAGGAATGGGATTTTGAATAGCCACTCGCCATTTTTTGTCATCGGGTTTGTGGCCCTTGATCTTCATATCGCCACCAAATTGCACCATATAGTTATCGTAGCCTTTGGCCTCCAACACATCGCTTAACTTGCTAATGGTATAGCCTTCGCCCATAGAGGAAAAATCAAGCTGTAAAAAAGGGCGAGTTTTACGCACTCGCAAATTTTCTTCGTCAATCTCTATTTTATCGATTCCAAGCTCTGATTTAAGCGCGGTGAGTTCTTCCGATGTTGGCACATGAAGTTTGTCGGTTTTAAAACCCCACAAATCGAACAAGGGTCCAATCGTCGGATCGTAACAACCTTCTGATTTTGCATGTATGTCTTGGGCGATTTTAACCAGATCGACAAAGTCTTGAGAGGTGGGTTGCCAAGCAACAGAAAGGCTACGGTTAAACTCGGAGATGAAGGAATCAGGGCGATAAGTGGAAAGCTCTTTATCAATCTGTGTAAGCGTATCGTTAAACGCCGTTTGTATTTCTGTCACCGGAACGGCATCTTCAGACCAAAAACTGATTTGATACGTGGTGCCTTGGGCATAACCTTCGAGGCTTTCAAGTTTGGGTGGTTCACTGCAACCCACTAAAAATGTCGTCATCAGAAGGGCACCAAAGCCTGCAACCTTGTTTGCTTTAACATCGGATTTTATGGAGGTAGACATATAATTTAAGCCTTGTTGATATCAAATCAAACAAGTTTACCAGCCGTTTCAGATCAACTCTATCGAACCGTTTATCATCCACACTAATGTGCATTTTGCAGTGTAGAGTCAGTTAATGAATAATCGCAAGCCGAGTGATGTCATCAGCAAGCCTGTCACCCGTTCAATCCATATTTTAAAGACCTGTACTTTCTTTTGGACTTTGGCAGATGTGAGCAAGCAAGCCACTAAGGCAAACCAAACAAAATGTACGATGGCTATATAAGCACCGTAGCTAAGCTCCATTAGCAACGTTGAATCGGTTGAAATGACTTGGCTAAACAAGGACACGATAAACAACATGGTTTTTGGGTTGAGTGCGTTACAAGCAAACCCAAACCAAAAAGCTGAGCTGTTTCTGGTCGGTTTGTTGTGACGTGAG
>Ga0163215_101043_pt1 | contig 22989 bp, 18 predicted proteins | sample SynspAceP_FD_185934 | JGI IMG/M metagenome (GOLD analysis project Ga0163215, IMG submission 185934) | Saline lake microbial communities from Ace Lake in Antarctica - Synechococcus sp. Ace-P (Hybrid Assembly) | ecosystem: Environmental > Aquatic > Non-marine Saline and Alkaline > Saline | place...
ACTTTTTCGTTTTCGACTTCTGCTGTTTTAGACCACTCATGGGCACACTCTGGGCAAACATAATTAAGTCCGTCTTCGTAGGTATATTCAGACTGACAAGCAGGACAATGGGGTAGTTCGCTCATTGAGCATCCTTTACACAAGGTATCAGCGGTTTAAACGCTAATAGATAAAATGGGAGCGTAATTATCCTTACTTTTTGTATGGATTACCAGCCTAGATATGCAACTACGCACTTTGGCGCAAATAACTCGCCGTTGCTGGTGCCATCCCAAAATCACTGTGACTTGAGTCACCCAGTAAAGAACTAATGACTGATAGTAATGAAAAGTGATGAATAGCATGGCTAGAAACAAACAGTAGTTCTCTACCTAAGGTGGAGCTTGTGGTACTACTTTTGCTCTCAGTCAGGGACGTTTCACATACTATTTTCAAGCGCATACTCAGGTCTAGCGAGCTGACATCAACCAACCATGCTTTGATTTCTAACCAAGCAATGATGGCGCTTTTGGGGCATAACGCGACGTTTGACTCTCTATGGCGGTAATTATAATCAATCATTTTAGCCTCTAAACCCTGTTTCAAAGCAATGTAATGATCAAGAATATGACGCATATGTGCACCAGAACTACCGGTAAAATGGGGTCGAAGAACATGCTGGTAACGCTCGACGGAGATGTTGCTTAAAAACTCAATGGCTTGTTTAACGGTCTGCAACTGACTCTCAATCTCTATTTCATTATTGTCCATGTGCTTCCTATTTTTATCAGGGTCACCCCAGTCAGTTAGGTGTTATACCCTTGCGTATCATCCCCCTACTTTATTGACCTAACACTGCCACTTAATATTTCACAATAAAAACTATTTATTCCATTGAGTATTAATAAGCTTGTTTAGCCTAAATTAACTTATCGGTATCAAAGCCGGCCGTTAGCGTTTGCTGTAATGTGTAAGGTCGACGGTTGCGGCATATGCACTAGTATTCAAAGGTAATAACACTTAAGCAATTTATTCCACCGCAAGGTGCCCCGTTTTGACCAAAATGATCGTTTCTTGCTCTTCAACAAAAGGTTGATGCTGGCTTAAATGGGGGCTGCGTATCCAGCTTAGTGCCGGATAGCGACCATGCTCATCACAAAATTCGCCTTGCAGTACAAATATTTCCTCTCCGCCCCAGTGCCGATGTGGATTAAATTGAGTGTGACTGCGCCATTTAACCAAGGCGGTATTTTGTGCTTCAAAAGTATGTAGTGGCATTACTTGTAAACCCGCTACCATGCCTTGTAACCAAGGTTGTTGCTGAGTATTAATCACTAACTGGGTAGTATCTAGTGGGTCAAAATAACAAAGTTTGACAAACAAGGTGCAGCCCTCTTTAGAAAAAGGCGCGTGTGAACTACCTGCTGGATTACGTAAATACGTACCGGCTGGATAATCGCCATTTTCATCAGAAAATATGCCATCGAGGACAAATATTTCCTCACCATGGGGATGATGATGAGTGGGAAAGGCTGAACCTGCAGCATAACGCACAATCGAAGTCGCTCTACCCCGCTCAGCCTCTTCACGCTCTAGCTTTTTACGCGTAACACCCTTAGCTGGTGAGTCTTCCCAAGCCAACAAAGGCGTTTCAATCACTACTTTTTTGGCATAATCTTGATTTAACATAATTTTTTCTTGACACTTTTTAACCAATTTATCACCTAAAGTGGGATTGCCAAGCAAAAAAACAAGAGTACCGAAGCACTCTTGTTTTGTATATTTTCTGTCAGTCGCGCTAAATTAAAAACGCAGGGTGCCACCTAGCATATAGCTAGTGTTTGAACCGAAGGCATAATCGGCATAGGATACTTCACCCGATACAGCAATCTTATCATTGATGAACCATTGGCTGCGCACACTGCTTACACCATCACTAAAGCGGTCTGCCCATTCATAACCTAAGCCCACAGACAAATTTCGATTCAAATAAAAGTCACTCGAAACGGCAAAACTATCGTCGCCTGCATCTGGATTTGTGTACTCTCCTGCAAGGCTGACAAAGGTATCACCGCCTAAGTTAAACAACTTTTTGCTGCCCAAACTTACGCCTTGATAGTTTAAATCTTTATCAAACTCAGTATTAACTGACACAGCCCAATCACGGCTTAAATAATAACCACCACCAAGACCATAGGTGTCTGCTGAGTAGCCATTAACGTGAGCAACAGCGGCGTTTAAATATAGTCCCGTCCCTTGCAATACGTAAGTGCCTCCTATGGCCCAGGCATTGACATTATCTTCATCAAAGTCAAAACGAGTAAAGACAGCATCGACTGAGCTTTGTTGATCAAGAAAAGTCGCTTCAGCTAAGGGACCTTTGTTGGTATTTACTTGGTCGAAATAATAACTGCCACCCAGCGCAAATAATTTTAGGTCATCTGATTTTAATACCGAGCCGTTTAACTCCGTATTAAAATCTGCATAAGCAACACCGCTGATTAAACCAAAGGCGAAGAGTGATGCGATATAAGTCATTTTTTTCATTTGTTACTTTTCCTTAAATATAAAGTCGATGTGACTTGATTAAATAGCCGCTAGTTTGTCTCGTGTTGAGTTAAATAACAGGTGAACTCAATCCGCTAAACTTGCGACATTTATACGTTTTCCAGCTTAACCACAACTGAATCGACTCTGAATTAGCTTATAATTACCGGGCAATTGAAGGAGATTGAGACAGATATAAAGCTAGGTTTATTTATAATATTTATTGAGATCAATTCATCAGTGTATGAATTAAAGACAAAATGAAGTGCTAGACTAAGGCTACACGTTTTTCAATATAGTGAGACAGGACAATGCAATCATCTAAACAACTTTTTACTTTGATCACCGCTGCAGGTCAGTTGGAAATGTCACTCAAAGACACACCATTACCCACACCTAAAGCCCATGAAGTCATCGTTAAGATCGAAGCGGCACCGATTAACCCTTCTGACATGTGGCCGATGTTCGGACCGGCAAATTTAGCAGAAGCAAAATTAGACAAAGCTAAGATGCAGCTCAACGCCCCCATTTATCAAGGTATGCTATCGCGGGTAAGTTCTAGATTAGACCAAGTCCTCCCAATTGGTAATGAAGGCGCGGGCACTGTTGTTGCTGCTGGTGAACATCCGGCTGCGCAAGCTATGTTAGGCAAAACCGTTGCTATTTTATCGGGCGCCACGTATGCAGAATATTGCTGCGTGCCAATGCAAGCCTGTATTGTGCATCATGAAGGCACTACGGCCAAACAAGCCGCCTCTTCCTTCGTGAATCCATTGACCGCTTTAGGCATGGTCGAAACCATGCGCATGGAAGGACACACGGCCCTAGTGCATACCGCAGCAGCATCTGCCTTAGGTCAAATGTTAAATAGAATCTGTGTAGCGCAAGGCGTGAATGTTGTTAATATTGTGCGCAATCAACAACAAGCCGACATACTTAAAAAAATCGGTGCTAGTTACATTTGTGATTCTTCTGCAGCTGACTTCAAAAAACAATTATTACAAGCCATTGATGAAACAGGCGCAACCTTAGCCTTTGATGCTATCGGCGGTGGAGAGCTGGTCAGTGATATTTTAACTGCGATGGAAAGAGTCGGCAGTAAAGACGCTAAAGGTTTTAATACTTATGGTTCAGCAGATAATAAACAGGTTTATATTTATGGTGGTTTAGACTTTTCACCCACCATTTTAAACCGTGCTTATGGTATGACTTGGGGTATTGGTGGTTGGTTACTAATGCGTTTTCTGGGCAAGCTCAAGCCAGAACGTATTGTTGAATTACACAAGTTGGTTGCTGATGAAATCAACACCACTTTTGCCACTACATTTACGCAAGAACTAAGTTTTGCAGAGGCCATAACTCCGGCTACTATCAATGACTACAATGCGAAAAAGACTGGCGCTAAATATTATATCAACCCAACTAAAGCGTAAGTTGTTTTAAGCTTGAAAAATAAGGCCCTTAGATGGGCCTTATTCGCTTATTAAAATACTCAAACCAACTAGCCTAGTTAAGCAATTCAGATTATTTGTTTCTACATCAGCCAATTTTAATTTTGCTTCCCCTGCCAACGATTAAGCTTTATCACACAAAAAATTACGCTAAACTGATGACTCTTTAAGTAAAAACAGACGTCGCTATGCTTAAATTTCTTATCTTCTTGGTTTGCTTGTGGCACACCTCACTGCAGGCAGAAAAATATATTATAGCCTCGCAGAATTTTAATTATTACCCTCACTATCATTTTCAGTCTAAGACAGACAAAGGTTTTATCTGGGCGGTATTGCAAGAATTTAGCAAAGTCAGTGGTCACCAATTTGTTTATAATACAATGCCAGTCCTGCGACTGCAGAGAGAGTTAGAAAAAGGTAACATTGACCTCGTTTACCCCGACAACCCGCTGTTTAATAACAACCAAACATTTGCCAAAGGCAAATACTATAGCGATACCATTGTGCGCACCTTGGGTGGTGCAATGGTTAAGTCATCGAGGTTGGGTAAGACCATCGGTGAAATTACACGTTTGAGCATTCCCTTAGGTTTTACTCCTCAGCAAGGCTGGGAAAACCTGATTGACTCAAACAAAGTCATACTTATTCCGGTAGTAACGCCCATGGCTGAGTTACAATTATTGGCTCTGGATAGAGTAGATGCGGCAGAAGTTGATTATTTTGTCAGTCAGTATCAAATCCTTAACAATCCTGAATTTAATCAATTTAGATTTGCCCCCAATTTACCCCATTCTCAGGTAGAGTTTAAATTATCAACAATTAAACAAACCGGATTAATTGATGAAATAAACGAATTTGTGCGCAGCCAGACTGCATTAATAAATGAGCTAAAATTGCAATATGGCATTTCTGAGCCCGAGCTTATCTTGCAAAAATTACATGCAGTGGATTCAGGCAACTAGTCACATCTTTTCAGTTAATAACATAGCCCTCTGCCAAAAAATTAAGCTCAAGCAACTGAAAAATAAACAATAACAATACATCTAGCAAATTTCAGCTTGCCAGTATCCATTAGCATTTAAACCTTCAATTTCCGCAAACTTGAAAACAATTTTTGCACATTAGTATTGACATAGATCAAACAATGTTTAAACTTTCAGAAATTACTGAAACTTCAGAAGATAAAATATGCAACTTACTCCAATGCTTGAATCCTTTGTTATGCACTTTGGTGAAATGGGTAGTCGCTGGGGCTTTAATCGCACCGTCGGCCAGATTGTCGCTCTACTGGTTGTCAGTGAAGAACCGATAACCGCCAATGACATCGCTGATGCCTTACGTATTTCTCGCGGTAATGTGAGCATGGGTTTGAAAGAATTGCAGGCGTGGCGACTGGTGCAATTGCAACATAAACCGGGAGAGCGTAAAGAATATTTTCAGGCAAATGGCAGTATCTGGGATATGGCTAATCGCGTTTTTGAAGAGCGCCGCAAGCGGGAAATGGACCCAACCTTAAGTTTACTGCGCGACATTCTGCTCGATAAACCCGCTAATCAACAGGAGTTGCATGCTCAGCAAAAATTGCAAGAAGTACATGACTTACTTGAAGGGATCACTAAGTGGTCTAGCGAACTACAACGTCTAAGCCCAGAAAAGCTCAATGCTTTGATGAAGCTAGGCTCGGGTGTGGGCAAGGTGCTCGACCTTAAAGACAAATTGTTAGCAAAATCAAAAACGAAGTAAATATTAACTTTCAACAAAATAGAGGATTTTATGGCTGATGTATTGCTGCTTTCACGTATGCAGTTTGCCGCCAATATAAGCTTTCATATACTGTTTCCCAGTATTACCATCGCCCTTGGTTGGTTTTTGTTTTATTTCAAACTGCGTTTTAACCTATCTGGCCATCCGGTGTGGATGCGCATCTATCGTTTTTGGGTCAAAGTCTTCGCCCTCACTTTTGCTCTAGGTGTAGTCAGTGGCATTACTATGTCATTTCAGTTTGGTACTAACTGGCCCGGGTATATGGCTACCGTAGGGAATATTGCGGGTCCATTACTAGGCTACGAAGTCCTTACTGCTTTTTTCCTCGAAGCCACATTTTTAGGCATTATGCTGTTTGGAATTAACCGCGTGCCGCCATGGGTGCATACCCTTGCAACGGTAATTGTTGCTATTGGAACCACTCTTTCAGCATTTTGGATAATTAGTTTAAATTCATGGATGCATACGCCTGCAGGCTTTGAAATGCGCGACGGTGTGGCCCATGCAGTGGATTGGTGGGCAATTATTTTTAATCCCTCTATGCCCTATCGCCTGATGCACGTATTGCTCGCTTCAGGATTAACCGCTTCATTTTTAATTGCAGGCATTTCAGCCTATCGGATCAAACGGGGAGACGATAAGAAAGCGCCTAAACTTACTTTAAAATCCGCCATTATTGTTGCTGCGATACTAATGCCTATTCAAATCTTAGTAGGCGATCAACATGGTTTGAATACCCTTGAACACCAACCACAAAAAGTAGCTGCCATGGAAGCCGCTTGGGAAACCAAACAAGGCTTACCTTTAGTCCTTTTTGCTATACCCGATGCACAAGAAAAAACCAATCATTTCGAGGTGGCAATACCTAATGGCGCAAGTTTGATCCTAACCCATTCATTAGATGGTGAAGTCTTAGGTATAAATGAATTTGGCGACAACCATCCCCCTGTAGGGCCGGTTTTCTATGCTTTTCGCGTTATGTTAGCCACTGGTTTCCTTATGCTGGCTATTTCATGGTTTGTCAGTTTCACTATTTTTCGTGGTAAATCTCTGCCTAAGTTATTGCTTAATGTTTTGGTCATCATGACCTTCTCCGGTTGGGTAGCGACTATCGCAGGCTGGTATGTAACTGAAATTGGCCGTCAGCCTTATTTGGTCACAGGAATTTTAACCACTGCCGATGCAGTCACAACAATCCCCTCAGGCAACGTACTGTTCAGTTTTATTGGCTACTTAGTGGTCTATGCCTTGTTATTAACTGCTTATATCAAGACCTTATTCAGAATGGCCCGTAACTCGGTTTTAATTGAAGAAATTAAGCTGGAAGAACGCAGTACGCAAAAAAGCTTTAAACACAGCAGTGCAACCACACTCAATACAGAGGCAAACCTATGATACTTGATAGTACTTTACCGGTTATTTTTGCCGGACTCATGGCCTTAGCACTGGTCGTCTACGCCATTCTTGATGGTTATGACCTAGGCGTTGGTGTATTACTTCCTCTGGATAATGAAGCCCACAGTGATGAAATGATCGCGTCCATTGGGCCTTTTTGGGATGCCAATGAAACTTGGCTAGTACTGGCTGTGGGTTTATTGTTGATAGCCTTTCCCCAGGCCTATAATTTAGTTTTCAAAGAACTCTACATTCCTGCTTTTATTCTACTGATTGGGCTAATTTTACGCGGCGTAGCCTTTGATTTTCGTGCCAAAGTACATATTGACCACAAACGAACGTGGGACAAGATCTTTAAGACAGGCTCAATTGTCGCTTCCGCGGCTCAAGGGTATATGCTTGGCATGTATGTAATGGGATTTGAAAGCAGTGTTAGTGCTCACTTATTCTCTGCCTTAAGTGCCCTAGGGGTTACCTGTGCATATGCCTTAATAGGTAGCGCTTGGTTGATCATGAAAACCGAAGGTGAATTACAACTTAAGGCCATACGCTGGGCTAAATTAGCCGGCAAAATAAGTTTCGCTGGGATTATTGCTGTATGTATCGTTAATCCCCTAATCAACCCTTTTGTATTAGAGCGTTGGACTAATGCGCCCTATGCCTATTTCATGGCCATTATCCCCTTTATAAGTTTTGTGCTGTTGTTTGTGGGTAACGCCGTGTTAAATCGCTTACCCCTGAAAGATGATAGTGGTTGTTGGCTGCCCTTTGTCATTACTCTGGTATTGTTTATATGCTGTTTCAGTGGCCTCGCATTTAGTTTTTTTCCTTGGGTAGTGCCACAACAATTAACTATTTGGCAGGCTGCTAGTGCGCCGGAATCACTACGTTTTATCTTGGTGGGTGCATTAGTTGTTATCCCCTGTATATTGGCCTATACCGCATTTTCATACCGAGTCTTTTGGGGCAAAGTAGAACATTTGCGTTACTACTAATGCATGTGGATTACTGGGCTGAGTCAATCAGCTCAGTAATAAAACTGCAACCGTTTGGTCATTAAGCCGTCATCAATTATTAGTTTAACTGTCATATGTAACTTTTATCCTGTCTAAGATCATAAACTTAGCAAAGGAATAACACATGAAGTTAGTTAAACGGATATCATATACTGCTGTAGCATTGGCAATCAGCACGACGCTTACTGGCTGTTTTTTGGAAGGCGATAATGGAATACAAGGCCCTGCTGGAGAGCAAGGCTCGGTCGGTACGCCTGGTGCAGATGGTTCAATGGGTACTGATGGCCAAGATGCCTCATTAGGTGTTCACATGGAACTGGTGGGTCGTATCCTACTCAACCCCAGCGATCCCAAAGGTGCAGCTGAAATAGTACAATTTCATGCTGCCAGCAAAATGATCTACGCCGTTAATAGTGCTGCTGAGCAACCAACAATTGAAATGATCGATGCCTCTGCGTTGACCACTGAGGCCTTAAGCAATCCTTTAACAGCCAATAATATGACGGCAACAGCTTTAATATTGCCCGCTACGGCCAATAATATTGCCTTGGCAGGTCCAACAAGTGTCGCCGTTAATGGCGATTGGATGGCAGTTGCTGTGCCCGCTGACGCTAAAGCTAATAATGGTTTTGTGCTGTTTTACAATGGTTTAAACACTGCAACACCCGTGTTTGTTAAGGCGGTAGAAGTAGGCAACTTACCTGACATGGTGACCTTTAATGCCCTAGGTAATAAAGTACTAACGGCCAATGAAGGTGAGCCAAGCGGCGACTATGGCACAGATCCAGAAGGCTCAATCTCAGTCATTAATTTTACTGACAACATCCCGGCCGATACAGCAATCGCCATCACCTTTACAGCTTATAACGACAAACAAGCTGAATTGGTTGCCATGGGTATGCACTTCCCAAATCCCAGCGGTCGTAATATTAACGGTAAGCTCATCACTACGACGATAGCGCAGGATTTAGAGCCGGAGTACATCACTATCAGTGGCAACAAGGCTTATGTGAGCTTGCAAGAAAACAACGGCATAGCGATTGTAGATTTAACTGACAACTCAGTCTCTATCAAAGGACTTGGTTTTAAAGACTGGAGCCAATACCAACTGGATGGCATGGAAGACGGCACAGTTAGTTTTGGTCAATACCAAGATGTTTATGGTTTGTATATGCCCGATACCATAGCCTCGTTCTCATGGAAAGGTGCCAGTTTTATTGTTACTGCTAACGAAGGTGATGCCCGTGAATACTTCTTTGATACGCTCAATGCTGCTGGCGAACAAGACGAAGATTTGTGCCTAGCCGCCGGAGGTCAAGACTTTGATTCAGGCGATGGTTGTTTGTCATTTACTGAAGAAACCCAAGCACGCCGACTTGACTTTGCCCCCGGTTCAAATCTTGCAACCATTGCCGGCGGCGACCCCAGAAGTTCTGACTTTAGCGCTAATCCCCTTGGCCGCTTAACCGTTACCAGCACCTTGGGTGACAGTAATAACGATGGCGAATACGAAGCTATTTATGCCTATGGTGCACGTTCATTTACCATTTGGGACAACAACGGTTTAGCCGTATTTGACTCTGGTGATGACTTTGAGCGAATTACCGCATCTATTCATGGTAATGCCTTTAATAATGAAAATGATGAAAATGCCGGAGACGGTCGTTCAGCTAATAAAGGCCCAGAGCCCGAAGCCTTGACCGTAGGCCAAGTAGGTGAGCGCACTTATGCTTTCATTGGTTTAGAGCGTATGGGTGGGATCTTTGTATACGACATTACCAATCCCTACGATGCCACCTTTGTGGACTATGTGATCAATCGTGATTTAACCGAAGGCGGCGATCTTATGGGTGATAATGGACCAGAAGGCATGGTATTTGTAGATGCAGCAACTAGCCCGACAGGCAAGCCATTAGTTATTGTCGGCAACGAACTAAGCGGTACAGTGGCCGTTTGGCAGGTTGTAGCAAACTAGTTAGGAGTGGCGAGATTCGAGATTCGAGATTCGAGATTCGAGATTCGAGATTCGAGATTCGAGATTCGAGATTCGAGATTCGAGCAAATTATAATTGATTAAGTAAGACAAGGATGCCTTACTTTTTTTGAGAAATAATGACGATATCAATTAGTCAGTACTCAAATAGACTGACTTTTGACCCAAGCCCTATTAGCTATTCTATTGGTCCAAAGCGCGCCGAGCATCGCAAGGATAAAGCCCGGAATAGCAATTAATTTAGGTACTTCATCAGCAACCAACCACGCAATAAGCGCCCCAACTGCAGGCACCATAAACATAATGGAAGCCACCTTAGCGATAGAACCTTGCCTGACCATGGTGAACATCAATAGGATGCCTACGATTGAATTACCCAATACTAAAAAGGTAATCGCGCCCCAAAAAGGTAGTGTGTTTGCAAAAACGAGTCCTTCGAAGGCTAAAGCAAAAGGAATAGAAATAGCCGACGCGAATGCATATTGCACCCAAGTGGCCACAATGGGGTGCACGCCTAACTTACGCTGTTTTTCAATTACCTGACCAATGGATAATCCGACCACCGCGGTAAACCCAAGGATTGCACCTAATAAGTAACCTTCGTTACCTTGCATATTAACGCCGATAATCAGCGCCGCGCCGAGCAAGCCTAATGACAAACTTGCCCATACATTCCAAGCAGGTATTTTACGGGCAAGCAGAGCGCTGGCTATAATCACTAGTACCGGCTGTGAAGCCGCAAATAAGGCCATAATGCTGGCACTCGCTCCTAACTTCATACCCACATAAATACTGCCAAAATGACCTATGTGCAGAAATAGTCCTGTACCCATAAGGGCATATGACTTTCGAAAGTTTGGAATAGGCAAACGCAACAAAATAACTAAGGGAGTCAGCACTAAAAACGCACCGGCAAATCGAAAGGCGAGTAAGTTCAAGGGCTCAGTATAAACCAAGGCAAGTTTCCCCATGGCATAACCCGCACTCCAAACAAGTAAAAACAGCAGAGGATAAAATGGTTTGAGGCTTGAAAGCACAAGAGTCTTAGCGTTAGAAAATAATATCATGATGTTAACATGCCATTAAATATCGTCCCATCCCACTTAAGTCGTATATCCCTGCATTCATCTTTGCATTACTGTTATAACTAAATTCAGACGCAATCCTCCGTTTCTAGCGCCGTCAACAACAGTAATTTTAAAAGGTAAAAAGTTATGTCTTATGCAACAGAATATCAAGCATCAATTGATGCTCCCGAGACGTTTTGGGCTGACAAAGCAAAACAACTACCTTGGTTTAAAGCACCCAAAAAAATACTGTCTGATGACGAAAACGGCATCAAAAGATGGTTTGCCGATGGTGAAATGAACACCTGTTATATGGCATTAGACCACCATGTTATGCAAGGCCGCGGCGAGCAAATCGCGCTGATTTATGATTCGCCGGTTACCGACACAAAAATGCAGTTTACTTACAATCAATTACTTGAAAAAGTCTCGTGCTTTGCCGGTTTATTGCAAGCCAATGGGGTAGGCAAAGGTGACAGAGTGGTTGTTTACATGCCCATGATCAGCGAAGCCGTCATTGCGATGCTAGCGGCCGCTCGGATCGGTGCGGTACATTCAGTAGTATTTGGTGGTTTTTCCGCCCACGAACTTGCTTTGCGCATTGATGATGCAAAACCAAAGATGTTGATAACGGCATCATGTGGAATAGAAATAAACCGTATCATTGAATACAAGCCAATGATTGATAAAGCTATTGAGCTTGCGACGTATAAACCAGCAAAAGTTGTCTTGTGGCAACGTCAGCAATGCATTGCCAACATGCAAGAAGGTCGCGACATAGATTGGGCCCACGCCGTTCAATCGGCACAGCCGGCTGAATGCGTCAGCGTTAAAGGAACAGATCCTTTGTACGTATTATATACCTCTGGCACCACCGGCAAGCCTAAGGGCGTTGTGCGCGATAATGGCGGACATGCAGTTGCCTTAAAATACTCTATGTCAGCGGTTTATAATATGCAGCCTGGCGACGTGTTTTGGGCCGCATCGGATGTGGGGTGGGTTGTTGGCCATTCCTACATTGTCTACGCTCCACTGTTACATGGTTGCGCAACGATAGTTTATGAAGGTAAACCGGTTAGAACACCTGATGCAGGGGCTTTTTGGCGCGTCATTGAAGAATATAAAGTGAAAGCCATTTTTGCGGCTCCCACTGCATTTAGGGCAATTCGTAAAGAAGACCCCGACGCTAAATTACTCGAAAAATACGACTTATCCAGTTTAGAAAGTGTATTTATGGCAGGTGAGCGACTCGACCCGCCAACCTACGAATGGGCAAAACAAAAAACCGGCAAACCCGTCATTGACCATTGGTGGCAAACTGAAACAGGCTGGGCCATTGCATCAAACTTAATAGGCATTGAAACACTATCGACCAAACCTGGCTCAGCAACCAAACCTGTTCCTGGTTTTAACGTGCAGATCCTCAACGCTAGCGGCCAGCCAGTGCCGCCGAATACCCAAGGTGCCATTGCCATAAAGTTACCTTTGCCGCCAAGTTGTCTAGCCACTATTTGGGGCAACTTTGACCGCTTTGCTGCTGGTTATTTAAGCGAATACCCCGGATATTATTGCTCTGGCGATGGCGGCTACATTGACGAAGACGGTTATTTGTTTGTAATGGGTCGTACCGATGATGTTATCAACGTGGCTGGTCATCGTTTATCAACCGGCGAAATGGAAGAGATTTTAGCCGCCCATGATGCCGTAGCTGAATGCACCGTGATTGGCGTTTACGATAGCCTTAAAGGCCAAGTCCCTGTGGGGTTGGTGTTGTTAAAAGATGGCGTGAAAATAGGCGAAGCAGACCTGCAAGCACAGTTAGTGGCCATGGTTCGCCAAGAAATAGGTGCTGTAGCCTGTTTAAAGCAGGTCATCGTAGTCCAGCGTTTACCAAAAACGCGCTCCGGAAAAATACTGCGTAAACTATTGCGCCAAATAGCGGAAGGGCAAGACTTTGTTGTGCCTTCAACCATCGACGATCCAGCAAGTATCGATGAGATTAAAGTGATTATGCAAAATAATGATCTCGTTAAACCAACAACGAATTGTTAGCTAGGCCTGTTTTTAGAATAAGCCGATTACTTTTAGCGGAAGTATGATTACCAAAATTATTAATGTTTTATGGCGTTAATCCTCGCAGAGTTGCTTAGTAAGCGAGTATTCAAATATAGAGTGAGGTAAACGATACAGTAGACGGCAAGTTTCCATACGACCCATAGAACTTATGGGCAAGAGCAAAGCAGGTTTAACCCAATTAGGTTTGCCTTATACTATTTACTTATGTTGGCTATATGCTGTCGTCTGCTTCCTTCGCTTGGTATCACCTACGATTTTGATTACACTTAAGGGCTATATAGCTATCGTTTTTACAGGAATATTTTCCTATGTTGTCTTTATCTAATAGCCTTCTTCTTGCCCGTTTAGAACGGAGAATGAGTCGTGCAGAAAGTTTTGCAGATTGGAAAATATTAGCCCTAGAGCACGATTCAGTGTCTGGTCTCGAAGCCTGGAAGCACAAAGAAGCCTCAAAGAGTTACGATTACACCAATATTCGCTCCAGAATAGAAGCTCTTAGGGAACTCAGGCGAAAGGAGGATGACGTTGGATTGCTTTTCGCCCTTAATGAGGGGATTCATGGTAATCAAGGGGGCATGGGTAATCCGGCTCTGTATCAAAATGCCAAATGTGGTACTAAAATACTTATCGAAGAATACGTTGACGAGATAGTCGATGCTCTTGCGCATATATCCACATTACCGGAGTCCAGCGCGCTCACTTCAGAAGATAAGTTAGATTTTTTTGAACGAGCCAGCCATTGTTTTGGTCGCTCTGCCTTGATGTTAAGTGGGGCAGGCTCTTTGGGACATTTCCATCAAGGGGTGGTTAAAACCTTATACCAACATAAATTGCTTCCTACCGTCATTTCTGGCTCAAGTGCAGGATCGATATCTGCTGCCGTACTTGGCACTCACACAGACGAAGAATTACCTGCTATTTTGCTAAATGGTCAATCTTTCGACCCCTTGCAGACTGAGATAGATAAGAGATCCAATCATCTGTTTCGTCGCCAGATGAATCCCGCATCATTGCAGATGATTTTAAAAGCTGTGATTCCTGATATGACCTTTCAGGAAGCCTATGAGAAGACAGGCCGGATGATCAGCATCACTATTGCACCTCGGGAGGAGCATCAATCTTCTCGACTTATGAATGCAATTACCTCACCCAATGTGTTTATCCGCACAGCGGTAACTGCGTCCTGTGCGGTTCCAGGTGTGTATGCACCCGTTATGCTGATGGCTAAAAATGTTTATGGGGAGGCACAACCCTATTTACCCAATCGTCTTTGGGTAGACGGCGCAGTGACTGATGATTTACCGGCGAAGAGATTAGCCAGACTGTATGGGGTTAACCATTATATTGTTAGTCAGGCCAACCCTTTGTCATTGGCGCTTATGAAGGGTGAACAATATAATCCTCTTCCTAAAGGGGCTCAAAACATCATACGATTATCCTCACAGGAATTATTAAAAAGCGGCGAGAAATTTAGTCGCCGTTACTTGAGTAAAATCCCCAGCATGGGCAGGGCAATGAGTATGTTCTACTCTGTAATGGCGCAAGATTATAAAGGGGATGTGAATATCATTCCGAGCTTTGGTTATGTCAGCCCACAAAAATTGCTAGGGCAATTAACATCGGCTGAAATTAAGGCATTGGTTTTAGAGGGAGAACGTTCAACCTGGCCTAGGCTTGAGCAGATTAGAATATGCTCCAAGATCGGTCAAAAATTAGATGTGATACTTGATAAGCATGCCGATCATAATATTAAGCATCTTTATAAGAAACGTCGTAAAACCGCCACTAAGTCGAGCAAGTAGGTTGTTTATCACTATGGTATCTTTTATTTTTCTTTGTAATTAATAACAGCGCCAAGCACTTTTTAGGGGTAGGCAGAATAAAACGCTATCCCTTAGCCAATCAAAGGGCAACAGACTGTATTGGTGCGGCTTCATGAAAAAACAGCCTATGCTAGTAGAGTGTGGCCGATAAAAAAGAACATGAGTCACTTAACTGCCTTAAACGGACAGGTGTGGCTAAGCTAGTCGCACAATATACCTTAATTATTGAACAACTATGTCCCTAGCATCCTCGCGACTGCGCTTGCGCTTGCGCTTGCGAGGATGCTAGATTGTTTAATCTCAGCTTTTGGATTAATTGAACTAGCGAGTGTTGAGCTATTTTTATTGTGTAAAATTTAAATTCTTCGCGTTATCGATTTCATCACAGAGTTCTCTGATGCCAGTAAGAATAATTGGCACATGGCAAGTTACGACATTTGACCTACTGGCGGTAAAGCGGTTCAGGACTACCTGACTGCACGTAATTGGCCAGCTTGTCACCCATCACAGCATCTAACTGCTGTAACCTAGTTGCCGGTAGCGGATGAGTTCGAAACAGCAGGGATACTCGGTTATCGGTGTTCGGTAAAGCTTCAAGCTTGGTCAGTACAGAAGGAAGCCCGAAGGGGTCGAAGCCTGCGCGGGTAGCGAGCACCACACCCATCTGGTCGGCTTCAAACTCGACACTCTGATCCAGTTTTCTGGAAATAAGGCTAGCCCCCGTACCTAAAAGCAGCCGTGTAACATCCTCTTGACCCTGTGCCAGCAATTCACTCATCTTGTTAGCTCCCTCATTAATGAGTTTTGTACTCAGCGACGCTTTGAGGTGGTGGCGCCCAACGACATGCGCAATTTCGTGAGCGAGTACACCAGCCAGCTCTGAAGGATCCGACAGGCTATCGTAAAGTCCTCGGGTAATCAGTATATATCCGCCGGGTATTGCAAATGCATTTAAAGCCGGTGAATCAATCACACCAAAGTGCCAGGGTAAATCAGGACGCTCTCCGTGAGAGGCAACCCAGCGGCCAATCTGGTTGACATAGTGCTGTAAACCCGGATCTTCCAGTAATGGGACTGCTGCCAACAGGCTCGCAGCAATCTGCCGACCTGCTTCCACTTCTTCGTCTTGTGTAGGCAACTTCAATACTGCCAGATTTTTGCTGGCGATCTTAGCTAGCCGTCCGTCCAGCTTTTTGAGTGCTTCGAGCCCAGCCGGAACACTTCTATCGGCGCCAATCGCGGAAACACTGATTAGCAAACCAAGCAACGGAGCTGTTAACCACAGTTTTAAAGATCCAAGAGAAAAAACCAAATCGCAGCGAGAACATAATTCACGAGTCATCATTTCACTGGCTCCTTCAGGTAAGGGACTGTCCGTGTTATCAAGCCGTTGTGAAGGGCGAATTTTTCGGCTTCGACCTTTGACACCGCAAAGTTATCTAGCTCTTGCAAACGGGCCATATTAGGCGAAGCCGTCGCCAAATCCTCTTCGTTTAAACCCCGAATACCCGTCGTTGCGGCGACGTTGCCCATACCCTCTCGACCTGTCGCTATGGCAGCAACGCTGGCAAGTTCAGCACCCGCTGAAGCCTTGCCTGAATCTGCCATAAGGGTGACATGCAGCATTCTGACCCAGCCCTGATTGTTTGTCGCACTGACCCGATACCAACCGCCTAGCCGTTCAAAAATAAGCAGCTGAGTAGAGGTTGGCAATTTACCTATCGTTTCTCCGTCAATCTTCGGCGCTGTTTTAAGTTCTGTCTCTCTTGAGGTCATTCCCTTATTACCTGCAGGCTGTAATGTCGCTATCTGTTGCTCCGCCTCAGAAACTGCAGCCCTTGTTTCAACTTTTGTTGTGACCTTAGTTTCAATCTTTGACTCTGTCTTGGCTTTTAAGGGCTGGTTTTCTGGTGCTGGCGCACTCGGTACCACTATTGGCGGTGAATCTGGCGCTGGTGCCCGTTCGTCTATTGGCGCCTTCACCTCAGTGGTGTGCTCAGGCGGATTTACTTGCTCTGGAGGACTTGAGCTATCACACCCTGGCATGGTGGCGAGCAGCAGTATGCCAACCAGCCAATATCTTGCATACTTGTTAAACATTAGCCTTATCCTTTATTTCTAACGCTGTGAAGTGGATATCAGAATTGGACTGACACACCTTTACAAATTCAGGTGTCATTTCAATCACTTCTAGTTTGTCGGGTGCGACCATGAGCGCCCTAGCAAGTACCGATTTGCCCTGCAGTCGCCAAGTATCGTTACTTTCAACTTTGAGATCAAACGCGTCGAGTAAAAACCGGCACTTAGCGTGACGTTTAGTCAGCATCGCGATACTGGTGTGCAGCATTTCGTCCAAGTCGGTCAGTGCCTCCCTCGTCTGTGCTAGCGGCACGACCCAATAGAGCACCAAGGTATCACTGTATAGCGTCGATAATAATGGTGCCTGGTTAAACATGCGAGGGGCAGCTACACCTAGGTTGGTTAAACCGACCCTTCTTAACATGAATGTCTGTGTGCGACCCATAGCCTTTTCCGACCCCGCCATTTGACAACGAACCAACAGAACCTGGCTATGGCTGCCTGCTTGCAATGCCATTGAAAAGAAGGGATGGCCGTTACGCCGCAGGTTTAGCCCCATACTATAAGTCCGAGCAATGAAAAAATAGAGCAGCCCCGCAGCAAAAGGCGCGGACAGATCAACAAACACGTGGCTGTAATTAAGAAACAAATAAGAGATGCCGAGGAAACTGATCTGAACCATAGTGAAGACGGGATTCAGTAGGCGATAATCAACGTTTGATACAAAAGCCATAGCCAGTAGGGCAAGTAGCGATATTGTAATTAGAAGATAAATCCACGGTGGCAAAAGTACCAGGGCATCACCCGTGTAAAGATTGTCGATAGCCGTAGCAAGAATCTCGAGGCCAGGATGGTTTTGAGACATAGGCGTCGGCTTCAGATCAAACAGTGAAGGGGCGGTGGAACCAACGATGACAATCTTACCCTGGAATTGTGCTGCGACTGTTTTTGACTCCCCTCCCATCAGTTCGGCGAATAAAGGTGCAAAAGAAAAGGTCGAATATGCTCCAGGGCCACCGCGCCAATTGAGCAGTACATCTGTAGACTGTGGCAAGGGGCGACCCGATGCAGCGACGACATTGGCAGGCAATGAACCGATGCGCCATCCCGCCACATCACGATAGAGATTATACTGGCGCGCAATACCGTCAGAACCGGAATACAGATTATTAGTACCAAGTTGATTATCACCTAGGTCTCGGTAGAAATAAGGCAAGATCATCGCGACTGTGGCTGCGCTTGATGGGGAATCTATTGCGGGATGCACCCCCGCAAGGCTCGATAATTTCAGCTCACTCAGACTGTCATTATTCGGGTTTAGCCTAATCATGGTAAAAAACGTATTGGGCGTTGCGGCAACAACTTCACGAAAATAAGCATCGGCCTCTGGGTGATTCAAATCAGGATCAACAAAGGTGATATCGAAGACAATTGCCTGCGGTTCAGCGGGCACTATAAGCTCGACAAATTCCGCCATGACACTGCGTGGCCAAGGCCAGCGGCCATATTCTGACGCCATTTTGGCAAGGCTGGCTTCATCTATATCAATCAGCACCACTGCAGGATTGGCCTTCGGTACTCGAAAACGGTTTTTCATGATCAGGTCATAGGTCTGATTCTGCATGCCCTTCATTGAACCGGACAAAATAGTGAATGCAAAAACAAGCGACAGCACCAAGGCAAGCCCCACATAGAATCGATTGCCTAGTTGTTCAAACAACCAAGCAAGCGGTCTTTCTGCGACCCAGCGAAGTAAAATCACGGCTTTATAATCCTTGATATGCAATTAGGTCCTAGCATTCTACAGCAACAATACTTCGTGGGCGTATAGGTCGTCACCAATATAGAAAAAATAAACTCTCTACCTAATCCATTCAACAAAGTTTTTTTATTTGGTTCAGGCTCATCAAACTGACTGTTAGAACGAGTCAATGTTTGAGAAATTAGGCTTTGATAGGTTCAGGCAAGTGTGTTGACTTCAACTCTATTTTTGCAAAAACGAGGGCTTAGTGCCTGCGGGCTAAGGTTCGATGTCACGTTTTCACCATATAAACAGAGTGAGTTTTTTATCCAATACTTGAATGACAGCTTTATTCGATTTCTTGTTAGTCAGGGTTAAATAAGTTTAAGCCGTCTACTTGTCCACTGTATTCATTTCCTCAGCGTCAGAAATGTGCTGAGGCTGTGTACAAACTAATTTTTGTTGCTTGGCAATCTGTTGTTACCTCAATCAAACCAAGGATTAGCCGCCAATCATCTTAGATAATACTTATAAACTAATATTTTTAAGTCAAAATTAAAGACAAAAATCCATAAATTGCAATTTTCACACAGCCTGTCCGAAAACGCGTTATACGAGCAATAAACCCCCACAGATAGCAGCTCCTTCATGGGGGCCTTTCAGCCCTAATCCGCCGCGATTTACACAAGGGTTAGTCATGTGTAAATTCGACATAATGGCCAAGGCCACACACTTTTAAAGGGTCAAGGAATAACTTATCTCTGTAGTGCACAATTGGCACATCACTCGTAGTTCGTCGCTTTAGATTTCGTATTTGTCTTTCATCAAATAGCCATACGCCACATCAAAAGCTATTTGTTGAATACCTTTTAAACCTGTTTCAGCAAAGTCCAATGGCACGGGGTTACGTTTTATTGCATCTTTTATGGCCGTTGGTGCCATAATAACGGTTTCTACTTCTGGCATAAGTTCCAATGCTGCTTCCATTTTAAAACCCACTGCACCACCAGCAAATTTGCCTTTCATCGGCCGTTCGCGGATCACGATATGGTCAATTTTGTAATCTTGCACTAACTTGGCAAACGTCGCCTGAAAATAACGTAAATCTTTACTGGTCGCATTTTTCGGTAAAGAAATTTTACGGGCCCGACAGTCAGGAATTTGAAATAACTCATTATCTAATGACAACAAACAAACATTTGCATCATTCGCACTTAATTCTACGCCAATCACTTTCATATTTTTCTCAATAATTTAAGACTTCACTAGTTGGGGCGATTATAAACCACAAGACAGCACTAGGGGTTAAACATTTTTAGACGCTTGCTTAAAATGCCCTATAATTCAGGGCTATTTATTATATTTAGCTAATACGCGGGGTAATATCACTGACAAAACTTGGTTTACCGAAAAAGTAGCCTTGGCCTATGCGGCAACCCAGCTCAAATAATTTCTGTGCTTGTGCTTCGGTTTCTATTCCTTCAGCAATAACGTTTTTCTCCAGACTATGACACATAGAAATTAGCCCCTTAATGAGCAATTCGTTACGTCTATCGTCCAACATTGTCGCGACAAATGAACGATCGATTTTAACAAAATCCATATCTAATTCACGCAAATAGGCAAAAGAACTCATGCCGGTTCCAAAGTCATCAATTGATAGTTTTATACCCAATGAATGTAACTGGGCAAACGCGTTCTGGGTGATTTTAATATCTGCCATACTGGCACTTTCAGTCAATTCTACCTCCAACAAATGAGCAGGCACTTGGTAGTGGTCTAATTGCTGTTTGAAAAAAGGTACTAGTTCAACATCAGTTAAATTATAGGCAGATAAGTTTATTGATATAGGGATAGATTTACCTGCGGCCATCCATTCACTAGCTTGACGTATCGCCTCAGTGATCACAAAACGGCTGAAACTATGTATGGTGCCACTTTGCTCTATTAAATCAATGAATTCGGCTGGACTTAGCAATCCTTCAACTGGGTGTTGCCAGCGGGCTAACGCTTCGAGCCCTATTAATTTGCCGTCTGGTAATGACACTTTCGGTTGATATACCAAGATAAATTGTTGCGACTCCAAGGCTTGACTTAACTGACCGCGTAAAAGTACCTGTCGCTCACTAAAGTCAGGTAACTGCTTCTGATAAAACTCGAAGCCAGTGCGTAATTTTTTTGCTTGATACATAGCAATATCAGCATGTTTAAACAGGGTATCTAGGATTTCACCATCTTGCGGATAATAGGCAACTCCGATACTCGCTCCGACTTCAAACTGTGTATTCGCTAATGGAACTGGCTGACCACAGCAAATTAAAATTGCTGATACTAAGGGTATTACATCCCTCGAATCATCTAAATTAAGCAAAATAACAAACTCGTCACCACCATAACGGACCAATACATCTTTTTTAGTTATGGCTTTTTTTAAACGCAGCGCAATAACCTGAATTAGCTGATCGCCCGTAGTGTGACCAAAGGTATCGTTCACATCTTTGAATTTATTCAGGTCGATCATCAATAAAGCGGCGGAGTTTACGTCAGTTGAAAGCTCTGTATTTTTTCTCTCTGCATGCTGAGAATTAAAGAACTCTACTAAGTAAGTGCGATTTTTCAAACCAGTAAGTGAGTCATGCATAGCTAGGTAAGCCAACTTTTCATTATTCTCTTCGAAGCGTTTAGTAATGAGCGCAGACATCACTAGAGCAGCCCATATTGCCAGCCAAAAGGTTAAAAATGCGGTGATCGACAAGCGATTGACTATATAGTCTAAGGCATCTTCTAGACCACTAATTTTACGCACCGCCAGTAGGGAAAATATATTGTCTGATGAACGTTGAAATTGCCAAACCAGATGTTGGTCATTCGCGTCCATTGCGCCATTGGCATTTATGGGAAAGTTCAGCATACCCAGCTCTTCTATTATCTGAGTAGTATCTACCGTGTTGCGAATTTGATACTGCAATTTGTTATTTACCAATATCTCGACTGCCACAAGGTCACTTTCAAGGCTTTGATAAAATGGGGCATTTAGCACTGCTGTTAATAGTTTATCAGGGTCTTCTATTTCACTATACAGACCTTCCAGTTCGCCAAAAAACCACTGAAACTGTTTATTAAATTCTTTTACTTCGGTTGATTCAGCTAAATCACTGGCTAGACGATATGCCACCACAATAAAAATTATTGAAACTGCAATGGCTAAACTAATAGAGCCTACTAGCAGCCTGCGCCGTAAACTCGTATCAGAAATTGAAACATCTAGATTAGACAATATAAATCCTTAACAACAATTAGCTTTTTAAGGTGGAAATATTCGCTAATTTATAGACAGGGCACCAGCCAATGGCAAAAGAAATTAAATTTAACAGCGCGAAAACAATAATCAGAGTTTGTAGTAAGACATCTCCTATTTTATCCGCCCAAAACACGGCAAATATGATCAAAGCCACACTTAAAACACCTCTAATAATACGATCTAACTTACACAAATTTACTTTAGGAAGGCTCATCATAGTTGTTCATCACTCTAAAATAAGGGTTAACTTCAAATCACTAATAAGGACTCTAGCGCAAAATACCACTGTTTAGTTAGTTTATCGCTTGGACTTAAATAAGCAATTAGTCGGTGTAAAAAACCAATTTCTTTTTTCTATTCTTTACAAAAGGCATAAATATGTTGAGAAATTCTCATAAACTAAATTCTGATTTAACTGGCCCAAAGAAGTTTGTTTATTAGCCTAGAGCTCTAACTTTATTAAAAATTGCTGAAGGTGTATTTACGCATAATGAATTCAAACTGTTCTCCATATTTATATAGTTAACCTCAGTTCTGGATAAGAAATAGATATTCCAAAGGAACTAATAGCTCGTTCCAAGATCCGATCATTCGACCAAGAGTAATCAGTTCAAAAAGGAACGAGCATGAATAAATTAGTAGAAACCTATTGTGATGTCGATGATTTTTGTGAATTGTTTATTGAGCAGTGGCAATGCACACTGCTTGAGAATGGCGAGCTAAAACGCCGCAGGGATTGCAAGTTATCCCCGGCTGA